>Ga0105054_10010844_pt1 | contig 11498 bp, 7 predicted proteins | sample BON02_FD_78091 | JGI IMG/M metagenome (GOLD analysis project Ga0105054, IMG submission 78091) | Freshwater microbial communities from Lake Bonney liftoff mats and glacier meltwater in Antarctica - BON-02 (megahit assembly) | ecosystem: Environmental > Aquatic > Freshwater > Ice > Glacier... | reverse complement strand
GCGCCCTTTGTTTCTGTCCAAAAAAATACAACAAAGAAACAGAAACCCCCGGCCAGACCTCTCCCGCCCCCCCCAAACCCGGTCCCCCCCCCCCAAAAGGGGGGCCTTTCCCCAAAACCCCCCCCCCCCCCCCCCCACAACCCCCCCCCTCCCACGCCCACCTTCTCCCCTTCCTTGAAATTGTGAGATTTCAAAATTGTACTCGGAGACACTAAGAATATTTTTGATGATCTAAGCTAGTTGTCTCGAGGTGCGAGAAACGCACGCGCCTAGTTACGGTCAGTAGCATTCTGTTCATCCGTGCCCTCGTGGTCGCTGCCGGCTATCGCCTCATCTGATGCCTGCACGCCCATCATGAAGACACACACAAAGGCAAATGCGCGCACATGTACACGCACACGCACACGCACACGCACACGCACACGCACACGCACACGCACACAGATACGTGTCAGTGTACGTGTGAACATACGTGTCGTCATGACAGCTTCGCAAATCAAGCAACTCTGCATGCACACCTCATTTTTTTTTGGCTAACAAACTCTTTGCTCACACTACGTCCTCACAGACACGTCGGAAAACTAAATAGACAAATAATGCCTAGCACATAGCGGGCGGGAAAGGCTGGGGACAAGAGAGAAAAGGAAACAGAGAGTGAAACAGAGAGAGAGAGAGAGCGCGCGCAAGAGAAACAGCAAGAACGAAAGAGATAGAAAGGGCAAAGAGGGAGGGAGGGAGGGAGAAAGAGAGAGGCTCGAGAGTTCGTGCAGGCGTGAAAGAGTGAATGTTTGTGTGTGTGGCGGCTAAACCGAGTCTGAAGCGTTGTCCTCGGTGAAATGTACCGATTTGCTGCCGCCGCTGTTGGGGCCGCTGCCGCCGACATCCATTTTACAAGAAGAGTCGATGCTCGAGCAGTTGACGGCCGCATACTCGGCATTGCGCCGCGCGTATTGCATATCGTCGCTCCACTGACTCAACACCATCATGTCACACGCCTCATGACCCTCTCGCAAAATACGGCGCCACTTGGCCGTTGGCGGCGGACAGCGGTCGTCACTGAGACGGCGCGTTTCAGAGCAATAGAGTTGCACACATTTGTTATGGTTGATACTGCTCAATATCCAGACTTCTGAGAGTTTGGCCGTACCCGTCTTTTCGCTCTGCGTCCTCAACACCTCCTGCCAACCACGACCAGTCAGAAGATCTTCTGTTGGCTACGTAGCACGAGGGCATATATCTAGGATCGGACGCACAACACACAGATAGAGATAAAGACAGACCCACGAGCAGTGGCATGCACGCAGCCAGCCGAGGAAGAATGAAAAGGTATCCCCCCCCCAAAGCCAGGAAGGGACGTGGGGTATTACTGGTGGAGGGCAGGGAGACAAGGGAGTAAATACCTTCATAATCTGGTAACCCACGTTCTGCTCGAGGGTCTTGATGAAGACAAGACCCGCCTGATGCTCAGTCTCATTGCCGCTCGTCGAGCTCTGTGATGGCCCATCCATCCTGTAGATACCTTTGATAGATGAGTGATGTGTTGTGACAGACACATAGAGCTCGTTGGGCTGAAACGGTTGCTTTGCCCTTGTCAACGAGGCCTCGAGTGTCGACAAAAGAGTACCTACATCACTTCCTGCCTGTACCGTCAAGCTAGGGCTGTTGGCTGGGATCCGCGGTAATTCTGAAAGCAGGGCGTTAGCCAAACGCTCCAGGTCGGGTTTCAAGGAATTGAGCATACTAGCGATGAGCTCATCCTGCCCCGCCAAAACGAGCACCTGTGCGAAGCGCCTAGCCGCAGTGAAGTTACCATTGCGGCTTGGCTGGTTGTAGCACTCAAGCGCCGCCAACTGACGCAACAGCTCTTCTTTGGCAATGCGTAGGTCCTCGAATAAATTCTCCTCAGCGATCCGTTCCCCAGGCGTAGCGTCAGGTGTGTTTGTGCAGAGAAAGAGCGCCATAACCTGCGCACTCTGAGACTGGCGCATGCGCGTCGCATGGTCCACGCCCTGCTTCTCCAAATGGTCAATCAAGCTTTGGCACGCATTTTCCACCGTTTCGTTCCTGGGGCCGTGATTCTTGAGCACATCGAGCAAGATGTGAATAACGAGTGCCTCGCATGTGCCACCACTTCCACCCATCGGATCGGTGCTGCACAACTTTTGCAAAAGAGTTTCGTAGCAGTGAGGCACCATATGATTCGTGAGCTGCGGCCATCTGGTGCTGCCCTCGGATTTGGAGTTGATCAACATCTGGATGCCGCGGAGCATTGCTTCGCAGTCGGGTTCCACACGCCCATTTGGCCACGGATTCGAGGTACCCATCAGAGCAATCTTGGGCAGTTGTGGGGACTTGTTCCCCGGCGACATGGGTCCCAAGTAGAGATGCAGCAACAGCGCGAGCAAGTCCTTTTGGATAATCATGTCCCTCCACACAGACAAACCAGCCATGGTCTCAATCACGATACCAAACTGTGCAAAGTGTCGCCAGCACTGCGAGACAACAGGGACAAGCTCCTTGAGTGCATCAACTGACTCAGCAATAATGTCCTTTACAAGGTTTCTGTAGTTGGCATCAGTCTCAGCACGCAACGCCAATTTCCTGATGGCCATACACAACAACTTGCCAAAACTTTGCCGCACATCCTCCACGGGGCAGGACACAAGCCCACCTTGCAGCCAGTTGGGCAGATTGTCTGGCCCGTCGTCTTGCTTCAAACACATTTCCAAAAAGGAGACGCACGCATCCTCGTTGCTGTCTAGCAGCTGGCCCATTGTCGTGAGCCAGTCAGTCTTGCTGTACCCTCCCGGTGTGCGTAGACGTGGATGGTTCTCGGCGTGCAGCACAGACTTGTAGAAGACTGTCAGCGCCATGTCAATGGTTTCCTTGGTCAGCTTGTTCAGCCCATCCATTGCCACGACCAGGTCGAGCACAAATCCGCTGAAGCCTTCGTCAAAAAACAGAGACCGCCGCAGCATCTGCTCATTCGTGTCCAAGATCTCGTCCACACCTGCAGCGCTCTCGAGTCGATCGACCATGGCAGCAGCGGGAGATTCGATCTGCAAGTCGTCCATGCCAGTATCCGACACCGAGTCAGGTGTCGCTGCCTCGCGTGGCCCTGTCGTGCGCTCCTTCTTGGGCGTTGAAATGGGTGCTCCGTCGCAGCGCTGATACAACAGCATGTAGGCGCTGGCTGTTTTTTCGGTCTTGTAGACGCAGTTAGTCCATTTGTTGACTGTAGTCTGGATGCCACCAAAACACTCGCTCTCAAGATCCACTAAGTCGAATTCCGAGACGACGTCGTCATCAAGCTTGAGCCATTTCCCCGTGATCGGGTCCTTGGCAAACGAATAATAATGTCCAAAGCTGAACTGGCCGCTGTGTACCACGATTCCCTTTAGCTCGTACAAGAGCGGCTCATCTGTGTCAATTCGCCTCTTGCTCTTAGACTGCAGTGGCGTACCCTCCTCCGTGTCACGCTCGACTGACATGTCCTCATCCTCCTCTCCCTCCTGGCCCTTCGGCGGTTTGGTATACGGCGCCAAGTCCAAGACAGTCTGGAACGCCAGTCTATCATTGAGCTTGACGAACCCGTTGCCCTGAAACTGAAAGCGATTCAACTGCACGCACAGCGTCGAGGGCAGATTCTCACCGTCGAGAAACAAGGTCCTTTTCATCGCGCGTTTCGTCGGGCCTTCAGGTTGCGTGCCATTCTGCAAGGCTGCAGTGTGTGCAGCCAGTGTACATTTTTCGCAATCCACACGGCTATCACCCGTCATAAGCTCACCCGCAAGCGCGTCTTCGATTGCACGTTCCAAGGTCCCCATCCTCTCCACATTCACTTTGAATGATTTTTCAAACACACCTGCATTGATCGGCTTTCGATGCGGGCATTCTACAGACACCAGCTGGCTGCTCACGCGCACTCGGAAGCATGACTTTAGACACTCTGAATGCTCCTTGCCTCCCACTTCCCGCTCCAACCTCTCGAGGAGTTTATCGAGAAATTCAGAAGAGTCGTTCTGCGAAGTCACACGAAAGTGCAGCCCCAGATCGCGGCACGACTCTACTAATGAAATGGGATCAAACGATTGCAACTCGCTATCCACCATATAACGAAATGTACGCTGCATTTGACGCAAAAGGTCGCCATGAGGCACGGGGTCAACCTTCTCAGGACGCTCACCCTGCTCACACGCCATACAGACGCGCGAACCCCAATCATTCTCCAATGTACAGATGGGGCACTTCCACAGCTCCTCTGCCTTCTCTGGCGGAGGCGCAGCGAGAGGCGCCGTGAGCACAGTCTTGCGCAGGCTGTCGTCGAGGAAGAGCTGCTGCATCATGGCATTCATGTAGCACGTGGCACCTTGGTTTTTGAGCCCGACACATGCCAGCTTACGCCGCTCTACCGTGGCCCTGTGCTCCCAATCCTCTTTGGGCGTGGAATTCACACGGTTCCAGTGAATTTTCACAGGCAAGCGCGTTGCCTGCGCAAATTCATGGATGTATTCCGAAAGTGCCAACATGGTATCAGAACAATACTTGGTGACTATCGTGTGCAGCAACATCCATGCGGCATCCCTTGTGTCTGGTACTTCGCACAAAGGAGCAACCTGCAAGTGTGAATTCTGCCCGAGATTCGAGCGGCGAGCCATATTTTTTACGACATTCGATGTGCGCTTTGAGCCTGGGACGCGCATCAAGAATTCTTTTGACAACTTGGGCATGAGGCGGCTTGCCAATTTTGAAAGCTGCGCGCTAGTGTTCTGGTCGGGTCGCTGCAGTGTGTGGGTCAAGACCGTCATGACCTCATATAACATTTCGTTGGACAGAGGCAGCTTGTCAGCCGAGAGCAGCATCGTGGTCGACAGTTCGGCAACTTTGTACATCTTGATGGGCTGCTCCTTGATAAAGATCGGTTTAGCGCTTGTGAGCAGGCGCGTGAGCAGCGCAAAGAACTGCCTACAGCGTGTGCATTCATTGTGCTTGACATTTAAACACTCGCTCATAAGGTCCACTAGCTGCGTGCCCAGCTCACTTGAGCTTGATGCAATCTCTAGCAACACTTCCGCGATGGCCACACGCACCTTTTCATTCGGATACTGCAATAGAATTTTGTGGACCAGTATACCAGCATCCGATGCCATCTTACTGCTTTCCTGCACCTCAGCAGTCCCGAGCTGGAGGTCGGCAAGATTCGATGCTGCACGAGGAATAAAGAAACGAGAAAAGATGCTTTGGTCATTACTGTCTTGAACGCCCGAGCCTGCGCTGCTAAGAAAGACGGATAGTGCTTCGGCACCGTCTATGATGGCACTGACAATGTTGGGCACTGGTTCGTTACTGCTGAGAAGAATGACGAGCTCGCATGCCTTAGCCAGTGCTGTGGGCACACATGGCGAACTCATCACTGCTTGCGACAATTGCCCTTTGTCACCGGTGCACAGACGTAAAACGCGAAGGACGATGGGCACACCGATAACGCGAAGCATTTTGGCCTGCTGTACCACTCCATTTTTGGCCGCTAAAATCTGCTGTTTGTGCAACTCCTCCATCAGCTCCACGACTACTGCGAATCCGTTGTTGGAAAGAAATTCGGCCCTGTAGTCATGAGTCTCTAGCTCTGACTCTACAATCTGCAGCAGGTAAAGTGAACGCCAGATCTTGCCCTCGGCGCACAGAACCGATCGCCACTGCGCACGGTTCAAGCTCACTGTTTGCTCGTCTTGCTCCTGCGACGGGAGAGTCATCAAGACCTCCCACACTAGTCCCTGCATGTCATGTAGCCCCGACGATTCGTCCATGATATCAAAAAGCATCTTGAAGAAGCTAGGGATAGTGGCAATAGTTTCCCCAAGGTGTCCAAACGCAATAGTGTGAGGTGTACTTGTCCTCGATTCATACTCAACCTTGAGCTCTGCACCGTCTGTAACACCGAGCTCCTCCAATGTCGTGTTTGGACCCCTAACGAGCTGCTTCCCATCAAGTGTGACTGCAACACGTGTCGGCAACTGCTGCGGATAAGACTGCACAAGAATTTCATCCAAAGCCTGTCTACTACCCACTTCTAACGTACGACTCGGCGGATTATTCGACTTGTACGTGTCATCGCGCGAGGACAGCGAAATCGTCATCCGTTTTCCATCTCCCCGGAAGCCGTGCGATCTACTCTTGGCATACTGAGTGTAGGAGAAGACGGTATCACAGATGCGGATTTGACCACGTAACAAGTTCTTGATCAGCTGCAAGCACCGTCGCACTCGCAGCACGCGGTTTGACGAATCTACATCCATAGCCTGCAACGCTTTCTGCATCTCTTCTGACAGCCTCGCAAGCACCACCTGCTGAAATTCAAAGGACATGTGGCGTGTGAGGTCTAACATCATATCGTGCGCCTTTGTAGCAACTATGTCATCATTCGCCTTAAGGCACGCACCCCATAAGAAATCCAAGCCCTCTAGCATGCCTGATTTCTTGGTGCTCAGAATCTCATACGCTAGGATGTTCACCGATAGCTCGTCCTCAAGCAAGTGCCAGTCGTGAAGATCAGTCCAGTCATGCGTATCCTCCTTTCCTGTGTCGTCCCATCGCACCGTGTGCTTTTGCACCTTGGGGTCTCTAGAAGTCGGGGAGCTGTAGCTGCAAATAGTGCCGTTGTGCATCTTCTCATCCTTCCATAACACACGCACGCGTCTGCCAACAAATGCAGGGCCGTTGATTTTGCACCCTGACTTCTGCCCACTCCGTCCCGACGTTTCCCACATCTGCGACACGTTGTTAACATCGGCAAACAACGCCTGGAAGCAGTTGAAGCCGTGTGGCCGAATAGTCGTAGGGTCCATCTTGCACATGTATCTTCGGAACAAATGTGCCTGTGTGTCGTCGTCAAAAATGCCGCCTGAATCTGATGCCAGTCGAAGCCAACGCAGACAGCATTCTGTGCTTCCATTCAAAGCTTCCCACAACTGGTCTACCTGTCTTACCTCTAGCATGATGTTGTACTCTTTCTGATCCGCTGAAGTATTCTCCAGCAAGTACCGCAGCTGCCCCAGACGGGTCCAGAGTTCTGTCTGAAGCACATCATCACTTTCCATCACTTTCCCGTCCAGGCTCTGGCTGAGGCTGCGCAGGTTTAGCATGCACGCCTGTAAAATATCAAACTGTGTCTGCAGCATGTGGATGCACGACTCGCGAGTAATATCGCGCGGCGCCGCGAAGTTTGAGCGTGGAAACAGCCTGATTACTTCCATTAACACAGCAAATGCACCCTTCATAGCCATTTGCGACGTGGCACCGCCCTTATTCTGCACAATCCGGCAACACAAATGCGCTACATACTCCTTGCATTGCTTGCCCTGTCCATTTCCGTTGCCATCTAACTCACCCCATGTCGACTGCAGACAGTGAAAGAGTGAATCCTGCACCAGACGATTGAAAACCTCTTGGTCCTCGCAGAAGGGTGTCAACAACGCCGCGACCAGCACATCCATGGCTCTGAATGACACATCATTGCCCTTTGTCATGATATCCACCGTAGTGAATAGGCCGTGCAGTTTCGACGTGTCGAAGATTGCCGTCACCAACTCAAATGCCGCCTGCAGGCAATCGCCACTATGCAGTGCCGCCAAGGCCGAGAAGGCCGGAGACGAGGGCTTGGTGCCCAATGCAGTACCATCCTTATCGCTCTTGAGAACATCAGGTACATCAAACACGCCCATAATGCGATCCAACACAATTCGCGCTGCCCTCCAGGAGCATTTCGCCAATACTGCCAAGACCACCTTGTGAACCTCAGCACGCACGCTGCCAACATGCATGAGCGCTGAGTCGACCAGCACATTGACACGTGAATCTGTAAGCTCAATGAGACTGAGCAGCCCAACTGTCTCTGACACAATTGTGGCGTGCGCTCTTTCACCGAAGAGGTCCTCGAGCACCTGTTGGTCCTCGAGCCACAAACACTTCGCCTGCCCCTTCATTTCCTTGAACTCTTTCTCACTTTTGATCACACACGCCAAAGATTCTAACGCCTCTCGGCGTTGGGCCCAAACGCTACTTTTGCTGCCACGCAGAGCCAGCTGCTTCAGGGCTGCCTTGAGCCGCTGTCTGAATTGCTTCCTAGGATCTGCCTTTGGAAATCCCAAACTCTTTGACACTCCCATGAGCAACGTCGACTGTCCTGCAGGCTGATTCTCTTTCTTGAAAAGTGTGACAAGCTTTTGACATGCGGAACAGGCGTCTGAAATTTCTTTGGCAGAGGCCTTCTCGATTCGCATGGCAACCCTGTTGAGGATATCAGAGCTCTCCCCTGCTTCACCGGTACTGTCTATTGATTTGACTACCGATAATAGCGACGTCCATGGTGCTTTATCCAAGAGATTTAGCCGCTTTTGCGGTCCACCACCTTCTTTCCACATAGTTGTGCATTCGGCAAGCAATGACATGGCCAAATCGTGAGTAACTGCATTCTGATCCCTTCGAAATGCAAAAATGGGCGAGCTTTTGTCCAGAACAGTGTCCAGCGCATCAATCAGCTCCGCGGATCCCCTGTAGCACCCACAGCCAGTGTCATTTGAAGCCACAGTGAATCGCACAGTACTCACATAGCAGCCCACACAAAAACATGCATAGTCAGATGTATACACACGCAAACTCGCACATGTAGATACATACACACACACACCCGCATACACACGTACACCCGCACACGCATACGTTTACAAACACACGCATAGATACACACAAACTACAACATACAAACACACACAGTCATGCACACACGCAAACTTGCACACACACATTCACGTGAACACACTTACACACAAATGCGTGCGCACACACAAATACATATACACACGCACACACACACAACACACACACTGACACAGTATACACACAGAGACACACACTCAATCACACACACACAAGCGTGCGCACGCGATCTTCACATATGCATGTATTTACATATATGAATACACATATACACGTATACATCACATTAAATCTTTTGCAAGTCTAATAATACGGCGGTACCTGTTCAACGAGTGCAGCACTAGTTTGACTGCACATATCAGCGCTGTCTGAAAGAACTTGGTCTGGTCCTCTGCTCACATTATAGAATCTCTAAATCATCAGAACACACTTCATAAACATGTACATTGCATACGCATTTTGGCAATCAGACTGCATCATTCTTCTTATCCTACAATAATGAAAACAACGCATGCAAAGGACATCTCGAACGATGACACATACCTGCAGGGTGGTTGCCTTTCCTCCTATGCTCGCCATCGCCACACCAATCATCCCATGCAGAGCCAGGCTGTGCAGCCTGATGGCTGAAGTTCTGTGCAGGCGGGTCTCCTTCACCGGTGAGAAAGGGCAGGGCTTTGGGGATGAATTTGATTGCAAAATCCTGCGACTGTTTTGAGTTTACACACGCGAGCGCCGCCTCGAATGCTGCCGCGTAGTCGCACCAAATAATTCGCTTTTTTTCCATTACCTGTAGATCTTGCATCAGCTGCTACACCTCGAAACCACAGTAATCCACCCAATCAACATGTAGCGCTGAATTACGCGCACTTTTACACGCATGCAGCAGGGGCAGGGAGTCCAGAAACACAAGCAGAAAATCAAATAGCAAAACGGTGAATAATTCAATAGCAGTAGCAGTAGCAGTAGCAGAAGCAGCAGCAGCAACAAATAAAACTGCCGCGGGTCCACGTCTAGCGTGGGGCGCGCGACCGGTCGCGCCAACAAGAGCGGGATCAAGGGTTGTCAACCTTCTTGAAAGCAGCAGCATGATCTTTGGTCATGACACAAGTCGAATCGCCATTTGGCGCCCCTTCACCCTCTCCTGTTACCTCATGGTGCACATACGTCATGGGTGGGCACAGAGGGAGACAAAACAAATCAGGGCAGCACTCCAGGCCATCCAATCCATTGAAAAGATCATGTGATAACGCGCTGAAAGATAAAATCACACTGGGACCACAGCCATGTTCACAAACATCCTGGCGTGCCGTAACAGCAGGCAGCACAAAAGATGTGCGATCAAGAAAGAATGCTGCAACTGAGAAACCGAGGCAAGTTATCAAATCCGTCACCCGAAAAGAAACCCCCATAGGCTACACGTCGTGGCCTGCTTGTTCGCACGACATAGTGAATGGTGGCGCGTGTATGCTGCCTCGCCGATTCGCTGGAATCATACCTGCAGAGCCTGGCGACGACGGCACTCGGGGCTCTGCGGTCGCGTTGCCCTGGGATATGTCGTGATCCATGACGACCTACACGCAGAGCAACAAGCGCTGCAGTGGCGCCACAAGTCACACGGCAATAGCCCGCGCAGTGTGTTCGCCCTTTAAACGCCAGCCACAAAGCGGAGGATGCGAACACAGTTTGTGATGTTGATTTGATCGCGTATGCCACTCCGGCTCAGCCAAGGTCTGAAGAATGAAGTGACCACGGTGCGCACCGTGACTGTTTTAATCACGGCACAGGCCGTGCACTTGCGGCCGGGCCCCCTGATGGTCTTCCAATCGCGGCTCAAGCGTTTGCTCCCACGCCACAATGCCTAGAAGCCGCGCCAGCTGTCAACTTGGATCTTGAGATACAGATTAGATTAGTCTGTTTAGCAAGGACGTGATCATGGAGGTCCATGGAGGCGAGAATACATTTTAATCTGGGACCAAATAAGTCTAGCTTTGTCGTTTTTTATCCCCTTCAACATGGTCCGCACCTTTGTTCATTGCGTTTAGCACTCTCCCTTGCACTCATGTTCCTCTGAAGCACACCACGCGGTCTCATGGCTTCCATGTGTCACCTCACTTCTTCCCCGCGTCAGCGAGTTTGTGGCGGAACCTGAGCAACCCAAAACTGATGCACGCTTGCACGCAGCTCTTTGCCGTTGTCCCCATTCAAGCCGGCCGTTCCTCGGGCCATATGCTTGGTTTTCTTGGTGGTGCTGGCATCAACGGCGGCCAGAACAATGCCGTGAGTTGATTTCGCTCATTTGGGATTTGGTGGTGGGCATTTGCACTCATCTGTGACATGGGCACATCTGCAGGACGCCGTCTTTGGCTCAGCAGACGACCATGATATGTTCGGCGTCTCGGGTCCAGGATGGTATGGCTCTGGCAACGGCGAGGTAAGGCCAAAATTCGAGAGATACGAGCTTCTTTATTCAGAATTTACAGTGTCACCAGTTCGGGGTGTGTGTGTGTGTGTGTGTGTGTGTGCGTGTGTGTGTGTGTGTGTGTGTGTATGTGTGCGTGTATGTTTGTGTATATATGTGTGTGTGTGTATGTGCGTGTGTGTGAGAGAGAGTGTGTGTGTTCGTGTGTGTGTGTGTGTGTGTGTGTGCGTGAGTATGTACGTGTGCGTACGTGTGTGTGTGTGTGCAAGAGTTTGTGTATGCGTGTGTGTGTGTGTGTGTGTGTGTGTGTGTGTGTTTGTGTGTGTGAAGGAGTGTGTGTGTGTGAGAGAGAGAGAGAGAG
>Ga0105054_10010841_pt1 | contig 11501 bp, 13 predicted proteins | sample BON02_FD_78091 | JGI IMG/M metagenome (GOLD analysis project Ga0105054, IMG submission 78091) | Freshwater microbial communities from Lake Bonney liftoff mats and glacier meltwater in Antarctica - BON-02 (megahit assembly) | ecosystem: Environmental > Aquatic > Freshwater > Ice > Glacier... | reverse complement strand
TAAGGAACGGCATAGCAGAAATATTGTGCCGGCCTTTGCATCCGTTCTCGTGGGCTGCGTGTATTATTTTTGGTGGGCAGCAATTTTGGGATGGGCCGGCCGTTGAAAGCAAAAAGCAACGTCTCCCGTGAATTCAAAGCCTCATGCCTGCTCATCACCCCACTCACCACACCGCACGACACCCACAACGCAGGCACTGAAGCATGGCAGACACATCACCTCCAGATGCTGAGCGTCGACGGCATGCGGTGGTGCTGGTGCTGGGGGACGTGGGACGGTCGCCGCGGATGCAGTACCATGCCCTCAGCCTCGCCCGAGAAGACCCCGCTATGGACGTGTCTCTGGTGGGCTACCGGGGCGAGCGCTGCATCCCCGCCGTGGAGGAGCACCCGCGCATTCACCTGCACTACGTCGATCCCTTTGCCAGCGAGAGACTGCGGTAAGAACAATGAGGCAGTGGAGGCAAGAAGGAGCATTGAACTCGTCACTCCCTCCCCCCTCCCTCCCCCATCATACAGCAGGAGAAGCTTTCTCGTCTTTGCCGCCGTCAAAATCATCGCCCTAGTCTATCAGCTCTTCGAGCTCCTCCTCCTCAAGTTGCCAACACGACCCGACATGCTCCTAGTCCAGAACCCCCCCAGCATCCCCACCCTTTTTGTAGCGTGGGCCGTGGCCAAGCTGCATAAGGCTGTCCTCGTCATCGACTGGCACAACCTCGGCTTCTCCATCCTCGCACACGCCCGAAGCGGCTCCCACCCTCTAGTCAACCTTGCCTTTGCTTACGAGAAATACTTTGGGCACTTGGCGGACAAGCATTTGTGTGTGACGGAAGCGATGCGGCTGTGGCTTCTCGACAACTTTGATATTCAAGCCCAGGTACTGCACGATCGCCCCCCCTCCTTCTTCGGACCCACCTCCCTCGCTGCCCGCCATTTCCTCTTCTTGCGCCTCAAGTCACAGCTACGGGCATGGAAGGTGGAAGAGCGCTACACGGCAGCGACGGGTGTGGTGGTGGGGAAAGCGGACACGCTCTTTACGACTAAGCGAGGGCGTGGCAGCGGTGATGTCGTCCTGCGGGAGGCTCAGCGGCCGGCTTTGGTGGTGAGTTCGACGAGTTGGACGGAGGATGAGGATTTTGATTTGCTTCTCGAGGCACTACAAGATGTAGACGCGCAGTGGTCCTCCTCCCCATCCTCCTTCTCCTCCTCTTCCGGTGGGAAGGAAGAAGAAACAAGCAGCAGCAAGCCTTTCCTAGTGGTGATGGTGACAGGCAAGGGCCCCCTCAAGGCCGGGTACGAAGAACGCATGCGAGCCCTGCCTTTTCAACGTATCGCTGTGTGTACCATGTGGTTAGAAGCGGCGGATTACCCCCTCCTGGTGGGCTCGGCCGATTTGGGTGTGTCTCTGCATACCTCTACTTCAGGCATTGATCTCCCTATGAAGGTCCTTGATATGTTTGGTTGTCAGGTACCGGTGTGTGCCCTGGGGTTCTCGTGTTTACCCGAGCTGGTGCGCCATGGGGAAAATGGGTTAGTCTTTCGCACAGCGGCAGACTTGGCTGATTGTCTCGAAGAATTGTTGGGGCGTTTTCCGAGGGATATAAAGGAGCTGGATTTGTTAAGGGCTGGGGTGGCAGGCATGGCGCGCTGGGAGGAGAATTGGAAGGAGCACGCGGCGCCGTATTTGTTGTGTAGGGATGCGGGAGAGGAGGAGAAGGAAGAGGAAGACGAGGCGAAGGGCGGGCGGTGGGGGGTCGGATTATCATTCCTACTGCTGATGCTCGTCCTGGCGTTTGTGCTGGGCGTCGAGTTGAGTAAGAAGTGAGGGGAAGATAAGGGCAAAAGACGCGAAAATAAGACCAATGAGACAAATCAACCCCTCAACAGAAAGAAATGGAAAATGTGCCTTAATCATAAATTGCTTTTGTTTGTTTTGTGCGGACGTACAATGGGCCAGTGAGCGCAACGGCACGGAGCGCAACGGCACGGTGCCCACGGCACCAGCGGGCGGCGAACGGAACGAGCAGCAGCATCATGCATCATCCGATTAGATGTCGATTAGATACCTGTCCCCAAAAACTCGAGGCCTTTAGCACAAACACCGCCCCCACCCCGAAGGAGGAGGACAAGGAAGACGAGATATTCATCGTTGTCTCATGCCGCCCTTCCTCCCTACAAACACAGGGTCGAACGCGAGAGACTCGCCCCCGTCGGCGTGATCACCTCCCCCTCCCTCTTCTTTTTCGGTGTGGTGTGACCCCTACGGCCCCGCCCCGTCGTCCACCATAGGGAAGACGTTCGGGTACACCCTAGCGGCCGCGTCCACCCTATTCATATTGCTGGGCCTGGTACGTACAAGACCTAGTTAGCGCGACAGAAATTGAAAGGCCGCTCCTCCCCTCCCTCCCTCCCTTCCTCATCGTCATCGTCATCGTCTCTCTCTTACCAACCTCTCTCCATCTCCACTTCTTTTAGGGCACTCTCCCTGCCACTGTCGACTCCAGCAGCAGCAGCACCAGTAGCACTACCACCACCAGCAGCAGCAGCACCAGCAGCAGCAACCCTCCCTCTCCTCCCTTCTGCTTCCTCCGGAGCAACCCCTGCCGAGCCTTTCACAACAAAGGCATGAGCGGGACAGGCGTGGGCACAAGCGGGAGCCGCGCACGGGTGTATGCAGACGTGAACGTGCACCGGCCACGGGAATATTGGGATTATGAAGGGTTGACGGTCACTTGGGGTGATCAGGAGGAGTACGAGGTGGTGAGGAAGATCGGGCGGGGGAAATATAGTGAGGTGTTTGAGGGGGTGAACGCCGCGAATGGCACTCGGTGCGTGGTCAAAATCCTGAAGCCGGTGAAGAAGAAGAAGATTAAGCGGGAGATTAAGATCTTGCAGAATTTGTGCGGGGGGACGAATATTATTGAGCTTTTGGATGTGGTGCGGGATCCGCAGTCGAAGACGCCGTCGTTGATCTTTGAGTATATTCACAACACGGATTTTAAGGTGCTTTACCCGACGTTGACGGATATGGATATCCGTTTTTATATGCATGAATTGCTCAAGGCGCTCGAGTATTGTCATTCGAACGGGATTATGCACAGGGACGTGAAGCCGCACAATGTGATGATTGACCATGAGCGAAGGCAGTTGCGGTTGATCGATTGGGGCCTGGCGGAGTTTTATCACCCCGGGAGGGAATATAATGTACGGGTGGCGAGTCGCTATTTTAAGGGGCCGGAGTTGCTGGTGGATTTTCAGGAGTATGATTATAGTCTGGATATGTGGAGCTTGGGGTGTATGTTTGCGGGGATGGTGTTTCGAAAGGAACCGTTTTTTCATGGGCATAATAATTATGATCAGCTGGTGAAGATTGCCAAGGTGTTGGGGACGGATGACTTGTTTACTTATCTGGATAAGTATGAGTTGGAGTTGGACCCGCAATTTGATGGGATTTTGGGGAGGCATTCTAAGAAGGCCTGGGGGAAGTTTGTCACGCCGGAGAATAGGGCGTTGGTGAGTGATGAAGCCCTTGATTTTGTGGGGAAATTGTTGAGGTACGATCATCAGGAGAGGTTGACGGCGCAGGAGGCGATGGCCCATCCGTATTTTGCGCCGGTGCGGGCGAATGCCGCGGGAGGGGGGGTGGGAGGAACGGCGGGGGTGACGACGAGTGAGGCGACTACGAGCAGTAATAAGAGTAGTGGGTCGTCGTCGGCCAGTTCGTCGACTTGAGGGGAGGGGGAAGGGAGGGAGGGTTAGAGGAGATGGGTTGAGTACCATAGGGGGGGTGGGTTTGGCTGGGGGCTGGGCGTGCGTTGTCTCGGGTGGGGTGGTTGGATGGCAGCAGCAGCAGCAGCAGCAGCAACAGCAGCAGCAGCAGCAGCAGCAGCAGCAGCAGCAACAGCAGCAGCAGCAGCAGCAGCAGCAGCAACAGCAGCAGCAGCAGCAGCAGCAGCAGCAGCAGCGGTAGAAGCAAAAAACAAAAGCAAAGTAAGGAGACTTACATTAAGGAAGCGGAGGAGGAGGAGGAGAAGGAGGAAGGGAGGGAGGAAGAGAGAGACGGACATAAATGAGGGGGAGAAGGTTTGAGCGGACTTGTATGAAACAAAGAAAAGAAAAGAAGAAGAAAAGGAAAAACAGAAAGAGCTTCGACCAGATTATTGTTGGCCGCGTATACGAAAGCAAGCACCCTTTTTCTTTTGTTTTTCCCCCCAACAAAACTGGAGTCTTTGGCATTGCTTTCTATCTCTCCTTTTGATACACTCTACCTATGCCATCCCTCCCTCCCCTCCCTTCGCTCCTCACCCAATGTCTTTTCTACCACCAATATACAACCTAATCTTCCCCCGACTTCGTCCGCCCGTCCTTATTAGGAGTATGCCACTGCTTCTCCTTGTCCTCCTGCTCCTCCCCCTCGGGCTTGATCCGCTTCGTCGTCATCTCCATTTTCTCATACGGCGAACGGTCTTCCGGCTTCTTCTGCAAGGGGTTTACGGCCTCCCTCCCTCCTTCCTTCCCACCACCACGCGACTGCTCTTGTTGCTGCTGCTGCTGCTGCTGCTGCTCTAGCTTTCCTTTTGCTTTGGCTGCCACCCCTGCCGCTGTCGTCGTCGCGGACGTGGACAAGCGTCGTGCCTCGGCCTTCACCTGTGTGTTTGAACAGACATTGATAAAAAAGAGAGAAAAAAGAAAAGAGGAGAGATAAAATAGATAGATAGAAAGATAAATAGAGAGAGAGAAATCATAGAAAAGAGAAGAAAGGCAGGAAAGGGACGAAGGAAAAAGGGAACGTGTGAGACGTAAGCTGAAGGAGGGGCTTTAAGAAATAAACAGGTTCACTCCCAATCTCACTAAACGTCTTTCCTCCCATTGTCTTTGTCTTTCCATACAGACACGCAGGGAAGGGAATGCACGCCACAACGCGAAGTGGGCCTTCCTTGGGCGGGGCGGAGGGGGGGAAGGGGGCAAGGTGCGTGGTGGACGATGGTGATGATGGCTTTCTTTTCTCTCGTCTTGAGTTATGTTTGTTTGTTTTGTGTCTTTTTCTTTTTCTCTTTTGAGGCCTTGCTGTGTACATTGTGTGTTGGTAAAGGGGCGGTGGCCATGCATGCTTGTAGCGTTGCGTGTGCTCAGCACGTTCGGATGTGAGAAGAGGAAATGCAGCAGCCTTTTCGTTCTTCCTATCTCCTAACCCCCACTCTCCCTCCCCACCTACTCCCCCTTATCGCCCCCCTCTTTTTTTCTCTCCTACTAAATAAAGTAAATTTAGGCTGGCATATGACCCTTTCCCACATCTTCCTGCTGCAGCAGCTGCTGCGCCGTCATGTTCACCATCACACACAACCTGGAAACACACACGTCTCAAGACAAGACTCTCACCATCATCATCATCATCCTCGTCACACCCTCCCTTCCCCTTCCCAACCCCCACCACTACCACCACCACCAAACGTCACTTGCACTCCTCTCTTCCTCCCTCCCCCCCTTCCTCCCTCCCTCCCTTCCTCCCTCTATTTCGCGACATCCTTCACCTTGTCCACCGCCGAGGCCACGGCCGCCTCCGCCTCCTTCACGACCTCGGGCTCATCGATCTTCTTGTTACCTAGGAAGGACAGGAAGATGTTGTACCCGATTTGGATGGAGTTGATGTAGAGCTGTGTTTGTGGGGAGGGAGGGAGGGAGGGAGGGAGGGAGGGAGGGTGTGTGTCAGTGAAAATGAAATATATAATAAAAATTAGTCAAGAAAAGGAGCAAATAATAGCACTAGAGAAACAAATTTCTCTCCGTTCTCCTCCACACAACAACAACAAAACAAGCAAATCATCCCACCCTTACCACCCTCCCTCCCTCTACCACCCAAATTACATACCAATCGCTGGCTAGAAGGCACAAAACGGAAGTTGACAAAGTGAGCCGGAATCCACACCGTCCACGAGCCCACCACCGCCGTCGACAAATCATTCTTGATCTTTGTCTGGATGTCCGCAAAGGACTTGCCCTCGGCCAAGCCCAGGTAAGAGAAGAACATGACGCCAAAGCAAGGGTTCCACAAGAGCTGGTCAATAGCGACCTTGGTAGCAACAGTCTTCATGGCCGTGCCCGGGATCTGCTTGTCGAGCCAGCTGTAGAAGTAGTGGCCAGTGGGCCCGTGGATCAGGAAACCGAAGGAACCCAGGCGCACAGTACGCATCAAGTCGTAGCCCTTCTCCTCGTCAGGCATGACGAACTTCTGGGCGAGGATGTCACCGAGGGTGAAGCCCGTGAGGGAGGTCATGGCCTTGATCAGCATGGGGTTCTTCTCCAGGGCCGCATTGTAGCTTGTCCACAGACGTCCGAACATGGTTGAGAAAGGTAGAGGAGGAGGACGGGTAAGCTATGTAAGAAGGATCGGTGGGAAGGAAGAGCGTGAGTGAGAGTGTTGGTGTGTCGGAGCCCGATGATACTTGTTGATGATGCCCTTCTATGCGAGGTCTTGCAAGACGTGCTGCAGGGCCACGCTACCGCAGGGGCACACCACGCCAGGTCCAGAACGCAAAGGATCTGCTTGTGCCTGGGCACGGGGCAACAGCAGCAGCAGGCGCGTGCAGTGTTGAGTAGGAAGGACTGCAAAAGCGCCGGGGGCAGGAGGCATGGATCATGGATCATGAACGAGGCCCTACCACACGCGCTTGCTTGCACTCCCACCGCCAAGCTGCCCGTCCCCAGGAGCAGCTCCGGGGCTTGACTGTCCAGGCGGGCGCATGTGGCTGTGTCCTTTGTGTGTGTAGGAAAAGGGGGGCGCGTGGATGTTGTTCTTGCAGCATAGGGGCAAATTGGCAGGAGGAGGGCAAGGCTGGGGCTGTGACCTCCCCACCAACCCACCAGCCTTGGCCTCGCAACCAACCACACACACGCGCACACGTGCAATTCAAATTCTGCCCCATCGGCCACAAAGACAGGCGTCCTCGGTAGCAGTAGCAGTACCAGCAGTCTTGCAGTTCTCGAGGGCAAGGCCGAGACAAAGATCCAACGCCAAAATCAGGCGGCTCGCCGACACAGCAGAAGCCCCAAGCAGCCGTGGAGCAACAACTCCCCACTCAATGCCTTTCTTACCACTCTTTACTGACTCTATCTTCCATGCTGCACGCAAAACACAGGCCATGATTCGAAGAATACCCAACGCCTAGTGCTCTAGCTCGGGCAAGGCTGAGAGATGTGTGGCATTGCCTTGTTGCTGCAGCAGCACCGCACAACGGCAGCAACCGAATGGACGGTGGGGGCGCTCGAGGCCGCCATTGCCCCCCGCGGACCCGACCAACAAGGCCGCGTGACCCTGGCGCTCGACCACGACTGGTCCCTGGTCCTACTGGCTTCGGTGCTGCACATGCGCGGGCCTCGATTGTGTCCGCAGCCTGCCCAAGACGAGGCTGGGAACGTCTTGCTTTGGAATGGGGAGGTTTTTGCAGGGCGCCTCACAGAGGGGGAAGAGGGACCAGAAGCAAGCACCACAACCTCACCCGGGCTAGGAGAAAGCGACACGGAAGCAGTCCTGAAAGCATTGGGCGGGGCATGGGAGGGTGGTGGCGAGGACAAGGACGACGAGCACCACCACCACCAGGAGAATATCTTGCTTCCCTCCCCCATCTCCCGGCACGTCCGACGGACCCTGGCCAACGTCCAAGGGCCCTGGGCCATGATTTACTACCACAAGGCCACACAGACGGTGCATTTTGGACGGGACCGGTTGGGAAGACGGAGCTTGGTCATGCATGTAGAAGGAGGAGCAGGAGGAGGAGGAGGAGGAGGAGATGAGTGGTTGGCCGTGGCCTCCACCAGCGCCCCCGTCCTCCCTCCCTCGGGGAACAAAGAAGGGGAGAGGGAAGGGGTGTGTGCTTGGGAGGAAGTCAAGGTGAACGGACTCTGGTGCTTAAATTTGTCCTCTCTGTCGTCTTCTTCTACGAGTCTTCCCTCTCCACAGCTCGTGCCTTGGACTCCTCCTTCTCTTTCACAAGAACAACAACAAGTGCAGCAGCCTCTCCCCACCTCCCTACCCGAGGCTGCTGACATGCTTTTCCAGACCCTGGGTGAAGCGGTGCGACGACGTGTGGTGTCCGCACCGATGCCCCTGCCTTTCATTTCTTCTTCTTCTCTTCCTTCTTCTTCCCTTCCTCTTGTAAAGGAGGAGGACGAGATGGAGGAAGAGCGCAGGGTGGGGCCGCCTGCTCGAGTAGCTGTGTTGTACAGTGGAGGGTTGGATTGTCAAGTGCTGGCAGCCCTTGCTCACCTCCAACTCACCAAAGAGGAGGAAGCGGAAGAAGACGCCGCTGGTGCTGCTGCTTCTGCTGCTGCTGCCCCTATAGATTTGATCAATGTTTGTTTTGACTACCGAGGAGGGCATCAGTCTCCTGATCGCCTGGCTGCGCTAGCTGGATGGTTAGAGCTCCGCGGACTTTTCCCTTCAAGGCGTTGGCGGTTGCTGTTGGTCGATATTGATGATTACGAGAAGGAGGTCAAGGGGGAGGAAGGGGTGGTGAAACGTCTGATTCTGCCTTGTCACACCCCCATGGATTTTAATATTGCCTGTGCGTTTTTCCATGCGGTAAGGGGGGTAGGCAGAGAAGTGGTGGAGGAGGAGGAAGCAAGGGAGGTCTTGAGGGAGGACGGGGGGGAGGGGTTGTTGCGGTATGGAGGGAGGGGAGGGAAGGAGGAGGAGGGGGAGGAAGGGAGGGAGGAAAGGAAGGAGAAGGAGGTGCCGGGACCGTGTTCGGTTGCGGTGTGTCGGCGTGTGTTTAAGCCGGGGTGTAGGGAGAGGTTGTGTGGGAATTGCTGTATGAAAGCGCAGAAGAAGGCGTTTTGGCTTGCTACAGGAGGAGGAGGAGGAGGTGGCGAGGTGGGAGTGGTTGAACAGCAGGAGCAGCAGGAGCAACAGGAGCAGCAGCAGCAGCGTCAGCCCTGTCGTGTGCACAAGCTGGGGAAGAAGTGGTTTGTGCCACAGACCAATCCTCCTTCCCCCACTACTACTGCTGCTCCTGCTGCTACTTCTTCCTCTCCCCTTTCTCCTCCTTCCCTCCCTCCCTCGTCCTCGCGCTTGCGCTACCGCAGCCGGGCCCGGGTGGTGTTGTTGGGATTAGGGGCCGACGAGCAGCTGGCGGGGTATGGGCGGCATCGATCGACGTTTTTGAAGGGAGGGGAGGAGGCATTGGCGAGGGAACTGGAGATGGACATGAGGCGGTTGTGGACCAGGTGAGGATGAGTGTGTATGTGTGTGCTTGTGCGAGTTACTTTGTTTCTAGTTTCAATTTCATATTGTCCTACTTTTATTTTTTTATTTTTTACATTGATCTGATCTTGAAGAAAAGAAAATTTCGGGTCGCAGGCGTTGCCAATCCCCTAGCGTTCTTCTCAAAATGAGTTGACCGCACCTTTAAAAAAAGGTGTGACGCGGATAGGGGGAAGGTGTCAAGTGGCCCGTAGAAGGATTCCCACGGGAATAAAACCCGCTTTAAAAACCATCCCTAGCTTTCCTGCATTTCGTGTGTGGGAACGCCGTAGAGGAGATGACCTGTCGGCAGGCACATTTATTTCTACATACCAAATAATTATTTATTTTTTGATCCTATTCCATCTTGCATTTTACCAACCACAATAATTCAAGCGTGTGTGTACACTTATTTGTGCATGCCGCTCTCTTATTGACTCCACTCTTCCTCATATCTTCACTTACTCACTCCTTCACCCACCAAATAACACTAAATAGAAACCTGGGCCGCGACGATCGCATCATCGCCTCCCACGGCCGCGAAGCCCGCTTCCCTTACCTTGATGAAGAAGTCATGTCCCTCCTCCGCTCCCTCCCTCCCTCCCTCAAGTACTCCCTCACCCTGCCCATGGGGGTGGGGGATAAACACATTTTACGGTGTGTCGCTCGAGAGGGGTTAGGGCTGGAGGGAGCAGCTGCGTTGGTCAAGAGAGCGATTCAATTCGGCTCACGGATTTCGAGGGAGGGAAGTTTGTGTAATTTTGGGAGTCATCGGGCGGGGAAACAGAAGAATTGGAGGAAGAAGGCGGCGGGTGTTGGGTGGGTTGTCCCGCCGGTGGGGGGAGGGGGGGTTGGAAAGGAGGAGGAGGAGGAGGAGGAGGGTGTTATGTGAATGTGTGATGTACGAAACATAAACTGTAAAGAAAGAAAAGGAAAGAAGGAGAAGAAAATTGGGGAAAAGCTGGAAAGACATGTTTGCTTCTTGTTGTTATGACTGTGGGACTGATTGATTTGATTCTGGATTTCGTTTTGGTTGTTTGTGTGTACACTGAATTGTTTGTCCTCCCTCCCTCCCTCCCTCCCTTCCTCCTCCTCCTCCGCGCTTCGCGTTCATTCCTTCCTATTTCTCTATCCTACTCCACTCTCTCATGTTATAAGTGTCTTTCTTTGTTGTGTCGACTCGCTATCTCTCGGGTTTCCCCTTGAGTGAGTTGCTTGCCTTTGTCATACTACCTCTCTATCCCTTTCTAATTCATTTCGTCTTTGCTCTTCTCACTCTCTCTCATTCTTCTTCTCTCTCTTTCATTCAGATTCCACCGCGCTTTCTCCACACATTCCCACCTCCCGCACCCTACCACTACCTCTATTTGTGTACATCTCCTCCCCTCCACTGCCCTTCCTCCCTCCCTCCCTCCCTCCCTCCCTCCAGCCCATATGTCATTGAGATGATTAGGAAGAGCGCGCTCTCAAAAGCCCCACTCTTTCCTTCCTTTCCTCCTTCCCTCCCTCCCTCCCTCCCTCCCTCCCTCACGCCCACAGGTCATTTATTTCATTGGGCAAAACAAGCTCACTCGGCAGGATCTCTCCTCCGAAGTATGGAGGTTCTGACACTGCTGCTGCCGTTGCTGCTGTTGCTGCTGCTCCTGCAGGTGCAACTGGTGCCGCTGGTGCTGCTTGAGCTGACCCGGGCGGTGCTGGTGCTGCTGGTGCTGCAGGCGCTGCTGGTGCTACTGCTGGGGCCGGCGGGGCGACGAGAGCTGCCGCTTGGGGGAGGGTGGGGACTGACGCTGCTGGTGCTGCTGCTACTGCTGGCGTTGCTGGTGCGGCCATGGGAGCGGCGGAGGGTGTGGGTGCTGGTGCTGGGGCAGGGGTAGGGGCCGGGGGAGGACGCAAGGCAGAAGCAGTAGCAGCAGTAGCAGCAGTAGCAGCAGCAGCAGAAGAAGAGGAAGGAGCGGGCCGGCTTCCAATCACTTCAACGACGTCCGAATCCTGCGTCTCGTCCTGCGTCCCTTCCTCCTCCTCCTCCTCCTCCTCCTCCTCCTCCTCTTCCTCCTCCTCCTCCTCCTCTTCTCCCTCCTCATCCGACGACTCATAATCTTCACGGCACACTCGGCGACTACGATAACAAGGAGCTACCTCCTCCTCCTGCTCCTCCTCCTGCTCCTGCTCCTCATCACTACTGAAAGTCAAATCAATCGCCGCCGACGCCCCCGCTGGCCGTCCTTCCCCCCCCCCCCCTCCCCCCCCCCCCCCCCCCCACCCCC
>Ga0105054_10010840_pt1 | contig 11501 bp, 8 predicted proteins | sample BON02_FD_78091 | JGI IMG/M metagenome (GOLD analysis project Ga0105054, IMG submission 78091) | Freshwater microbial communities from Lake Bonney liftoff mats and glacier meltwater in Antarctica - BON-02 (megahit assembly) | ecosystem: Environmental > Aquatic > Freshwater > Ice > Glacier... | reverse complement strand
ATTTTTATTATTTTAATAATATTCTTTACGCTGAAAGCGATGGTCGTACTATTCGTGATTGATTTTATCATCCATGGCTAAAATCGACTCGCCAATGCGCGAAGTGTTTAGCCGCGATTGTCCTGAACGGGCAAGCGTTTGCCTCACACAACGACTCTACGGTCGCATAAGGATTTTTTAACACTCCTACGGGCTGATTAAAAAATCGCGACCTGTCGGGCTATGCGCCTAGGCTTTCAGCCTTCCATGACGCGCAGCAAACGGGATATAGAATTTATATTTATAGCTTTTCCTTGATTAGTTCTCGAAATATTCTAGATTTAAAGTAATAGCTCTTTTCAAGTCACTTACATCAGTTTTAATAAATAGTACGCTTAATTGATTTCATCAAGTTCCTAGCATATGAATTAAAAGGAAAAAGATATGAACAGAGGCTTTTCTGTTATAGGGGCGCGAGAAATAAAAGGAATTATTGAGAATAAAGAAGTTTTCATTCAAGAACTTATTAAACAAACGTATCTGATGCACTACCAAAATCTTACTATTAATCCCAATAGCTGTTTTTTGCGTTACCCAGATAAACCCAAATCAAGAATCATTGCATTGCCAGCTCATTTGGGAAATGATATTAATATATCAGGAGTTAAATGGATAGCATCTTTCCCCCAAAACAGTTCAAAAAATTTACCACGAGCCTCTGCAATTCTAATTCTTAATGACGGAGAAACAGGATTTCCTTTTGCTTGTCTTGAATCATCACTGATTAGCGCTACGAGGACAGCTGCTTCTGCAGTTTTAGCTGCCGAACATATTAGAAAAAATAATAAAACAGGTATTAATTTAGGAATTATTGGAAGCGGTCTTCTAGCTCAAAATGTCTACAAGTTTTTGGAAGGTAACAAATGGGATATTTCTGAAGTGAGAGTATTTGATCTGAACAAAGTTTCTATAAATAAATTTATTAATAATGCAGAACATAAACAACAAGTGAAAATTAAAGCCTGTCAGGATGTTGATGAAGTTATTTGCAATTCTAATATGATTGTATTAAGTACCACAACATTAGAACCCTACATCCATGAGTTTTCTTTATTTAGACATAACCCTATTGTTTTAAATATTTCATTAAGAGATTTGGCACCAGAAATACTCATTAATTCAAATAACGTAGTAGATGATGTCGAACATGTAATGAACGCGGCTACTTCTCCTCATCTTACCAAGCAGAAATTTGGTCATACTAAATTTATTAATGGAACTATTGCTGGATTAATCGAAAAAAAATATGTACTCGATGAGACAAAACCCACCATTTTTTCTCCAATGGGTATGGGAGTGCTTGATTTGGCTCTAGGAAAATACATTTATGATCAAGCAATTTCAAAGGATTTCGTTATAAATATTCCTAATTTCTTTGATGGAATTGTTAATGATTAAACCCTTTAGTAGCGATATTATAAAAAATATTGCGGAAATTAATCTAGAAAAAGAAAATTTTTCTAGCAAAGATAAAATTTTTGTTATTTATCGTGTTGAAGAATATGGTTTAACGCATACTGGATTAATCGCACTTGTCTCTTTAAATAATAATAATAATCACCAAACAATTCATAAGCATGAAGCAGTTTCAATATTTAAACTCTCTAAATTAATAAAGGAGTTTTCATCTTTCCCTTACCAAAAGCAACCAATTATATTATTACATAAACCGTCTGAGCATAATCTATTAGCAAATCTTACCTCTGGAGCCCAAAAAGTTATTTTTCATCATCTTGACTCTATAAGTACCATTTGGTTTATTCGAGATGCTAAGCATGTGAAGCAAATAGAAGAATCTTATAATAGCTATCAAGATTTATATATTGCAGACGGACATCACCGATATGAGGCATTGCATGTGCTATCTCAATCTCAACCTGAAGTTTATCAAGACCCTTATATTTTAGCACTGTTAATTCCATTAAACGGAGTCAATTTATGCCCCTACAATAAAATAATTTCAAATATTAACGCTAAAAAATATAATATGTTTTTAAGAAAAATAAACAACTTTTTTCTCTTAACACCAGTTGATAAAACAGTTAGAAGTACTCGTGCCAATGAATGTTATATGTATTTTGAAAAAAAATGGTATTTATTGAGCTGTAAATTTTTTTTTAAAATCAACATAAATAATTTAGCTATAATAATACTTGAGGAAAATATATTTGATGATTTTTTACAAATAGAGGATAGCGAGCCTAATGGGGTAGAATATGTTACGGGTATTATTGGCAGTAATTATCTAGAACAGAGGGTTAGTCAATTATACAATGCAGTTGCATTTTCATTTAATAGTCTACATAAAAAGTTATTATTAAACATATTTGAAACACAAGCTCTTTTACCATTATGCTCAACATGTTTCCTTCCTAAACCAAATACGGAGATATTTAATTTCAGAATAAATTCTGCAATAAAAAACTAAAGTAAAGCTTGGCTAGCTCCAACAAAAGCATAAATTAGAGGTAGATTCTCTTTGCCTACAAATCGTGACGGTATTGTCCTCTGTGACACAAATCACCATGATATAAAATTAAACCAGCATATCATATTTTTTGCATTTATTTTTTTCTCTGGCGAATTGAAATAAACGGAGAAAACGAGAGTTACCTACTATAAACTGATCGCGATCTGTTTCAATATCCGCTATGGTCGTGTCGTAATCTCTGAGACATTTCTGTGCAGCGTCCAGGAAGAAAATATTATCTGCAGAATACTCCTCCTTTTGATTCTCATGGAAGAAACCGCTCATGCTTCCCATCATTCAAGAAGACACTCAATAATTGACTTCATTAACCCGCCAAATAGATATCAAAGCGCACTGTTTTACCCTCAATGCTAATATCAGGCGGTATTAATGCTGGCAGGCGTTGTGGCCATTTGACCACCACGCGTCGGGCTGCGTGGTTGATTGCTTCCTTGATCAAGGCTTGCGCATCATCATCGGTACCTAGCAGGCGCTGCAAGACTTGCATGTCTTTTTTTACTAAAGCAGATTTTTGGCGCAGGGGGTGCATGGGATCAATATAAATTATATCCGGGATTTGCTGAGTAGGCAGGTTTTGTAAATATTGCCGGGCGTCCGTGCAAAGCAACGATAGCGATAGTGCTGGTGAACAATCAGGCCGGCTGAGAGCATCGGCCAACAAGGCAGCTATTACCGGATTGCGTTCCAGCATTAATACTTGGGCGCCAAAGCTTGCCAGTATTCCAGCATCTCTGCCCCACCCTGCCGTTGCATCGATAATTTTTATACCTTTTCCGGGTTTGCACGCGCGCACTAAACCCTGTTTTTTTCCAGCATCACGGCGTTGTTGCAAGGCTATGCTGCTGAAATCAGCGTATAACGGCGAAAAACCCTCGCTAAGCAATACTAATTTATCAGGCGTTAGCGATAATCGTGGGAAAGTCTGATTATCAAGTGCCAGGTTTAGCTGTTGGGCAAGGGTTTTGGCGCGTGGTTGCAATTCCTCAGCCGTAAAGCCCACGCAAAAAATATCATTGGTCATGAGCTAGCAAGCTCTCAACACAGGCCGCCAAGGACGAAAAAATGGGCACGTTGGGGTAAGCCGCCAGACCCACGCGATCCGTCATCGGGGATAATACGACCAAAGGTGTAGCACCCGCCGCTATGCCTGCCTGGATGTCAGAAACCCTATCCCCCACAAATGGCACGTTGGTTAATGAACAGTTAAAACGCTGGGCAATAGCCAGTAACATGCCAGGATTTGGTTTACGGCAAAAACATCCAGCCTCAGGCATGTGGGTGCAATATTCAATAATCTCAATGAACCCGCCCGCGGCACTAACACTAGTTAGCAATGTCTGATGAATGGCTGCCAGCTCCTGTTCATCATAATAACCGCGTGTCACCCCTGACTGATTAGTAGCCACTGCGATGCGATACTCAGCAGCGGTAAGACGAGCAATCGCCTCAACGCTGCCGGGCAAGAGAATAAATTCATCTACTGATTTAATATAGTGCAACGAGTCCTGATTAATGACCCCATCGCGATCTAATATAATAACTTTATTCATGAACCCAACTGTAATAAAGAGATATCAGCAACACCACGTAACAAATTCTGTAAACGGCTTAGTAACGACAAACGATTATCCTTGAGTACCTGATTGTCAGCCATCACCATCACCTGATCAAAAAATGTATCAACGGGCGCACGCAAACTGGCTAACTCATTAAGAATATTGCCATAATCACCACTACTATAAAGGGGCTGGACTCGCTGTTCAATTAGTTGCACATGATCAAATAAGGCTTTTTCAGCAGCCTCCACCAATAAATCGGGATTTACCAGCGCATGATTGGTTGTACTCACATGTTGCAATAAATTATTAACACGTTTGCAGGCAGCGGAAAGGCTGCTAGCCTCAGGCATGCTAATAAAAGCTAGCAGCGCATTGATGCGTTTGTCGATATCAACGAGGCAATCATCCTCACGGGCGCGCACCGCATGTACCAGATCGGGCGCTACACCCTGGCCTTGATAATATGATTGCATGCGCTCAAGAATGAATGTTTGTAGTTCGGCAAGCGGCGGTTTTGCATCCACCAACGAATCGCCATATGTCTGCATAGTCTGATTGATCAACGTCGAGAGCTTGAGAGTCGCAGGCGTTGCCAGCAGCAGACGCACCACGGCCAGCGCATGGCGCCTTAATTTAAACGGATCTTTAACACCAGTGGGCTTTTGCCCGATCGCAAAATTTCCGACCAAGGTATCCAGCCGGTCAGCCAGTGACAGGGCTAAGCCTAAACTGGATTGCGGTAGTTGATCAGCGGCAAATCGCGGCATGTATTGTTCATTCAAAGCCTGCGCCACCGAGTCATCTTCACCATCGTGGCGAGCATAATAACTACCCATCAAACCCTGTAACTCTGGAAACTCGCCGACCATGCCCGTCATCAGGTCGCATTTACTTAATGCGGCAGCTCTGGCTGCCTGGGTGCTGTCCAGTGAAAAAACCGGACCTAGGGACGCCATGAGTGCCTGCATGCGCATGGCTTTATCGTGCAAACTTCCCAGTCGCGCTTGAAACACCACCTGCGCGGTCGCCGCAGCATAGTCACTTAAACGCTGTTTTTTATCTTGCCGATAGAAAAATGCGGCGTCACTGAGGCGCGCGCGCATTACTTTTTCATTACCTGCTATAACTTGTTGCGGATGACTACTCTGGATATTGGCGACTGTTATAAAATGGGGTACCAACTTACCGTGCTTATCACACAGAGCAAAACATTTTTGATGGACTTGCATGGCCGCAATTAACGCTTCGGCAGGTACTTCCAAAAATTCGTTAGCAAAATCAACCAATAATGGCTGCGGCCATTCAACGATGGAGGTCACTTCATCCACCAGCGCATCAGGCATGACGGCAGTAAAACCGCGCGCTGTCGCCAATTGTTGCACTTGGTCGACAATCATTTGCCGGCGAGTAGCAAAATCAGCAATAACGTATGCATCTTTCAGGATTTTTGCATAAATTCGGGGATTGGTAATCTCTATGGCATGTGGGTGATGGAAGCGATGGCCCACACTTTCACCCCCGGTGTTTATCCCCAGAACCGTGGTATTGACAACCTGGTTGCCATACAACAAAACAGCCCAGTGAACGGGGCGGGCAAACTCTACATCACCGCTACCCCAGCGCATGGGCTTGGCAATTGCCAGGTTTTTTACCGCTTCGGTTATCATCGCAGGTAATAAATCAAGGGTACTTGCTCCGGGCATTGCTGCCTCATACACCCACCACTCACCTTTATCGGTTTGCATGGTTGTCAGATCAGCGACTGCCACCCCGCACGATTTTGCAAAACCTAGCAAAGCGGGTGTAGGCTGACCTTGAGCATCGACGGCGGCTGCCGCCGCTGGGCCACGACGGGAAATGGTCTGACTTTCCTGGGTAGCCTGCACATCTTCGATCATCACTGCCAGGCGTCTGGGCGTTGCATAGCGATACACGTTGCCATGAGCCAATTTAGCTTTTGCCAAAGCCGCACAAATATTGTTAGCCAATTCATTAGCCAAAGACCATACCGCAGCTGAGGGCAACTCCTCGGCTCCTAACTCAAATAACAAATCATTCGACATCACACACCTTTTTACACATAGGAAAGCCCAAAGCCTCGCGTGCCTGATAATAGGCGAGGGCTACTGCTCTGGATAATTGCCGAACTCGTAAAATATAACGTTGACGCTCGGTGACTGAGACGGCATGGCGGGCATCAAGTAGATTAAACACATGCGATGCTTTGATAACCATCTCATAAGCAGGTAAGGGTAATTGCAGTGCGATGAGTTTTTGGGCTTGTGCTTCATAATAATCAAATTGGCTAAACAATGCCTCAACGTTGGCATGTTCAAAATTGTACGCTGACATTTCCACTTCGTTTTGATGAAATACATCACCATAGCTCACTACCCCTTGTGGGGTGTTACACCAAGGCAAATCAAAAATACTGTCCACGCTCAGGATGGACATGGCCAACCGCTCCAGGCCATAGGTCAGCTCGCCAGTAACCGGTTTACACGGTAGCCCGCCAACTTGTTGAAAATAAGTAAACTGCGATACTTCCATACCATTTTGCCAAACTTCCCAGCCCAAGCCCCACGCACCCAGTGTAGGCGACTCCCAGTTATCCTCGACAAAACGAATATCATCAACCAGGGGGTCAATGCCCAGGGCGCTAATTGAATCCAGATATTTTTGCTGAATATCCAAGGGCGATGGCTTAAGTACCACTTGAAATTGATAGTAATGCTGCAAACGATTTGGGTTTTCCCCATAACGGCCATCGGTAGGTCGTCTGGATGGTTGTACATAGGCCGCTGACCAAGTTTCCGGTCCAATTGCCCGTAGAAAAGTGGCCGGGTGGAATGTTCCCGCCCCTACTTCCATATCCAGGGGTTGCAATATTACACAACCTTGAGCTGCCCAAAACTGTTGCAAGGTTAAAATAATATCCTGGAAAGTGCCTGGTTTTGTCATGTACATCTCGAAATTAGATAAATTGATCCTCTTGATACAAAGAGGGTTTTCCCTTTAGTAGGGAGTCCTGGCAATAACTCCTTTCGCAGTATGGTGGTAGACCGTTATATAGGTAACTTCTCAATAACCCCGGGAAAAATACTCTAGGAAACTTTGATTCCCGGACTTATTGAGAAGTTACTTATATAGTACTGTATCAAGTTAAGTCCCCCGGAGATCCGGGGGTATTTTTATTACTTACCAGCTGCAGTAGCTTTGGTAATTAAACCTTGCAACACATCAACACTGGCAGCACCAGGAATAAATGCAGGCTCGCTATCAGCTTTGAATTGGCCGGCAGGTGTTGCCGCAACAATAAATGCAGGCGTACCCATCAAGTGCATTTTTTCTGCAAGCTTGCGATTAGCTTCCAGGGCGTCAGTGACTGTCTTGCTCGCCATGTCTTGTTTCAATTTGCCCATATCTAAACCAACAGATTTGGCAGCATCCATAATAATAGTTTCATCAAGACGCTTGTCTATGTTTAGCAGTGCATCATGCATTTGCTGGTATTTACCCTGCATTGCTGCTGCCAAAGCCACTTGCGACGCCATTTCTGAGCTTTTGCCGAAAATGGGGAATTCTTTATAAATCACACGTAAGTTACTGTCTTTTTTAATCAAATCGGTGAGAACAGGATTCATTTTTTTGCAATGAATGCACTGATAATCAAAAAACTCAACCAGGGTTACATCCCCTTTCAAATTGCCACTAACCGACAGTTTTTCATTAAAGAGTTGATCAGCATTTGCGGAAATCGCGGTTTTAGCCTGATCTTGCATGCTTTGTTGTTGTTTTTGCTGCAATGCTTGCGACGCTTCAACCAATACTTCCGGATTACTTACCAGGTAATCATGGACTATTTGTTGTATTTCTTTTTTTTGTGCGGCCGACATAGTGTTGTCTGCTGCCATAACCATCGGAGACACCATCACTGCTGCCAGCGCTCCTGCTGTTAATAAACTTGTAAATTTCACGCATTTCCCCTTAATTTGAGTTTATTCCTGGTCACACGAACCCTAGCATCAGCCTGAACTAAATTCAAGATGATGTTTTATATCTACGGTAATTTAATGTCATCTGGATTTGATGACGGTCAGGGCTTGTCCGCAGGAAGTAAGCAGAGTATTTTTCCCGGGGTTATTGAGACGTTACGAAATCCCTCCCAACCTCCTGTTAAAAAGGGAGGAGTGTTCGGGCACTGTTCATAATCAATTTATGCATAACGTCGGAGTTGATCCGGCGCGTGGATGGCAGCTGGTGTGGATTTCCATGCCAAATGTCCCATCCATGCCCGGAATGACAGGGTTATGAATTTCTGAACCTGGTATCTATCTAGGCAACCTAACTTATGACCTGATGTTCGCCGTCCCCTTCTTCTTCCCTTTCAGGTCTCAGTTCTACTAATTCATCTTTGAAATGTTTAAGCTTCTCGGCAAGACTTAACTCTACCTCATGCGGCTCTTCCGCCACGTCCATAACCCTCAGCGCTTCAAAAGCAGTGGTGCGGGCGTCTAGGGCTCCCGGTAGCGTATAGTCGGTATCTACTGATAGAACCAGGGGATGTCCAGAGGTGTTCTTTTTATTGATAAATGCCACCAAGTCAGGTTGTGTTTTTAATTCATTTAAAAGGAAACTGATAAAGGAATGATTATGCGCACGTGAGTTATTGGAAAATTGTGTTCCCGACAGAGACGTAATGCGATTATCGAAATAGGCGTTCAACTGCTGCACAACCTGCGCCAAACTATGCTTGGTCCGTGATTTCTCAAGGAGGGGCACTACCCTATCTATGCCAGAGTCGCCATGGGTACGGGCAGAGTGGGTGTTCGTGTAATCCGCGTAAGCTGTTGTCGCGGTATTTAATATATCTACTAATTGATCGGCCGCTTTCTCTACATTTAACTTAAGATTGGGCTGCGGGATTTGCTGGGAAGCCACTTGCTGGACTATAGGCGTGGAATCAGTTCTGGCTATCGGCCGATGAAGATACAAGTGATGCTCACGATCATAATCAGCTATTAATTTGTCCCACCTGCTCTGATATCGTGCGCCGAAATCAGGATCAATAGCCATTTGTTGTTGATAAAACTGATGGTAATTAGGGGGCTTGGCCAAGGTGTCTTTTTGCGGAGGGGTTACCTGATAGCCAGGTACTAAATCCAGCGCATAGTGTGCCGGCCCTATCACTTCATGCAAACTATGCAGGCCACCGCTCACCATGTAGGCCGATACGGCTGAAAGATAATTTTGTTTATCCTCTACACTAGGCAAATTACCATACATTTCCATCATCCCCAGAAACAGACTGGTCATTCCTGATGGGCCGGCAGAATATACTGCATCATTTTCCATCAAATCACGTACATAAATAGAATCGAGATTGGCCGCTTGATATTTAGCATCAGGGGTCCAGCTTGACGGATCTACCGGCAGCTGATTTTCCGTTTGCGTCAACAGCATAAGCCCCATCTGGCTACTTTGTTGATTTCCTAACACACCCTGGCGGCCTCTACCCTGCTCTGCAGAAAATAAAGGTGAGCCATATATTTTGACATCAGAAATTAATTTTAATTTCTCCGAATCCAATACATCGAAAAATGCTGTAGGATTGTCAGCATATTCGCCATCGTTATATTCCCTGATAATTTCCAGCAACTTCCCTTTAGGCTCTCTATTATTGGGAGCTATAACCGATTCGGGCAACATGCGCATTTGCTTTTGCGCAAAGAGAAACTGAATAAATAAAATCTGGTTTAAATCCTGAGGCCTATTTTGCGTTAAAATTTCTTTCATCCGCGTCAGGTTAATTGGCTGCGGCTGCGAACCAAAGCCGGTCTGGTTTCTACCACTAGTCAGTTCGGCCGCAAAGTGTTCCATATCTTCGGCGTAACCTTGTTCTTCCATTTGAGCCACAACGTTCAAGAGTCCGGCAGATACCTGGTTAACCGATGCCATCATCTTGGTGGTGGGATTTTGTAGTAATTCAATTTGCATGCGCGACTCAAATCGGCGCCCCAATGGATTTTCGTATTTTTCTTGTAAAGTTTGTTCATAGGCACTGGTTTTTATAGCATGGGCGATCGCAGTTAGCCCCTCTTCCTGATTCGCGCTTATTGTACCGTGCAGCTCAGTGGCCAAGGTCTCTAAAATTCCGGCCGCCAGGGCTGGATTTTGTTCATGATTTTCGACCAAAATTTTAAGTTTATCCATAGCCACATTAATCATGGGATTATCAGCGTATAAGGTTTTTAATCCTGTCAAATGATGAATTGCATGAAAATAGGCTTCAGGTTTGGATTTGAATGAGGATTCTTGTAGTTTTATACCCTGTTGAATCGCTTGCAAATCCTGTTTAGCCTGTGTCAGGCCAAATCGTAGTAGCGGGTTATCGTTGACAAGGCCAGTAATTAACTGCTGGTATTGTTGTCCTTTAGGGGTTAGAAAAATAGGGTGAGCATTAAAATCATAAAAAGTAGGCGGGATGACACCTCTCACAAGAGCCGGACCTACCGCAGATATATCTTGCTCAGTAAGGTATAAAAATAGGCTCAATCCCATTAGATAGGCATGATGCTTATCGACCTGGGTTGTTGGAATAGTGTCTAACTCTGGCGGTTCAATACCGGGTGTATACATATAGAATTGTGTTTCATTTATCGTATCGCGCCTGAATACACCATTGCTTGTTTCTAAAAATGACTTGGTATCAGCAATAATCAGTTTGCCGTCCTCAGTCACTAAAAAATTAACCGGTTTCATGTCTGGAAACAATGCATTATTAGAGCCAAAATGCATTAATGTGTCCGTCATTTGACTATAAATACTGTAGGCAGACGCCAACTTTTCTTCTGGGGTAGCCATGGTTGCTCCATAAGCCAGGACATCTCCACGCGCACAATATTCAGTAATTTCAAGGCTATAATGTTTGGTCACCCCATTGATATCTGTCAACAGTCTGTCTCTGGATGCGTAAACATGTGCCAGATTATTACTGACTGCGGTATTTTTTAACCGCTCAGCAGTCTGACGGTTACTGCCCATTTCAGGAGAGACTTTTAAAACAAATTGCTGTTGGGTAACAGGGTCTGCCAGTAAATAGTTTTTTGCGTTGGCCCCCCCTAAATAAGTAACTGTATAATCCGCAAGACCTGGAAACATGTCATCAAAGGCAAGATGAAATGCCTGTGGAGTAAAGTTATTTCTATCAACGAGAGCAGTGGTCATCTCCAGGAGGTCTTCATAACTCGCGTTGCCCACACTATCCGCAAAAGGAAAAACCGGAGGCTCTATTTCCCTTTGTAAGACCGGGTTATTTTCCAAAATATCAGCTATGCGGCCATTGAGTGTTAAAATCAAGCCTCTAAGAACCGCTTGGTCATCAGTGGAAAGGGTGGAATCGGAAAGAAACT
>Ga0105054_10010839_pt1 | contig 11502 bp, 4 predicted proteins | sample BON02_FD_78091 | JGI IMG/M metagenome (GOLD analysis project Ga0105054, IMG submission 78091) | Freshwater microbial communities from Lake Bonney liftoff mats and glacier meltwater in Antarctica - BON-02 (megahit assembly) | ecosystem: Environmental > Aquatic > Freshwater > Ice > Glacier... | reverse complement strand
GTTGGCGACGATGGTCGGGTGGGGATGTGGAGCGTTGAAGGCCTCAGTGACTCTCCTAGAAGAGGTATTTACAGCTGCGTCTGGAATTCATCCTGTGCAACTTTGTTTGAAGAAGACAAGCAGTCTTTGAAACGTGCTTCATCAAAGTTTTACCTGACGAAACACCATACGAATGAGCCAGAGGCCACAGATGTGATCAGAAGAATAGGATACTGCTTGCCAGTCGCCACATGCAGAGTAACACAAGATTTTGATCCGCATAGAGAGAAAGACCTTTGGCCTTCCACTTCAGTGTTCGATTTGAGCCCACAGAGCATTGAAGTGCTGCACATGACCGATGACGGGCTTCGATATTCGTTTGCGGAAACTAATCCAGATGATCTAGACTCACCCTTTGGAGTGGTGACGCATTCTTCCCTCTCGATATCTAAGGGACATGTTCACGATATCATAGGCATGAACCACGAGCGAGTGATAGACACTGGAGAGTTCAATTCTTTACTGGAGGAGCACTATTGGACCACCACATTGGATGAAAGCGGAATAGGCATTTCATGGCCTGTCAGAGCTGGTGGTGAATTGGAAACCATTGACGCAGAGGCACTCAGTAAGGAACGTGCGGTGATGCTGCCTACGAGCAAATCGCACTTGACATTGGAGGGCTCTGTGGTAAAATTGGCTGGATGCTCTCAATGTTCCGATAGTAAACTATTGGCCACGCTGATCACGAATGATAACAAACTTGCGTTATATACAAGGGAAGTACCAACATTTCATACATCTCTAGGAGAGTGGGAACTGCATAGTAGGGCTGACATCGATTGCGAAACGGATTACCTGTCGTTACTACGGGATAATAACTTTACGGTGACTCTAGTTATCGCTGGGAAAACGGAACTTCGTGTATATCAGTTCGCTGGTGAGCGACTTACTTTATTGAACACGCACGCTCTACATAGCGTCAGTGCAGTATGTCCTGTAGCTAGTTCTCAATTGTACTGTTTAGGTGTTGTCGCTGCTGTGGCCTCCAATGAGTGCAACGTGGAGTTGTACGGTGCGAGCGGTATTCATTCGACGCAATCATTGGTATTGCCTGGTCATAATAAGATTACGCATATCTCCACCTCGGCTTCTAGAAAACTGGTAGCTACATACGACGAAAACGTGATTGGAGTTTGGAAGTCAGGACTCGATATTTTTGAATTTGAATTGGAATCCACCATTGATATGAGCGTGTACTTGAATAGTCCTTGTGAGGTTGTGTGTACTAGCGTTCTTCATCTCGGCGGAGGCATTGATTTGATCGGGGTTGGTGTGATGGTACACATAATGGATAGAACGAATGAATCCGTATGCGTGGCAAAACGTCCCACGCTGTTAATATTATCCAAGTGTCGATCGGGTGCGAGCTCGCTCTTCCAGCAGCAGTCGTTGGCCATTCGCTATGAAATTGTTTGCAATAGTGGAAATATTTTGTCGATGGACAAACCCATTCAAGGGATAGTGTGGTCTGGACGTGACTTTGGTGTAGTGATAGCGGTGGGTGGCGATATACACATGTATCAGGGATGGTATTTCACATTAGATCCAAAGCGTCTTAGTAGAGAGCGAGCCATGATACGTCAATCTAATGGAGGAGACTCCATCATGATATCCGAGACTGGGCAGATCGAGGCACTTAATAGCGTGGGGGATACAGCAGTAGGCTATCAACTACCTCTAGAATTCTATAGACCCAAGGCCTTATTGGAGTTCTTACGTATCGGTTGGATAGGAGTGGTGAGAACTATTTTGAAACGAATTGGGGACATTTTGAAAGAACGAAAAGATTTCATTGGCAATTTTTATGGTGATGACGAAGTGGTGCCTGCCAAGGAGTATTTGGTAAGAGTACCCTACTTGTCCCCAAAAGAGATCTTCAAGGAAGCTATTCCCAACAAGAAAGTCGAGGAAATGCCCGCGAGCAATAATAATACTGCTGCCGCAATGTTTGATGACGACTTTGGCTATTTTGCGAACCGAAACACCAAAACTACAAGTAGAGGAGCTGCGTCAGCGCTGTTTGCAGAGGATCCATGGTCTCCTCCTCCTGCTGTGACGTCTATGGAGGATACCCCGACTGACGCTATTTCTGAATGTTTGCTGTCGCTTTATCGTGTTGCTGGCCTGGATCCTTCAGAGTTACTGCAACTGGTGGCGATTTCCGATGTGTTTAATGAAGTGTACGGTATCAATGAAACCAAAAGTGGATTTGGGAGCGGGGTGGATGAAGCAGGAGCCAAGTTCATGTTAGTGTACAAGTTGTTTAAAGTAGCCTCGAAGACACTCAGCGTTGCAGAACGACCCATGGCCTTGTCGTCAGCCGATTTAGTGTGGGCATTGAGCTCCGATAGTCAAGATGTGTTGGTTACCAAATGTCTACCTTGTATGCAATCTACATGGAGTGATGCTCGTAGGATTGGGCTGGGTTTGTGGCTGAAAAGTTCAATCAAAGCGAAGGAGGTTGCAGAAGAAATGGCAAAGACAATTTTCAAGAAAAACAACCAGGATCCTTTTTCATGTGCGCTACTCTATTTTGCGATTGGTAAATCTAGCGTGGTCAGCAGTTTGTTTCGAATTGCAAAAAACAACAAAGTGGCTGAGCTGTTGGCGAATGACTTCACGGTAGACAGATGGAAAGAGGTGGCAGTGAAGAATGCTTATGCGCTGGTGCAGCAGATGAGATATATGGATGCTGCTAGTTTCTTCGTACTAGGAGGCAAGATTCATGAAGCTACTAATATTCTTGTCAAATACCTGCATGACTACCAATTGGCGCTGTTCCTATGCAAGATTGTTGGCAACACAGAGATATACGAGGAACTTGTGAACCATATTGTTATACCGTTAGCTCGTGAAGCAGGCGATGTGTGGCTTGAATCACTGGGTCTGAGTCTGTTGGGGAAACAAAAAGAATCATTGATGGTCTTTTCAACAAAAGAAAAAAACCCAGGTGATTGGAGTAGACTCAGTAGGGAGCAGGCTCAGACATTGAAAGCGTCTTCGTTCCCGATTCTGACAGTAGTATTTAATACTCTTGAGACGGATTATATCCAGTTTAAACTTCGTTTACCGTCACTTAAACTATTGGAAGAGGCGGACTCATTGATCACTGAAAGCACCCAAAGAGCTGCTTTTTACTTTGATTCCATCGGGCTTCCGACTCTGGCTTTGTTCCAACTATCGCAAACTGCCACTGATTTGTCCAAATCTCTTCAGATTCAAATGGCTTCACAGGCCTTCTATCCGGCAATATTGGCAGCACATGCGATCACACAGGAAGGCACCTCCCAAACGATTCTGCCTTGTTCAGATATTGACAATCTCAATGCAGACCTTGATTCCGCTTTGAAACAATTGGGCCAATGCAGTCGCCATGACGTATTAACTACTTTGTGGCGTGTATCTCGTAGTTCTCAGCACGTATTCGCCGAATTTACTGTATTGCGACTGTTGAAGTTACAAGACAATTCTTTTTTGCAGCGTATGCAGCAGACACTTCGATCGGTGATGGTTTCGTTTCTGGCATTGGGTCAAAATAGGATTACTGCTAGCGCAGTGTGCGAACGAAGGCAATTGCCGGGTCGTCGCTTGGCAGCGTATTCGGTATTTCTGATTGATCTATGTCTAATGCCGGAGTCAATTATAAGCGAGTGTGGCTTCAACTCTGGGACTAACGTTGATGTATTAGTGGTACTGTTCAGCACTTTTGCACGAGTATGTTTGTTTGGTGCTGCATTTTCAATGCAACAATATGATTTGATGAATTTATTGTTGAGCGAGGAGCTGACGATGGAAAGAATGAAAGTATCAGCAATGGAAATTACGACCAAATGGTTTGACTACGAGGAGTTATTGTTAGTGGATCAAGGATGTTTGTCGGAATCGGATGATGGCGATTTGAGTCGATGGGGATTGGTATATGCAAAAAAGTTAATGGAAGTGGTGTGTTTTCGAAAGATCCTTTGTTTTTTAAAAGACAAGCAGAAAGAATTAGCAAGCATTCCTTCTTCATTCGGTCGCGCTTCGTCGATAAGCAAGCTGTACTTGGCTGAACTGGTTGAGCATGTATTGCCAGTGAACTGGGCTTTGTTATCTGACCTCCATGTGACTGGCATTCCAGTTGGATTAAGCGGTGTGGGGGCCGAGCGACTCAATGCGATGAAGTCACGAGCATTCGTGGACGAGTCTCAACATGCGTTGTGGACAGCCATCAAGGGTCGAGAGCAATTGCGTATCCTAGACGCAGTTTCCCAATGGACAGGGAGGTCTATGGACAGAGAGCTGGCCAGCATTGGTTGTATCCCTGATCCCAAGATATTTTGTGTGGAGAATTCGAAAATTATGCATCAAGAGACATCCTTGATCCTTTCCATTGACAACATTCGTGGCTTGGACAACCATGTAGTTATTGCCGATGAGACAGGAGCTCATGTCATTTCCTTCTCGTTCAACTCGGAGAATGACGTGGAAGGAGGATCAGAGGATGAAGAAACAACCCATCATATCCCCATAGTGCACACCAAGTCAGAGCGCTTCCCTGCACATATCAAGAATAAAAGCGATAGTGCTGTCTTGCGTAGGTTGCGCACGCGTTCCTGTTCTGAAGGTGAATTGGAGTTATACGTCAAACCTCCTTCTCCTGGGCTGCCTCCTGTCAGGCAAGATATACCTGATAGAAAATCCACAGCGTCCCCTGTCCGCAGTCTTGTCAGAAATGTTCGAAGGCTTCGTAAACGTGCCTCTTTTGTAGTGAAGGCAGAATCAAGTACCAGCGGGCAAGTGACATGGGACCACTCATGGACTAGAGATGCACGATCGTTGCTCATGGTGAGCAAGCAAACAGATAGATTGTGGTGGGATGCAGGCCTCCATGTTCCTCTCAACAAAAACTTATATTGCGACAGCTACCACCACTTTGAAGCCACCCATCGTGAGATGCAGCGGCAATTGTCTTCACCTCGACCTAATACGTTTCAACAAGCACAACGGTCTGGCAAAAGAGGGTCGTCGTCTCTCCGGAGATCGCATAAAATGTTGCCCAAGTTTTCAAGTCACAGTCACGAACGAACCAGCAAGGCAGTACTTAGCGTAGCTAGCCACCCTTACTTGCCCATGTTTGGGACAGCCGAGTTTGATGGTAGTGCGTCTCTATGGTCAGCTGAATCACGATCTGCCGTTGCCCATTTTAACAAACCAACAGTGGAGACTTGGAAAACAGGTCACACATCTAGAGTGCGCTTCACGGAAGATGGAACTCGATTTTTGGCTTGCGATACTGCAGGGCAATTGATTCGATGGGATATTACGAACGAGTCCCCTGATTCTTCTCAAGTCTGGCATACGAAACGTGCTACTGACATTGCGGTGTTGGACTTTCAAGGAAGGATTGTTGCAACGGCAGGGCAGTCCATTCATTCAGAAAACCTTGCCTTGTGGGACCTATCCGCGCCGCCTCGTTCTCGCCGCCTGACATCCGTTGTTTGCTCGCATGGAACTGCAGCTTATAGTTTAGCGTTTTTCGAAGACCAGCAATGTTTAGTAGTTGGTGGAGGAGCTGGTCAATTGGGTATATTTGATCTTAGGCAAAGAGTCATGATGCTTGAAGATGAGGGCGTACATTCGAAAGCGGTAAGGGCATTGGCAGTACATCCTTGTATGGGAAAGTACCTTGCATCAGGGTCTACTGATGGGACTGTAAAGTTGCTCGCCTGGAAGAATGGTAAATTAGATACCTATGCTCATCTGATAGGCATGCATCCTACGCATACGTTGGTGAGTAGTGCAACGAGCGATTCGATGATAAGTCAACGAGGTGTCACTGATCTATGTTTGTCATTTGACTTTTTATTTTCATGCGGAGCTGATGGAACTGCCAAAATGACACCATTGTCCTCTCTTATGATGTGATACTTTAGTAGTTGATGAGTTCGTTTTATATATGATCCCTTTATTAACTATCTTATTGACAGAAAAAGAAATCGTTCACTTATGATGTGATACTTTATATGAATTATTTAAATGATTTCATTAATTGAGCCATAATAACCTTGATGGGACCTTTTTTCTCGTCATGAGCTAAAACATTTGCATCAAGTTCTTTTTTCCTAGCGGAAATATTCAAAATGTTTTCATCTACAGTATCACAACTGACCAGTTTATAAACGGTCACCTTTTTCTCCTGTCCGATTCGATGGCACCTATCTTCTGCTTGCCTGTCAACCGTAGGGTTAAAATCAAGGTCGTGAATAATAACAGTATCAGCACTGGTAAGATTGATACCCATTCCTCCTGCGCGCGTGCTAAGCAGAAAAGCAGTGATGGATCTGTCCGTGTTGTAATTGTCTACAATATCCTGCCGATCACTCACGCCAGTACGTCCATCAAACCTCACAAACGTCATATCAATAGTCACAAGAAGTTCTTGGATGATGTCAAGAATAGTCGTCCACTGGGAAAAAATAAGCACACGGTGACCACATTCACGTAATTCCGGTAACAATTTACGGAGTTCTCGACATTTAGCTGAGTTCCAAAGCGCCTCTGCAGGCAGTTGCATGCTTCCTAATCGTGAACTTGAATGAGCGTATTCACTTGCCAGCAAATGAAAGTCCCAATCTGAATATCCACTGACTTCATTATCCACCATTGAAGCAGTTGCATGAGGTCCTAATGCTTGCACCTTCAAAAGAAGTGACTTCACCAACGGCAATGAACGGTCAATTCCGTCTAACGACGAGCTTGATTCTTGACCAAAATAATGCCGAACCAAAAGTGGATGGTTTGCTGCTTTTCTGAGGTCTGAAAAGAGATTTTTCCTGTCGGATCTTCCCTTGACACGCATCGCGTTGAGAATCTCATCATAAAGGGTTCGTTGAAGTCCATCAATTTCTAGCAGCCTAACAATTTCCTGTTTCGGGGTAAGCGAGCCAAGAACATCACTCTTGATACGACGAAGTACAAAAGGCTCCAATGCGGAACGAATCCTCGTCGCAGATGCTCCATCACTAAAGTAGCTTTGCAATTGACTGCTTTCCGCGTTGAAAACTGTTGGCATACAAAAGGACATTAAGGCTAGAAGCTCCTGGAGATTGTTTTGCACCGGTGTACCACTTAGTAAAAGCCTTCTCTCGCTCTTGATACGCACCAATCGACGATATCTAGAACTTTCCATGCTTTTGATGGCATGTGCTTCGTCATAGATGGTATATTTGAATTTAAACCTTGAGAAAAAGGATCTGTCTTCTGTACATGATTCACGCTCAAAGTAAGTGTACGTGGTAACTATGATATCTACATTAGCACCGGACCTCAACTTTCTATTGAGATCCAAACGGTGAGCTTGAGATCCATGGTATAAAACAGTTCGATGATTAGGAAGCCATTTGGATATTTCACGTCGCCAGTTTTCTAAAGTTGATGCCGGAGCAACAACTAAATGCGGGCCTTTGATTCCTTCGTACTTGTTCAACCAGGAAAGCAAACCAACTGCTTGAACTGTCTTACCCAGACCCATTTCGTCAGCAAGGATGCCATTCACTTTCTCACTATGTAATAGTTTCAACCAATTCAGTCCCACTAGTTGATAATCTTTCAAAACCAGCCCTGTTGGGAACAGAGCATCGGCATCTTCTTCAGTGATAACCGACGATCCGTTGACTCTCTGCACATGGAGTTTATCAGAGAGTCTCTTTGAAATATCTTCACACTGATCAAAAAGCAACGACACTAAATCTTTTTCTTCGTCTTCTTCTTCGTGATGAACACTTTGTGTGCTTTCATCACCGGATGAAACATCGACCACTATTTCTCTCTTAGGTTCCTTTTTCTTTTTCTTTCGATGCGTTTTATGATAGATAGATGTAACACTTTCATCGCCGGATGAAATGATCGCAGTCTTTTTCTTGTGCTTTTTCTTTTCATGCAATTTTCGGCGCTGTTCCGTTTCGCTGTTACTGCTGCTAATTTCTACAAACACTTCTGGTGATCTTTTGTTGTCAATCACTTTGATGTCAATCGCTTTGGATTCAACTTGCGGTTTTCTTATGTCGACTGGAGTGCGCATTTCAGCTTCATCACTAGAAGATCCAACAGAGCAGGCCTTGGCATTCGCAGCGAAGTTCACCCTAGCTTGCAAAGCTAGTCTCTCCGGGGTCTCGAATTCACCAGGAGAGAAGCCAAGATGGTCCATGCGCGTGATGGCTGGTGATGTGTTTGCCTCCTCGATCGACATAGCAAAAAACCTTGATCGCTTTCCACTAGGGGACTTCACCAATGCAATGGACATAATAGAGACTTTTTGAAATTTACTAGTGATAACCATAACCAACAGAAGAAGATGAAACAGTGGTTGGATAGATGGAAACGACTGCCGTTGAAATGGAAGTTATTGCTAGGAGGACAGTCGATCATTACCAGTGCCCTCATCACCGGCAGAATACACTCTATCATCGAAGGGAATAAGCTAGAAAAATGATATCTCCTTCAATATTCACATCTGTAACATTACTACTTCCACGTGACCTGGCCCAGGAGTGATGCTCTTAACTCTCTAACCTTGATTTCTTAATTTGGATTTTTCTGCCAATTTGTTACGGGTCGTCGCTGCAGAACATTCGTCGGATCTAATGTGCTGATCATATTCGTCTAGTCTCACCATTCTCCCACACCCCAATCTACACCTGAAAGACTTCGCACGACATTCATGGCGACAGTGCACTTTTACATTCACTTTTTTAATCTGTGTTCCGCATCCATTTGGGCAATCTATTTTTGTCTGCAGCCTCTCTCCTCTCTCCTGTCTTTCTCTCTCTAGAGCAGCACCGACACAATCTACGCGGTGATGCTGAGATAATTTACCAGCTTTAATGGTTTTAGAGCAGCCTGAGTAGGTACAGACGACCATTCGACAACCGCACGAATCTATTTTATGTTGGGGCATGTCACGAAGTGATACTTTTAATCCACATTCACACTGAATCAATTCCGATTTTCTTTCCCTGGCAATACTCAAAGCTGCTAAACCTTCGCGCCGCACGGCAAACATACATCGCGGAACTTTGTGAACGGTGTAAAATAAATCTAGGGACACATGCAACTTTAAATCTCTACTTTTGACGGTTGCGCCACAATCGCATTGCACGAATCTGCAGGGACAGTCAGTACGAGTGTGTGAGACCAAACAGGTTTTCGAAAACGATTGACCACAACCCAAAATACACTGCATTATAGTATTCTGTCGTTCCTGTTGCTGGATTAATAGTTCGCGCCGATATCTTGTCACAGGACAATCGTTGTCCAAGTGGTCGCTCATTCTGCAATACTCGATATCTTCGCAGCCTCCAGTACAATGAACTAATCTGAACTCACAAGAATCGGATTTATGTTTTGAGAATGTTCGCTGAGTAACTGGGATTCCGCATTTATCACAAGGGAAGCATTCGGAGACTGCCAGCCGATTTCTCTCCGCTAGTGTAACCCTGTTCTTGTATGAAGAGCAATCATGCAGCATGTGGTGCTTGAGGCAAACCAAAGGCACCGTCTCTGAGCATCCAAATAACGGACATGGTGTAGCTCGTGCAATGCAAGTTTGTCGATGCCTTGATTTACTTTCGAAGGTTTCCATGCAAAAGAAGCATTTTTCTTCTGTTCGATTTAGGCGAACCTTTTCAATCAAGACGTTTCGAAGACGCACTAACCGGCAACCTATCGACTGATGCCACTCTAGGTCTTCTAGACGCACTTTTGCAGTACATCCTGGGTTACGGCATACGACGGTAGTGAACGCACATGTCTTGTCATGCTCTCGTAGGTCCGAAACCAACTCGCCACATTGCCAGCAGCTTGTTTTGATTTCCTTTTTCACGAGCACTGCTCTCTCCAGTTTCTTCTTCTCCTTTTTGATGGGAATTTCAATCACGTCCTCGTTCCCTCTGAGCTGCGCTACCCCCCAACCTACGGGCATCCGTTTAACGGATCTTTTTAACACATTTTTAAACACAACAAGAATCGATTATTTTAAAGCACTACAAGTAGTGGATATAAGCCATCAAACGCTAATTTCTTAATAAACAAGAGTATCTTGTTGAAAGAAAAGATCCTGATGGCAATCCGTGAGGTAATCAGAAGCAAGAACATTATGTGGAATCACTGAATTCACATTATATTTTTATTATGGTATTGTATCCTGTTGTAAAAAATCGATTTTTGTTGTTTAAAAAAAAAATTATAAGGTCGGACTGCTATTTTGCAGCGAATCCATTCCTGTCACGAATCAGTGTTCCAGTTAATATTATGCCATCGGATTTTAGAGCAGATCTCATGGCAGGTAAGACCATAGTCATCACCGGAGGAGCTACTGGGATTGGCTTTGGTATCGCTACCCAGTTCGGTCTTCATGGCGCCAACGTGGTTGTCGGCTCTCGCCGGGGTACAGTGGTGGAAGAGGCATGCAAAAAGCTCTCAGCTATGGGAATCAAATGCGCAGGTACCACATGCGATGTTCGATCCAAGGAAAGCTGTGATGCACTCGCAAATTACGCCGTGGAGACATTCAACCACATCGATGTCTTGGTGAATAACGCCGCCGGGAATTTCATGAGCAGTGCAGAAGCGATAACCGAAAACGGATTCCGAACGGTAATTGATATTGATCTTCAAGGATCGTTCAACATGTCAAAAGCTTGTTTGCCGTATTTGAAACAGAGTGGAAAAGGAGTCATCATCAACATCACTGCCACCTTGCATTACAAATCACATCCTTTTCAAATGCATGCAGCTGCTGCAAAAGCGGGAATCGATGTCATGACCGAAACTCTGGGAGTGGTAAGTTCTTTTCAGCCATTTTGTTGACCTGATTGAAACATGTTTGAAATTGTAGGAATGGGGTGTCGACTATGGAATTCGTACTGTGAGTATTGCACCGGGACCAATTGCAGGGACCGTAGGTGGACCAACAGGAAGAGTTTTTGGTAGCAGTATTGATTCGAAGATGGATATTCGAAAGTTAGTGCCGATAGGTAGATTTGGTACCGTCGATGATATTGCTAATACAGCCCTGTTTGTTGCGAGCGATGCTGGTAGCTACATTACTGCCACTAAAATCGTTGTTGATGGAGGGCAATGGCATGAAGCTTCTGGTAGATATATTGCTGCTAAAAAACTCGTTCTAGAAAAATCTGCCCAAGAAAAGAAATCTAAATCTAAATTATGAACGAAAAAACCTCTTACTCTTGCATTTTTAAATTACAGAAATCAGCAGCCTTCTACCCACAGCTTTTATTTAGTATTTGAAAATATATACAGGAATGTGTTCAAAATCCAAAAACTAGGATCGGTACGGTCCCCTCCCAACTTTCCAATTGGAGTCACCACGATGGCAGCAACCAAAGCTGAATTTCTTGAACTTGTTGGTCTCGAGTCACTGGTGGACTTAGACAGACTTCGTGATATGGCGTTCTATGG
>Ga0105054_10010838_pt1 | contig 11503 bp, 4 predicted proteins | sample BON02_FD_78091 | JGI IMG/M metagenome (GOLD analysis project Ga0105054, IMG submission 78091) | Freshwater microbial communities from Lake Bonney liftoff mats and glacier meltwater in Antarctica - BON-02 (megahit assembly) | ecosystem: Environmental > Aquatic > Freshwater > Ice > Glacier... | reverse complement strand
GACTGGGCTAGGCGCAACAAAAATCTATCTGAAGTCGATATTTCACTGGTGAACTGACACCATTTGAAAAATCCTTTTCGCAACAGAACTTGAAATTTCGTTACTAAAAGTTTGCCAACAAAAGACCGTTGAATCAATTTTGAATGATGCTCCAAGCAACTTTGTCGATGCTGATCCAATTTTCTCAAAAATCGACGTTTTCGAATTTCGAACGTCTTGTCGTTCATTCGAACAAGGGTTTGAATCAACTGAATGGCCGAATTCAATATCTTCAAATGCGAAACCCAACGCTGAAACCCTAGCCGTAACTTGAAATGGTACATTCGAACGCAAATTCTGGAAAGTTTAGTATCCGTTAGCACTTTGCTCTTCCATATTGTGACAGCTTCTCTTAAAGCCCGAGATTTCGTGTGTTTAAGACACTTAAGCATTGTTTTCCAGGTGGATGTTATATGTTTCATCCATTGGGACCCTAAAAGAGACCCAACGTGACCCAGCAACCAAAGTATTTTTTCCATCTTTGCTGAGGAAACATTCTCAGCAATCGTCACAGTTGCTAGAGGTTGTTTATTATGGTTCGTCACCAGGAGAACCCGATTAGACTTCTTCGTTTTGGCAATCAGAGAGTAGTGCATAAATACTCGGGTTTCCGCATCACTGTCACCTATTATAATTTCAACTTGTTTCTCCACTGCTTTCTTGATAGCTGCAAGTGAGGCATGGCTACATAGTGCCACAATGGTGTTGACATTCGTTGCCATTTGATTTGCCCAAAATGCTTCAACCCAACGTCTAAATCCATGACGAACAAAACATTTGTCAATCACCCTGGTCAGTTTCTGAAACACATATTCAAATGCCAAAAGTCCCTTCAGCTTATCAAAGAACACTCGCTGGTTTCGAAATCCAAGCTGTTCCACTAGACGTCCCACAGTATATCGCTGCGCACGTTTTCTTCTGACATCCGCTTTCCAAATTTTGAACAATCTTGACTTGGAAACCCACATAAATCTAAAATGAAATTTTTCCCCTACTACTTCGGAAGTACAATAAAATTTCATGACCTCATTCCACTTTTTCAAACAACCTGCCAGTTTCAAATACTGCCATTTCAAAAGCAACTTGTATACAACTGATTTTGCCTGGCCATAATGTGATATGCAATCAAATGCGACTTTTAAATTGTTACGCTTTCCGGATTCAATCCATTTACGAATAAAGAACTGTTTCTTCGCTTGAAAATCCATGAATGATCTCCATTGTAAAAAACCTTGAAACTTCATCCCATTGCCTAATCGTTTTATCACGCGTTGCAAGGTTCTAGCGTTTACCACACGAAGTTGCCATAATCTAAATGCCTGGAAAATCAATTGCTTGCGCCATCTACCTAGCACGTGCCTCATCTTCAGCCGGCAAATCAGCTGCTTTGTACCGAATGATCTTAGAGTGTCAAACGAATGACGAATTGCTTGATGGTATGTATCGGTAGCCCAGTACTTCAACCAACCATGTGCGATTGAAACCGTACGCCACAAACGAATGCTACGTCTCAAGAATACTTTGGTACATTTATCCAAGATTAATCTTGCTTTGAAAAGATTCTGCGATGTTTGTACCCAATAGCGGAAATACCTGAGCTTAATAGCCACCAAGTTTCTTTTCAACCATTGATGAAGACAGTTTGACACCTTTAATATCCTACCATCTTGCAGCATCCACTCATCGAACGCATTTGCTAAACGGGATTGGGAATACCTGTTCAATTTTGCGAATAGGTTTCTTGCAAGCCATCGATATAATTTCTTGTTACGGAGAAACTGCTTCCACCGAGAGAACCGTTCTTTAAATATTTGTAGATGAAGATTGAGCTTCTCGGTTGTTGAAGCTATGCTAGTCCATCGGTTCCATACCATGCGCATCAAGTGCTCATTATAGTTCGACATTATAATCAAACATTTGACTTCAAAAGATCGCATTAATTCAGAATGACGTTTCAGAATATTAAATGAATACTCGGTTGGATTCTGATATTTATTCAGCAAAGTCCGCAATTTGTCTTCTTTATTCCTTCTACTATATATAGCATTTTTTAAACCCTTAAATGCTTGCGTTTTCCTTCTTAATGTACGTCCTTTTGAAAAAACTTCGCAAACATGAATATCTATCAAATTCGAATGAACGATGCAATCAAAAGTTCTCCTCAATAAATTATTCTTCCACAAGTAATAATTTCTCTGCCATTTTCGGAAACATTTTCTACGAGCTCGAAGTGAAGTTTTGAGTAGAATCGCCTTGACACTTATAATATTGACATCATCTCCACGAAACAATCCATATCCACGAATCCGCTCAAAACACTTTTTGATCGCATTGTTGGAACGAAGCCGCAGCAATCGAAACAGTATCTTGAATCCCACTTGTTGCTTTTCAAAACATTTATCAAAAGCAGTCCATTGCGCGAATGCAGATTTCAATGGCGATTTAAAATTTTGTCGCAATAGCAATTTTCCAAGTAACTTGTTTCTTTGAGTATCTGCATGACAGCATTCAGTCCAAATCGAAAAAGACTCATTTAGGAAGAGTATTCGATTCCTGCTCCATATTGTCCTTAATTTTTTGGTCATTTTTACCAAATGTTTCAGTTCTGCGAATCCGCTATAGAGTCTCATTCGCTTCCATTTAACAAAAAGCATTCCAAGATGATAACTCGTCAATTTATTGGTAGAAATAAATGACATCCAGCGACGGAAACAAATTCCTATTTGATATTTCCTACTCTGCTGAATAATCTTCAGACAATATTTGCCTTGTCGCTTTTGAAATGATATGAATTTCATCCATTGATTCCACCCATGACTAATAGTATGATGTTGCCATCTTGCTGTGATTTTCACGAGTTTACTTTGCATCATTTGATTTTCAATGCAACTTAACCAAGTACGAAACGCAGTGGACAGTTCGTGTTGCATCATTGTTGAAACCAATCCAGAGACAAATGTGTCGATTGATACAAAACTCTTCCAGCGATTCATTGCAACACAAAGTGAATCAGTGATGTAATTGCTGAAAATTTTAGTCAGTGTCCTTTTAACGTTAGACTCCTTCATGCTTTGGGTTCGCCATCGAGCGAATGCAGCTCTCGAGATGGCAATGGATGTGCCTTTACGAAGCAATATCATACATCGTTTCATCCGAATTCGTTGTATTGGAAAGATATTGAAAGCGTATCGACGCCAAGTGCTAAAACCCTGATTTAGATTGAAATATTTCATTTTACGAAACACGTCATTCAAACCTTTCAAGTTGTCAACTTGTTGACAATTAGAGCGCCATTTGCTCCAGTAGTTTTTGAGGTTCCTTGTTCTCCATCTGCTAAAAGCAGTTCTCATTAAAGAACTCTCATGGCGGATCTTCATAAGCCGTGTTTTCCAACTATAAAACGCAGAAAAAACATTTCTTTGTAGCATCCTTTTTATAATAGAAGTAATTACCCGTGATGCTAGAGTGTCACGAGTCATTACTGATTTCCATTTATTCATCGCCAATAACTGCTTCCGAAACATCATTCCTCGAATGATAGGTTTACAAGAAAGGTAAATAGATTTCTGCTGGCTCGCATAACTTGTCCAGGTTCTGAAGGCCTGGCAGATCATCGAATAAGCCCATTTATTGAATACACGCAGACATAAACTACGTCTGGTTTGCGAAGCTCCAACTGTCCAATCTACAAGTTGATGATATGCGGAAGCGAGTAGATTATGCCGCCAATCTGAAATAGTCCTAGACAATAACGAGTTCCATTTCGAAGCATTTTCAAATACTTCGTGCCACTTTGTAAACCCTAAAGAGAGTCTCAAATGTTCCAGGCGAAGAATTACTTTGCGAGTAATTATGATTCTCTTGCGAGCGAAAATAGTTTGAGAATTCCAGCGTTTAAACCCGATCATTAAACGACGGTACCCCCATGTTTTCAAAATCTTATTCATCAAATAGGATTGTCTTGAAAGGAATTTCGAGTACTTGTGCCAAGAACCAAATGCAAAGACCATTCTTCTTCTAGTAGCATTGTTCCACGCATTGAGCGAGCTCGTGATAAGAACGACAACTCTAGAAAAACGACTAGCTCCTGTACTTTGCTTCAAGCGAACAAATGCTCTGAATTTGTTTCCGTGCATCCAAGATGCAAGAATTCGATGCATGACTCGTTCCCATCGTTTTATACCAAGTGTTCTTGAAACAAGGGTTCGAAATGATTTAGCTAGCAAACTATTTCGAAAGTAAAGAGAGAATTTTTGTAAACTCGATATTCGAAAACTTTCTTGCTTTGAAGTTCTGCTCCACATCTGAAGAGCTTGACGTAATAAATTGCGTCGATAAGCCCGAAATCGATGAACAATTGTTAATCTCAACGATTCTGACGAGTCCTTAGAAGTACGCACAAATCGAGTCCACGAGCACAAAGCTTTCCTAATACGAAACTTTCTCCAATTATCCAAAGTTTTCTCCAAGAAAATTCTTGCTGTCGAAGTGGATCTGGAAATTTCACTCCACCGATTGAAGCCTTGTAGCAAAGTTCTGTTCTTCCATTTTGATAAAATCCGTTGAACAAGAGAACAATGAATGGCGTGCTGCTTCCAACTATTCAATGCTCGACGAACCGAACGCCTGGTATCATTACCTATAAATACATGTACCAAAGCTCGTTTCGCATCAAGCACCTTGCCGTGAGCATGATTGTGCAACGATTGCAAACGAACATTGTTAAACGCGCTACTTAAACGAACATTTCTCCATCGCCTTACAATATTTCCAAGTAGCAAATAAGTGGATTTAAACCCAGGGAAGCGTTGTGACAATGGGATTTTAGAAACCCAATCGCGATATTTCCATTTTTGAAAATTATGGAAAAGGATTCTGTTGCGGCTGGCACTAATACATTTCTCAACTACGTTATACATTCTCATGTGATTCTTTAAAATGAAGAAACAGCGAGTTGCAGGTGCATGTTGATATATTCTGCTGAACCGCATGGCAAAATTCGAAAGTACCGACTTGCGCTTTAACGCATATTGGTTCAGAAATCCAAAAGCAACAAGCAATTTTTGACGAGCAAGTCTCGTGAATATGCGTCCGAGAAATTTTTGCATTCTGTATTTTATCGCTATTTGCTTATCAACATTGTGTTTCCATTGAAAAAACCTTTTGATAACTGCATTGCTATTTGACCTGGAAGCCCATTGGCGGAAGTATTTACACATTGACCTGCGCTCAGTTTTCATGATAATTTTACAAACAATAAAACCTTTCGCAGCCTGTTCAAATTGATTGACAGCGAAATTCGCACACGATTGCTCCATCTTGCCTAATATGATACTGTTTCTTTTGTGAACTGTCAGTCTCTCCCAAACTCGACATACAGCAAGTACGTGAAGATTATCTTCCCATTTCAAAACATTCTTCCAGTGTAAAAATCTTCGGTACAGATTTCTGGCCCAATATGATTTGAATGACGCTCCTAGAATTAAAAATGAAGTTCGAATTCGTTCACGGTTCACAAATATGCCAGATTCTCGTATGAGAGTGTGAACTTTCTTTTGTTTCTCTAATAGTTCTCGCTTTTTCGCCAATTCTGTGAAATGAAACCAACGACTGAATCCCTTGGCTAATGTTAAACGTACGTTCATCAATGAGAGCAACGACAGTGTGTTACATGCATGCTTTGCTCTATGGAATTCCATCAGTTGAGATCTCCATTTGTTAAAACATTGACGAGTTAGATGAATATCCATTCTACAAAATGCACCAGTTATTAAGGAAATTCCAACACGTAGCGATTTAGTAGCCAATCTTTCATATTCAGGCAACTTGGTTTCTTGAATTGCAACTTGATTTTCCAGAATACTAGTACTGGCAAATCCTGCTTGCTCAAGTATCTCGTGGTATATTTTACTGCTGATTCGTTCGATATCAGTTAAAGATTGCCTTGTAGCGTTATGGTCATCAAGGTTCACTGCGGTTTCAACCTTCCTATGCAGATTTCTCAAACGTTCTACTGATTCAAAAGTATCACGGTGTTTTGTAATAGAAGGGCTAGATGAAAGGTGATCTGAAAAGTGGCGTTGCATCTTCAATTCCTTTCGATTTGCTACTGGCTTGATTCTCTCCATGTGCTGCCACGAATTGCGACGGGATATAAGATGATTCGTTGAATGGTGGGAAGAATTTTCAAAATACGAAGAACTTGAAGAGTCATCATCTGAAGTTGCTCTGAGCATTTCTCTGTCGTGCTGTAGCTGCGCTGCTAATTGATCCAACTCACCGTTAAACTTTTCAATCGAAGTTGGACTTTGTTTTTCAGAGACTTGAACATTAGGTTGACTAAACGCTTCAATCGACGAAGGACTTTCCAATGCTTCGACATTCAGTTGACTATTTCGAGCCCACTCCTCAAAAGTTTGGGCGCGACTCATCTGTGATCTAACGTTCAAAAAATATGTTTGGATTTCGTCTTCCAGGGTCTACCGTACACTTGAATCATCAACTAGTGTGATCGTACGTAAGAATTCCAGTTGGAAGCAAAACACAGAATGTCTTCGGTAATGATGCAAGCCAGTTTTATAGCAGTGGGTTACGCAGTTAGTAGCTCGTGTCTCGTGGTTATCAACAAGTGGGCAGTAATCGAGTGGCCGTACTCCACCTCCTTAACCTTCATGCAGCTCACTGTCTCTTGGATGGTTGCGTTGATAGCTGGGAAGACAGGCTTGGTGGAAGTAGATGCATTGGACCTGAAGAAGATGAAAGCATTTGCTCCTGCTTGCCTCATTTTCTTTGTTGCCCTTGCTTGCAACATGAAACTTTTACAACATGCCAATGTCGATACGTTCATCGTTCTACGCGCAACTGTACCGCTATTAACTACGCTCGCAGAGACCGTTATGTTAGGAACACCTCTACCAGGATTGAAGGTATTTGGCACTCTGGTACTGATTATTCTTGGAGCAATCGGATACGTTGCCACGGACATGGATTTTTCATCCACAGCCTATTTTTGGGGGTTCGCTTATGTCTCTTCTATGGTTATCGACACCATTCTTGTTAAAAAGGTTGTGACAGAAGTTTCACTCAAACCATGGGGACTCGTTCTATACAACAATCTCATTGCAAGTATGTTATACCCCGTTTTTCTAATTGGAACAGGGGAGTATGCTGAACTCTCCACAGCATTTGCTTCGCTACGGGACACTACTGGTTTTGCAAGAGAGTCTATTCTCGCATCTTGTTTTTTTGGAGTCGCAATTTCGTATTTTGGAATGAATGCACGAAAGATGTTGCAAGCGACTGCTTTTTCAGTGCTAGGAGTTGTTTGTAAATTTGCGACAGTTTTGGTAAACACTCTTATATGGGAGCACCACGCAACTGCTATTGGGATTGGGTTTATGTGCGTTTCGTTAACAGGTGGGATCTTATACCAACGTGCGATGCAAAGTAAGGCCCTCACCTCAAACAATGATTCGAAAGGTGCCTTTCAGAAGGTCGCAACGCAAGAGGAAGAAACAGAAGATATTGAGCTCCAAGAATAGATTTTTAAACTTTTTTGAAATAAATTCAAACAACTATCTTTCGACAAGATACTCTTGTTTATTTTATAAAAGAAATTAGCATTTGATGGCTTTTATCCACTACTTCCGTCTACTTGTAGTTCTTTAAAAAATTACATCATATGTTCACCTGGGCCACTTTCCAAGTACATTGTATTAGTGTATTAGTAACTTCGAAACTACGAAACGGCATGGGGCGAAAACGGTTATTACAATATAGCGACATGAATGATGAAAATAATTTTAGACACTGGCGACGAGCAGTGGACCCTTCCACAGGTCGAGTGTACTATTACAACAAGCTGACCCGCGAAACTTGCTGGGAACCTCCAAGCGATGAGGTGAATGGCGGTGCCGAGATGGATATTAGAGAGGCTACTGATCCACACAGTGGCAGGACTTATTACTACGATAGGGAAACACGGAAAACATATTGGTATGATCCTAGAAAACAAGACCCTCAAGAAGATGAAAGTAAACCAATGGAGAAATACATTCGAGAAATGAACTTAAATGGTGGTATCTCTGAGCTTGAGACGTATCAACACGAAATGAATTATGGAAGCGAGGATTTTGATTCGCCATTTCAAAATGAAATGAATTATGGAAGCAACCAATTTGATTCTTCATATCCAAAAGAAAACTCCGTTGACCACGAATTGGAAGAAGAAAACTCCGTTGACGACGAAGTAGAAGAAGAATGTTCCATGGAATATGAAGGATCCATAGAAGATGTTTCCATTACTGTGGTCAGATCTTCGCTTAGATTGTTGAAGAAAAATATTTCGAACAAGAGACATCATGCGTGGGCTGAAGAAGCAACTCTGTTGGTGAACGAGCCGAATGGTACATGTACTCGAAAGTCAGGATGTACTTGTAGTTACTGCCTCACCGTCGATCAGAAATTTTCTACCGATAGGATTCCATGTAAATTCTGCAAAACATCGTTTGGTTTTGAGTCTCTAGGACCTCATGAGGATTCATGTGGGACTCCGCGAAATTCCAAAAAACAATCACAGATAAAAACTGTTGAATCGACTCCTATTCGAAAAACCAGCTGGAGAAATAAGAGCATGCAACTAAGGAGTGCCATCGGCTCAAAATTAGTTTCGTCGAAATTCACCAGTTCTATGAACTCGAATGGGTCTACTGAAATTGAATCTGATGGGCTGATTCAATGCCCAAATTGTGATAGAAAGTTTAACCAAAAGGCCGCCGAGCGGCATTTGCCTAGATGTAAAGACATTGTTGCAAAGCCTAAAGCATTGCTTCGCGGTCGAGGGAAGGGGGCCTACGTTGCAAAGAAACCAATAGAAGAGGAGGCTCCGAAACCGCTTCAACCAAAACGTTTGAATTCAAGTCAGAAAATGAACTCATCTCAAAATAGGGTTTCTGTGGTTGAGAACGGTGTAGCAGTGACAGAGTGCCCCCATTGTGATAGATCATTTGGACGCAAAGCGCTGGAAAGACATGTCGAACATTGCACTGCAACCAAAACCGCCAGTGGAAAATTACTAAGGAAATCATCGCTGAAATCGAGACCAGTGTCTAGCAAAGAAACTGGAGATCTGCAATCCTTATACCAGCAACTGAGTATGGCTTACGATTTACAACCAGATTTAGCTATGACAGCCTCTCAAAGCTTAGACAACGATCCGTATTTTCAGGGCAATTATAGTAACAGGGAAGAAGAGTTTTATTTAAGATCTTCGCAAGACGTATAATTAATTAATTAATGAAAGAATCAAAGATATAGTTTTTCCCCGAGAAATAAACCTGCCGTGTCGACAGGTTTCAATTCATCTCCAACTAAGCTCAAGAACAACAACGGGTATTCTACGGCATGCCCCATCAACGAGGACAGCTTTACCTGACGTTCCGGAGTGACTTCAACCGATATAAAATCTCTCCTAGGACACTTTTTAAGATCACCTGCAGTTCGGATTCTATCACTTGGAATAATGTTTTCAAGTACTTGCTCATACAATTCGGTATTTCGGGTGGCGACACTTTTTAAAACTTTAAAATTCTCCGAGGTCCCAGGGTTCAGAATTGCGTTTCCAATCTCTTCAGTTGAGGTGGACCAATGCTCATTAAACAAACTCACTCTAAGAGATTTCACAAAAGAATCTTCTCTATTGGATTTCGGATCGTCAGACATCACAACAGCAACTTCGCTATCTCGATAACCTACAAGACTCCGATCGTTAATATTCCCACTTCCAATAATGCATGTCGTATCGTCAATTATCATAACTTTACTATGTACATAAATGAGTTCTGTGGACAAAGTTTCAAGATAGGATTCCCATTTTCGCAATGAAAAAGAAACCAATGTACTCATCAGGATCAATTCCATTACTTAAGAGGTTTTGGTACAATGAAAATTCGCCTCGACATATGGTCTTGTACTGATAATACAAGACTCGGCGAATGGCGGGGGAGTCCAAAACACTTCCTTCAAATCCTGGAAGCAAAGGAAGCATGATATAGACTTTAAATTCAGCGTTGGATTCATGAGCACGGAGAATTCATTTAAACAAAGCAGAAGTTACACGATTGATGACCACCTCATCGGAATCTTAACCAGATATGAAAAACTCTTTCTCAATGTAAATAAACGACTTTGCGTTATCGATCAATTCTATCATGCTGTGTTGGATTGAAATCTCGTTCTCCACAGGGGCATTGCCCGACCATAATCCTCGACTTCTCAAGACTTGACCTCGAACTGGCCAACCTTTATCATACGAGGTTAAATTCCCTGTCACATTCCAGGCTCCATCGTACTGAGAAAGATGGTCTAAATACTCAGCGCTGCTGCTTCTTGATACACGCAACACAGGCGATGATGGATGCAACACTTCATTGGGTACCTCATTCTTTTCCTCGGCTTTGAAATCAAGTTCGTCGATGATGGTATCGTTATCTGACTCCACGTCCTTGTTTGGTTCAGAAGCCTCTTCTTCTTTTTCCCACACAACATCTAAATTCGTAGGAGCAGCTTTCGGTAGATTCAAAACAAAAACGTCATCTTCACTTTCATAATATTGATCAGGAAGAAAATCCATTGGAATCAGTTCTGGTAACTTCGCACTTAATGTTGAAAACCTCGCATGATTCCATTGTTGGACGAAATGTCTTGCAATATCTCGTGCAATAGCCCCCCAGTGCTCACAATGAACGTCGTGCCAAGGCATCCGTGGACACTCAATTGGATGGATCGTTTTCTGGTAATGGGAAACATTTGAAAAATCCTTCACACGCACGTTGGAAAAGTCAATTCCTGGCCATTCGAATGCTCCGGAAGTTGCTTTGTTGTATAATCCATGTTCACTTGTGTCGTATCTACCCCAGCTAAGATCAATGCCACCGCAGAAGGCATGGTGCTGATCAACGACCACCAATTTCTCATGGTGACTCCAAAACCAAACAGAGCTCGTAGAAAGCTTATGTTCAGGATGTCTAATCACATATATATTCTCCTTGCCTTCCAGTTTCTTGATGGTTTCAAATTGATAACTGGTATCGAGAGATGTAGCAAGTGTCACTTCGTTATACATGAGAATAAAAACCTTAACTCCTTGTGCTGCTTTGGTAGACAAAATGCCCCCGAGGAGCTTGGACTGGTCATCAAATTCAGCAGGGCGAATTAGTGGCATATCGGGACAGATCCACCTACAGACACATTCAATACTAGTTCAAAAAACAAATTCAAAAGAATACATACCATCCCATAATGAAGATTTGGTAATTGGCGTTTTTAATAGCTTCGTGTATAGCAGCATATGTATCCTTGGCATCGATTAGCCATCGAGCATGGCAAGTCTCAGTCCGACCATGAAACGGGATTTAGTTTCCTCACATTTCTGATACCAAGAAATGCAACTCGATTTACCTCATTC
>Ga0105054_10010835_pt1 | contig 11504 bp, 11 predicted proteins | sample BON02_FD_78091 | JGI IMG/M metagenome (GOLD analysis project Ga0105054, IMG submission 78091) | Freshwater microbial communities from Lake Bonney liftoff mats and glacier meltwater in Antarctica - BON-02 (megahit assembly) | ecosystem: Environmental > Aquatic > Freshwater > Ice > Glacier... | reverse complement strand
TATAGCATCTTTAGTCCAAGCCAGCATATAACCACTGCTGCCAGTAATACCTAAGTTACCGCTACCTATCGCAGTAAGGGATACGGCTACGAATACGCTCGCAGATTCGTCATACGTATAGACAGTATTACCTAGGCCGAAAGAGCAGTAAGTGATACCATTAACATTAGCAATGTGAGTTAATTGCTCAGCAGCATTAAATATATTTAAGCCAGTGTCTATGAGGAAAGTATCACTCTCTCTGACAACTTTCATCGTAGAGCTGACGCCAGTCATTAAGAGCAAGGTGTAACTAAATCCCTCATCTCCAATAATAGTCCTCACACCTATATAAGAAGCAAAGGCTGTAGGAGGCGTAGCAACTGTAACTTCCCGATACCTACCTACAGACCTAAATCCATAAGCCGTAGGCATAACATTTTCCATGTATATAATGGAAGGGCTATTCTCAGGGTTAGATTCTCGCGATCCGGTAGTAATCACAGTGCGAGTCTGCCTAGCAGCTAAGAATGGCATCTGCAATCTGGCTAGACTTAAAGTATATGATTGTTGTGCCATTCTTAATAACCTCTATTGAAGGACTGTTGTTACAAGCCACACAACAGCACCTACTGCAATACCGAAAGCAGAGACCCACTTAAAGAATCTCTGTAAGTTATCTGCTGTGGTCCATGCGCTTACTAAACCTTCTGTAGCGCAGGTAAGCTTGTGTATAGCTTCTACGTTAGCTCGCTGTGCTACCGCATTAGCTTTCTGAGAGGCAAATAACTGTGCCCATCGCTTTTCATCTGCTTCAATATAAGCAAGGAATTCTGCATGCTTAGAGTCAAACTCTCGTAAAGTTGCTTTAATATGCGCCAAGTGGTCACCTAAATCCTGAGCGGTGGCGATAGTCTCGGGGAGAACTAATTCTATGCTTACTTCGCTCACAAGTTAATCCTTATAGATGGATGTATGGATGTATGTATGTATGTAGTTACATTGAGTTACTTTTTAGTAACACCTAGCTTAGCTAGGGCATGACTGCCAAAGAAGAAGATAGATATAGCAGATACTAAACCACCTACAGCTAAGCTAGTAGAGAGATTAAACCACACCATTGACCACTCTGAACTTATAGGATATACCATACCCGTCATAAACAACATTAGGGAATAGAACTTAATAAAGAACACTGCTATTTCCCTACGTGCTTTAGATCTATCAGTATTCTCATCAAGTGTAGCTGTAACAAAATTCATAACCGCTGCACTTCGCTTAGCGTTAAGCTCTGCTTGTTCTTCTGCTGTAAAAGTTCCGTTACCTATCCAAGCGCCAGCCTTTGCTAGTAAGCCAGAATCTTTATCAAAGACATCATCAATGGTCTTAGATCCACCAGATAGAAAAGAAAAGATGCTCATAGTATTAACTCCAGATGTGGCATATCCCAGCCGTAGATTTTACTTTTCTTAGTCTTCCATAAACCACCCCAACGTACAGGGTATCCTAGCATAGCCGCAGCTTGTAAGTGCGCTGTAGCTACCATAGCTAAGTACTCTCGTTTCCAACTAGCTTTACCATCTACAAAGGCAAAGAAATCTAGCGCATTACCAGTTTGATGATTACTTATACGTTCATAACCATCTCGCTCAGAAGCCCCTTTCAAATACAAACTATTTTGCAGGTCAGGTGAGCGTAACCCTGCATACTGACCATGCCCATAATCTACGAGAGTTATAGTAATAGCTAAGTCATCAATCTCTATAAGCTTAGGATTTACACCCTCTCTATTTTTTAGTGAAGTACTTCCTAGTGCAAACATAAATCTTAACTCCTTTTGATCCAAACTGTAAGTTTTGCAGCGACCATCTTAATGGCCGTAGCCCAAAACGGAAAGCGCCAGCTATCTTTCTTATCACTGGTATCTCCGCTATAGCTCAGGATTACTCAATCTGGTATTCGATATTGAATATTATACTGGTAGCTGCTTTTATATCCACTGCTTGCGCTGCATATGTGCCAGCGACAAATTTGTAGATATCCAAGTTAGCTGTGCTTCTAGTGCCATAACCAAACGCTGGCATCGTCGCAGTCGATTCTAACCCACTAGCTATGATGCCCCCTACTGCGACATTATTATTGGAATTTCTAATTGTGAGGGGCAGTGATATAGTTGCAACCCCTGTAAGCCCTCCACCAACACTTGCAACCCCAATCGTACCCCACACTCTAACCATGTTACCTTTAAGCTCATAGTTACACAAATCCCCACCAATCCCTGATGTGAGTGTAGCTGTCCCAGTTGTGGCTGTAAGTGTAGCTGTATAAGTCTTAGGCCCGTACCCATGAACATTGTTATATGATACCGCAGTGGACGCATCATCAATAATACAGAGGGACGTTGTCCTCCCGTTAACTGAGCCAGCTATAAGGCAGTTCTCAAAGTTGTTAGACGAGGGGAATCCTGAGGAGTTAGCTATACGAATTGCTGTCATAGTGAATGTTGGTGCGTAATCAAATACAACGTCCCGAAACATCCAGCGTACCGCAGAAGGGCCAAGGATATTCACGCCAGCATGAGCGCTAGTCGGATAGGCTTCAATGTAACCGCCATAGACATACGAGTCTTGACAGCCCGTGATAACAAACCCATCACTCGCTGTGTCTCCGTACAGCACATCACCGAACAGGCGCACATCATAGAACGCCATTTGAGTGCTAATGCCACTGTTAATACCTTTAAGTGCGTACACTCCTGAATGAACATGGTTAACGTGCAGTCCACGAAACGTATTAAACCATGCAAGCCCTCCATCTGGTTCTATCCTGACTCCCTCACTTGTACGAGAAGATATACCTGTGTATGGTGCTGGGGGTATCCAGCCTTCAATATAGGTATTTGTGAAGAGACAACTTCTAGCATTCCTGATTAGCATTCCTGATGCAGTGCCACTACGCAAGTACACAAACAGATTATCAATAGTAACTCCTCCCCCATTTACTCCTGGAGTGGCAGATATATTTAATAAGTAGGATCCTGGCGAAGCTGTATCAAAATAATGCCATATAGCGCGAGGAGAGCAAACAATGGCAGTGTAGTCTGGGATAGTTAAGGGGCGACTAATAGTATAACTTCCATCAGGTACGTATAGCGTACCTCCCGCCGCCTCTAATAAGGCGGCTTCAAATGCAGAAGTGTCATCCGTGCCTTGCCCTGTGTTAGCTGCTGCGCCAGAAAAAGAAATGGACGTGTCACCTACCGCACCAAAAGCACGAGGGTTAACAATAGTTACTGAAAACTGCTTACCATCGGAGTCGTAGAAATGCCCATCAGCATTAGGCCAGGTGCCAGCTTTACCTATAGTTGTAGTGCCAGTAAACTGATACTGTGCACCTGAATCTATAACCTTATCGGCACTAAAGTGAGTTGTCTGAATTACAAAACCTGCAAGTACAGATGGGTTAGCGCTTAAAGAAGCAGCAGTTCCCGTAGGTAAGTACCGTATATCTAAGCTATCTACAGGCCCAAGTATAGTACCTAGGATTTTTACAATAACTCCAGCGCCTGGAGCTGTGACCAAGGTTATATTAGTAGCGTCAGTTTGGACAAAACTAAAAGTCTCGATGTTATTTAAGAAGACTCTGATTGAGCCAGTGTTCGGTACATAAGAGAACTCTGTTAACGTAAATAATACTTGTGCAGCTTCGGCTATAAAAGACTGAGAAGCAGTCACTAAGTTAGCGGAGAATTGTACTAAAGTTTTAGGTGTCCAAACACTTGCTGGATTAGCCATTTTATAATTCCTATAATAAATAGTACGGTATTTAGAAGCCTACGTTAGTGCTAGCAGACGTAATAATCTGGAATTGTATCTCTTTCGAGTTTATATCTTGCAGTCTAGCTTCTTCAGCTCCGCCAACTGAGCGCCAGATCTTAGATGCTGCCTCATAGATAATAGCATAGGGAAACTGATCAGCGATCCAAGATACATAGTTAAGTTCAGTGACTACAGGGTAAACATAAACTCCTATAGTTAGGTATCGAAATGCTACTTGCGAGCGCATCTCTAATGAGCGTCCAGCAACATACGCTATGTTAGGTTTAGTCGCTCCGTACTCATCTAGAAGATCAGTAGGAGTTAGTATATTAATAGGTACGCCATTAGTATCAGCAGAATCTATAAGTCTATTTACATAAGAGAAAGATCTAAAATTAGGTATCAGAGTGACATAGTCCCAAGAGTGTATAAGCGCCTCAGACTCCAAGTCTACGCCAGTCTCATAAATATCTTTAGAGAAGAAATCTATGCCATGCATTTTAAGCGTAGCAGCTTTAATGGCTGACTTAGTTTGATTTATTAAGTCAGGTCGGTTAGTAATAAGATACACTTCCGCTAGCAGCTCTGCAAATGTCATTCTATATAACTCCTAAGGGAAGTGTAGTGAGAGAGAAGCTATTAGCTAGCGATCCCTTTAGTGGTAGTTGGCTTAAGAGCTGAAGGTTTTGGTTCGTCAGCGCCAGTATAATCTGTATTACCTGCCGCAATCTTTGCCTTAGCTGCTGCCGCATCCGCAACAAACTGAGCATATATCTCACGGCGCAGACTAACTAATGGATCAGCTTCTTTAGCTGACATTGTCTGTCCGATAGTAAATCCTTTGATTCCACCAGTCTTAATCTCGTGATCCAGATACTCAATGCAATCTACGTCAGCAGTAATAAACTTAAAACCAATGAACTGTATCTTCTTACCATTAGGGGTTATGAGCCGTACGGCAGGTTGAGAATACGAATAGTGGTGATAGTTAATATCCTCATCTTCAACCTCTGCTGGTGCAAAAGGATCTACTAAAGCCTCAGCAGACTCAGCAGACTCAGCAGACTCAGGTGATTCAGGTGAGGGTAGTTTAATATTTAACTTTGTAGCGACAACTGTAGGGTCTGTCATGATGTTATCCTTACTGTGGGTGGGGCGTAAATTTAACTTAAATAAAAAAAATTGCTGGCAAGCCATAAAGCCTGCCAACAACACTCTTAATTGCTACTAACTATTAACCTACCGCAGCAGCAGTAAGGTTAGTTAGCAACATATTTGCAGGAGGGTTCTTAACCATAGCGGTCATCTCTGTAGTGAGAGTTCCACCAACAGCATCAATACCGTTATCCTGCGCCTGCAAACCACCAGTGTTAAACTCTTTATTCTGAGTCTGACGACCAGCAAGATATGCACAGCTAAACGTTGGAAGATCGACAGCGACAGCCATCTTAGCCCAAGTAGCGTTTGAGTTAAACAGGGGATGCTCAATCAAACGGAACTTACCACGCGCAGTAGTAAGGGTAGAGAATTGCAGACCGTAGTTAGTCTGACCATCTAACAACTGGTACGTTCCATTTAGGCGACCAATGTTGTTAAGAACTACCTTAGCATGACCACCAACAAACAGGATACGCTCGTTAGCACCCTTAGGATCTGTAGCCTGATTAAACACTGGATCTAAGAATCCTTCCAACTGACTCCAAGTAGTAGTTGCACCAGCAGCGTTAACGTTAGGTGCAGTGTAAGATGGTGGGTAGTAGCTGAGATCACTAATAATAGAAATTAAACCATCCATAGTACGGAAAGGTTTACCGTTACGAGTTCCGCTAGACTTCTGCCCGAAGAACAGAGCTTTCTCCATAGCAGCAGCATGAAACGCTGCACAGTCTTGACGATTCTCTGCGCCAGGAGTGTCACCAGCAATAACGCTGGTAGATTGAGCTGAACCGGAGATAGCCCAAGTGTTACGGAAAATCTGAGTAAGGTTAGTTACTCGTACAGGTACAATGCTATTAGCAGTAGGACGATCAGATGCTTCTTCGTAAGCGTTACCTACTTCATAAAGATCATCGTTATCGAGCAGAGCAGCTGCAGCTACAGTACCTACGCCACGAGTTACAGTTACGCCAGTAGCAGAAGGAACAGTATTAATAATAATATTCTCTCCGGTACGGCTAACGCGCAAGATCTGGCCAGGGATAATATTAACAGTCGCGTCTACTACAAAAGTAGTTACACCAGATGCATAACCACCAACTTCATTAATCTTAATCTCGGGAAAGACCATAGTTTTAGTGAAGAAGCCATGCTCTACTTGCAGCGCAGTTTCTGTTTTAAGCATAGAAGTAAGCCCGTATAGCGGAGCGTTACCGTTAGGCATAAGACGAGTAATCATGCTGGAGAATGACTCTACAGCTAGATTAGTGGTAAAGTCATCAGTGTTAAAAATCCCAGTAGTCATAATATATGTATCCTATAAGAGTAAAGTAAAGGTAAAAGATAGTGCAGTGTTGCTATGTGAGTTTGTGCTGGGTTATATACTGCTGGGTTAGTAAAGACTAAATTCTTCTGTGGCTGTTTTTAGTAGTGTAGTAGTGTAGTAGTGTAGTAGTGTAGTAGTGTAAAAGTGCGCTGTTCTGAGTTAGGCATAAGGCTATTAGATTTTAGAGTAACTCCAGTGTTAGCGAGCAAGTTACAAGGTAGGTTTATCGCACCCGTACTTGCAGCTATAAAGGTCTGGTCATACTTCCGGTAGCTGAAACACCTACCCTAATAAACATAACCAGACCTCACTTGTTAACTTGATTTAAGTAGTTGTTACTATGCTAGAAATTTTTCCCAGTTTTGTCCTACTGCCTGCTGAGCAGCAGTCTTAGGTGCGAACTGTGCTCCCATAGCTTCTACGTACTGAGTTAGCATAGTGCCAACTTCTGCATCAGATGCGTTAGGAAACTTCTGTAATAGCTGTTGTCTAGCTGCATCTATTACTGGCTGGATTGCTGGGTTATTCATGATAGGGTTAACACCCTTAACATGGTTAGCAGTGTTTTGATTACGAATCATATCTGGTAGTTTAGTACCGTAAGCTGCTAACGCTCTATCAGTAATTTGACCAGACAGTTGATTACCTACTAAGGTAGACTGAGTTAGTACTTGCCGACCTAAGTTATTAATAATTTCTAGCATAGCTGCTACTGCTGGCTCTCCGCCTGCTGCTACTGCCGCTAAAGCTTCTGGGCTTGCAGCCTTAGAGAAGTCATGCTTATTAACAATCTCTGCTACTTCCTTAGGGTCAAGAGTAAAAGATGTAGGCTCTGCTTTTTTATTCGGATCTACAGGAGCAGTATCCCACAAGTCCTTAAACTGCTCAAGTGGGGAACTATCTACAGGAGCCGCTGAAGCCGCTGGTACGATTCCGTTAGTTGCAGCCGCTGGTGTACCGTCAGGATTTACCCGCCCTGCAGCTGGTAGATTACCAGGCTGGACTGGGGTAGGTACAGCGGCTGGTGCTGGACTTCTAAACATATCTAAGATACTCATAATACTATACTCTCGCTAAGGTTGGGTTTGCTGGTGGGTTGATACTAACTTTCTGGTGCGTACTCTTTTTGCAGGTTTACTAAAGCTTCTTCTGCTGAATTAGAGTTCTCTAACAGATAAATTAAAACTTCCATTTGTCCTCCTCCTCTAGCAGCTATCTGTATATGCTTTAAGGGCTGGTCTATATCATACTCAATAGTAAGCTTTTCCTCAGCGTAACTAGATAGCAGATTCTGTAAGACTTGCTTTTGTAAAGTAGTAAATATAGATCCGGCTAATATCTCCTCATTACTTAGCTCATAGGATGAGAATTGATTAACTATTTGCACTGCCATGATGATTACCTGCTATTAAGGTTGTTGTGGGGCCTGCTGTTTAGCTGGATCCGCTTGGTTAGGGCTATAACCATAGTCTGCTGGTAATGGTTGTGGAGGTAAAGCTTCTGGTGCAGCGCCTGCTTCAATAGCTGGCCCTACCACTTGTTGCCAAGATCTAACTGCGCCTTCGTAAGCTATCTGTTCTTGTGACTTCTCGAAAGGTCTAATATCAGCACCCTGAGTTTTAATAAAGTAAGAGAACATAGGAGATAGATTATACCCTTCTCCGATAGCTGGGTTAGTTGCAATAGTTTGCATCGCTGCAGTAAAAGACTCTGCATTAAGAAGCTTATCTGCTGGCACTAAACCATCAGTAACTTTAAAGTCTAGTACAGCCCTACGTAACACTACTGGGTCAATCTCTACCTCAGTTTGTGCTTCACGATTATATAAGGTAGTGCCACCCTGATATTCTAAAGTATTGAAGCGCAAGATAGATTTCATTGGTGTGAATACTTGTGCTTCTAACAGAGTAGATGCAAGCATGTCTGAGTTATTAGAGTTCTGCATTACAGACTCATACTCGTGCACAGTCTTATTACCTTTAACAAACTGACCCTGTCCCGCTTGATTCTGCCCAGCTACTTGGTTAGCAAGACCTATCATAGCCTGTATCTGTTGCATAGATCCTGAGTTTAGATCTTCGCGATAAGGAAACTGGTAGACAGCTTCTGATAGATTAGATCCATGCATACTAGGTTTAATAGGAATTTTAGCTGACGGATTCTCAGAGTTAATATTAGCGTGAGTTACACGAGTGGGATCGTAGAGTAAGCGATCATTAATAGCTCTACGCCTAGAAGCTATAATAGAGTTCATGTATGTAGACGCTAAACTTTGAAAATCAGCTCCATCTTCTGCCATAGACTTAGTCTGGTAACCTAAACCATCTTCTGACGGTTGACCTATAAGAATAGGAATATATCCATGAGCGTTAGTCTGTTGCTCACAGTATATAATGTGCTGGTGGTTTATAAATATAAGCTTATAGATCTGAGGAGTATTACTAGAAGGTACTTTGAGATTAAACTCAGACGGAAGTACACGACAGTATAACGTAGATACTTCATAAGCATCCTTGTAATCTATACTAGCGTTACGCATAGTTGATAAGCCAGCGTAGACCATCCAATTGGTTTCGCCCGCTGCCTCAGAGGTATCCTCACTACTATTAGGATTAATATTTGGTACGTAATAGTTAAAGGCCTTAACTCCTCCGCCGGAAGTAGATACTATCCCAGAGTTAAACGCAGGAGTAATGTTAGCTATGATCTTATCCGGTAGCGTAGCAATAAATTGCTTAAGAGCCATACGAGACATCATCTCTGTCCAACCTGCGAACTCACCTTTCTTATAGACTTCTGACGGCTTAACTCTTGTATCTACGAAAGTATTATAAGGATCTAAGCGAGTGACTTTATTACCAGACCAGATTACTTCTTTAATCGTACCCTTTTTAATATCGGCAAGTACGTCTGTCTCTACTACAGCAGTTACTTCGTCGCACCAATCTACGTGTATTGGGGCGAAATCATACTTAAAGCAATCGCGAAAGAATAAGATAAGTTCACGTGACCAACCACCACGCTTAGAGTTTTCCTCTAAGATAGTCTCCATCTGCATTGCAGCATCCATATAAGCTGGAGCAGCTACTACGCCAAAGAGAGGGTAACCAGATAAGAATACAGAAGCTTGGTGAGATACAGCTGCCTCTACTTGTGGCTTAACAACAGGTATAGTCATATTCTGGTACTTAGTAGGGTCGCCAGCCCTGTTAGCTGCACGTGCTCGTACTGCCGGTAAGCTGCGATCAGTCTCACGCATGTACATCCGATCTATATAAGAGTAACGATCGCGCGAACTAATCTGAGTAACATTCTGCATACCAAGAATTGTACTGTAATAAGCACGAAAGGATTCTTGGGAAGCAGCCGTTAGAGGTGTTACAGTTGCGCCTGTCATAATATATCCTTAGATTGGGTGCGGTATTGGGTTTTAGAAACTAGAGTTAAATTCTTCTACTTCAGCGGCATTAAATTCTTGAGACTCTACAATATTATTAGCTATAATAGCTTCACTAAACTCTACCATGACTCTAGGAGCATAAGTAAGTAAATCTAGTATACCGTCAGTGTTGTCTCGCTTAAGAGGATTAAACTGAGAGATTTCTATGTGCGCTGCTAGCTTAGCATCTGCGTGAATAAATAACTCTCCTTTAGCATAGCTCCTAAACATAGTAAGGATTCTAGCGCTCTTAGAGCTAATGCCGGAGTATATTGGCATAGCATCTATTCCTACAATGCCCAACTGCTGGCACATTTGATTAAACCAATATAATAGAGAGTACTGAAAAGCATTAGCTTCTACTAGAATAGCAGTGCAATTATTAGAGAGTGCTAACTTAAGTGCTCGCCTGATAGTCTCTCCAGGAGAGAATCTGCCACAGTCTAATGCCATAAGAATAGGATACGTATCATGCACTTCAAAATATCCTATAGATACAGCATCACTGTTAGCTTTATCATTAGAGGGATCTATTACTATAAACTTACCTGCTGCTATATCTCCCTCGCTATACGGTATAGCTGGTAGCTTAGATAAGTCTATTAGATGATTAGCTTGTACGTTCTCATCATTAAGAACTTCTGAATAAAAGATCTCAGGGTGACCCATCTCTAAGTCATTCTCAAACTCAGCTAATAACTGATCTATCGGCTGTAACTCTTCCCAGAGAGATGTCCCATCTGCAAGAATACCGCCAGCAATAAACTTAACCCACTTAGAGTTAGTTTTAAGCTTACGTAATATAGAATACTTAGTAGGGTACATGTTAGCTACAAATATAAACATGCAGCCGCTAGGAGATTTAGCTTTCATGGCTGTACCTACTAACCATGTCTCAAGCGCTTCAGATTGTGTCTGTGAGTCAGCGCACTCTCTGGATTGTATATCTTCAAATAACATAACATCAGGACGTTGGTTTTTAATATTAAGTCCCCGTAGGGATGTGCCAGCGCCAAGAGCGGCTAATGTAATGTTTCTACCACGGAAGCCGAATTTCTTAATAGATTGTGTATCTTTCTCTACACCTAACTTCCAATCACCGAACACAGCTTTAATATTCTGCTGCTCTAACATATCTACTACGTCAGCTAGGATATTCTCCGCTAAGCCTGCTGTCGCACCAACAATAAGAATAAACTTTCTATTTGTAAATAATATACAATATATAATAAATAATTTCATTAGCGTAGTCTTACCAAATCCACGAGGTAAGCCAAGAGCTAACTGAGGAAATGTACGTGGCTTATGTGCGTAAGATAGTAGCCAATCCCATACAGATTTAAATACAAAGGGGAACTTAAATACAAAGATTAGTGGCTCAGCTAATGCGCCTAAGAAGTCTAAAGAACCTTTAGCTGCTGCTTGTACCTGCTCTGCTGTGGCGCCGAATTCTTCTACGGTAGCGGATTCAGCAGCTTTATCAGATTCGTAGCTACCAGTCGGGGGGAGGAATGTCTTGGGTACGGCAGGTGCGCCAGTTGGTTTCCCTCCCCCTAGCTTCTCAAGTAAGGTATCATTCTTGGACATAAGATCATACCTTATACTTAAGTGCGGTAATAGAAGCTAATACATTACCTTGGGAGTTTTGCAAGACCTTATCTAGGACTGCTCTCGCTTTAGCCCGCTCAGTTTCAGTATAAATATGCTTAGCCTTAACTGGCTCCGGCAACTTATTCTTACGCGCTAAGATAGCTAAGCTATTCATTCTATCTTTCTTGCTCCTGTA
>Ga0105054_10010833_pt1 | contig 11505 bp, 12 predicted proteins | sample BON02_FD_78091 | JGI IMG/M metagenome (GOLD analysis project Ga0105054, IMG submission 78091) | Freshwater microbial communities from Lake Bonney liftoff mats and glacier meltwater in Antarctica - BON-02 (megahit assembly) | ecosystem: Environmental > Aquatic > Freshwater > Ice > Glacier... | reverse complement strand
TTGCTTTCCATGCTTTATCCTGCAGCCATCTGACCTCTTTTGCTAGGATTTTTTGTTCCTTATGGATAAGGTCTGCCAAAGCTTGGCCCGTCGGGTTTTCGTTCAAGTCCCCTTGGATTTGCGACTTGATACGTGTGTTCCATGCATCCACATGTCGTTTAAAGAAGACGGTGTCGATGCGTTGAGAGAAGTCGGGTTGGGTAGTACGGGCCGTGCTAGCCTGTTTGGGGAAGTCTAGGTGGGGCAACGTCATGGCTTTGAAACTTGTTTCGCTGGTGACTCTCTCATCTGGGTTCTTGTACGTCTTGCAAACGTTGATCAAGTCAATAGATGAATTTGAGAATCTCATTGGTAGTAGTGCAAGAATCTACTTTGGAACTTGAAACTCGGCCATGATCAGATCACCAAAACTTGAATGAAGTTGTTTGGGAAAAGGAGGTCTTGTGACGTGATCATCTTGACATTAATTTTGAACTTGATCATCACGTCAATTGTTGATAAGCTTGATGGTTCCAAAGTCACCACACTAATGTTTCTTCTCTTCGCTTCCAACTCGGTCTGTATATGGTTTAAACAGATAGTCAACACATTTTGCAACAAATTGCCACCATTTTGTCAACACAACAAAACACCCCTTCACAGATGAGGCTCTTTCAAATTTCAGTCTCGGCCAGTGAAATGCCAAATCTTGAGGCTCAGTCTCAGGCTTAGACCAGCCTATAATCACGGTTTGTGACTTTCTGGGTCTCTGCACCTTGCCAGCACAAATCTCAAAATACTAGGTCACGCTTTCGCAGTTTGGAATAAGTTTGAATGGGCCCAAAGCATATTCTTGAGAATCTCGAAAAACGTGGTTGGCCACAAAAAAAAAAAATCGCAAATAACATCTCGATACATATTTAGGAGGGTCCAAATTTGTCATTAACAGTGACCGAAGTCCCAAAACATTCTCCGGGAAGAGGGGGCGATCTACGGACATGTCCATTTTATGACCAGAATCTCCAAAGCAGGAACCGACGGAGGGGTCCGTTCCGGTTTTGTGAGACTCGCGGCGCCTGCGTGCGCGCGCCGCCTCGACATGTTTGTTCGCTATCGCCGGCGTCATCAGATGGCGCAATGGGATTTTTTTTTTTAACGCCAACCAGATTTTACGAGATTCTCAAAAACTGAATATGCCTTGGGCCCATTCAACCTGATCCCCACTGCGAGAGCAAGTCAAACACACTAGTATCGAACAAGGAATTTTTGTTTTTGTGTCAGGGTAGGCACTGCGTGGGCCATCAGAAGAAACACCCCCACAATTTGGTCAAAGATTTCGACTCAAAGTCAATTTTGATTGATGTTGCTTTTATTACTTCCTAAGAAATAGTTTAGTAGCTTTGCTTGAAGCTCTATTTGCTCGAGGGTAAATTATGAAAAAATTGAGAAGATGTGGTTAATCTTTTTTTTAACCATTTCTACATTTCACATTAACCAAATTTTTACGTTTTTATATGAAATTGACCAAATGTAAATTGGCAATTAACCATATCTCTCCATAGATTTGGACTTTTTATCCATTTTGACAGGAAACGACTGAGAGGAAACGACTAGGAAAATGTTTGAAACATGTGAATTGGTGTCTTTGAATGGTGATTTGTCAAAATGGTGAACAAGTCGAAATTTGTGGAGGGATGTGATTAATGGCCCATGCGTGTTTGATTACTTTTTTTGTGGTTGACTGAAAATCGGTTAAAAACGAAACGACTAGGAAAATTTTTGAAACATGTGAATTGGTGTCTTTGAATGGTGATTTGTCAAAATGGTTACAAGTTGAAATTTGTGGAGGGATATGGTTAATGCATCCGAGTTTGAGTAAATTTTCTGCGGTTGACTGAAAATTGGTTGAAAACGAAACGACTAGAAAAATATTTGAAACATGTGAATTGATGTTTTTAACCAATTTCCAGTCAACCGCAAAAAAAGTAACTAAACACGGATGGGCCGTTGACCATATCCCTCCATAATTTTCGACTTCTTAACCATTTTGAAAAATAACTATTTTGATGCCAATTCACATGTTTCAAACATTTTCCTAATCGTTTTGTTTTTAATCAATTTTTAGTCATCCGCAAAAAAGTAACCAAACACGGATGGGTCATTAACTAATAATAATCCACAAATTTCGACTTTTTGACCATTTTGACAAATCACCTTTCTGAAACCAATTCACATATTTTAAACATGTTCCTAATCATTTTGTTTTTAACCAATTGTCAGTCCACCTCAAGAACAGGGATAAGCCATTGGCCACATCCCTCCACAGATTTTGAATCGTTCACCATTTTGACAAATCACGATTTTTGACACTAATCTAAATGTTTTAAATATCCTAGTTATTTCGTTTTTAAGCAATGTTCATGCACGTCAACCTTGGAGGATTTCCTTTCACGTTTCTTTTTCGAAAAGATCCGGTCAAATGTTTGCGAGAAACATTGGTTGACTAAAGAATGCAGCGGTAGATTTACGAATCCACTCCATCGCGCACAGGAATGAACACAATAAAAACAGAATTCGCAAGGAAGCCTGTTTCTAGAACCAAATTTGATCCTGCGGCTACCAGCATAACTTTTCAGGATCCAAAGTTGCCAACAGATTTTTGATTAGTTTAAAAGATGCGCCTCCAAAAATGCAGTTTTAAGGTGCAGTGTTAAAGTGGCAAATTTGGATCCGTGGCGCCAAAACGCAAAGCGGAAAATCCCTCACAGAATTGACCATCACCAGCCCAAAACAGGTTCGAATCGCAATGTTCTCGAGTAAAATATACCTTGAAAAAAAGTTGCTTCGTTTCTAAAATCCCATACGGTGTGGCAGAAAAACCAGAAAATTCGGAGAATAACCGTTTCCGTATCCTTTTGACGGATTTTCTTTTTGTCTTTCTTTCTTTACTTTTGAAAAGTTTTCTTCGCTTCCTTGTTACTTTCTTTCTTTCTTTCTTGGATCTTGAATACGCAACTTAGGGTTGGTCCAAAATGGAAGTATTCCATATTCCATAATCCATTTTCCTCTTCCCTCGCACGGAGGTCTGCATTCTGCAAATTTCAGGATAATCAGGAGATCTCTTTGATGGATACAAATGGAGACCTTGGAATTATGTGCCATGTGGGACATTTATGGAGAACGGCAGAATTTGTCACAGGAAAATGGATTGAGAAAAGGTTTTTTAGTGATTGTTAAATTCCATGTAATGTCACAAATGTCACACCAAATGTCACACCTGTAACATTTTCAGTCAGAAAAATGGATCATGGATTATGGAATATTCCAGTTAGGACCGACCCTTAGACTGAACGTTAACATCCTATGTTCGCTTGTCCCAACTTCGATTGACTGATTTATTTGTCGTACTCTTCTTGGAACAGCCAAGATTACACAATGCCGAACGCCAAAACAATTTCTTGAACATCCGCCAATTTCCTTGTTTAATCTCGAGATTTTCCTTGTTTAATCTTGAGATGAACTTAGTAAGCCTGACGGTGTTGCAGAGGATTGGACACATTTCCTTCAACTATTAGTATGGGGAAGGAAGGAAAAACCTGAAGTTGGAACTGCAGTTAAGAAAGGAATCCAAAAAAATCAGAAAAAAATATGGCCATATTTGTGTCGGACTCTTTTTAACTCCTGTTCCAACTTGCCCCCGCTCTGCGACTGTTACGTCTACTAAAAATTATTTACAATACTAAAAGAAGTTGGGACAAGCTAACATAGAGTGTTAACGTTCTGCTTTAATGACTGGACTAAGCGGGTGGTGAACACCCAATTCATCACGTAGGACCCAAGAAACTGTCCCGTTGATTGCGTCAATGATCACGTGCTGACTGATGATCCACTACTAGGCTATGTAAAGGCACATCAAGCGATAGTGATGATGATTGCTTTTATTATCACTCTCGGAGAAATAATGTAGCAATTGCGTTTTGAACTCTTTCGTCTTTTCTTACCTAGCTGCACATCGTGAGTGGCATTGTTTGCGTTATACGTCCTTTTCCAGGTGATGAAAAACTGACAAACTTTCATAACAGAAGATTGATAGGTAAATTCACATCGACGCGTGACACCTTTAACACATGAGAATGGCAGACCACATGCTTATGTAGAAAGGTTTTAGCCAGCCTAGTACCAACCTCAGCAGCTTCTCCACTCTAGTAAGCTAGTTTTATAAACGCCCAGGCGACCAAAAGGTCCTCCTATTAGGGTTCATCCTCATAACAAATTTGTCTCTTTTGCTTACGTAGCCTGTGACCCCGAACAAGGCCCGGGTGTTCATTATTACTGAAATGAGCGCTGTGGGCCTGGGCTCCTCGGACAGCCCACAACTAATCCAACGAACCGCCTGCTGACTGTATCCTTTAAACAATTGGGAGAAACAGAATGAAAAATTACCCCACAAACCAGACTGTTCCGCAGAACGTGTTCTCAACTCTAGGCGCGTCAAAAGTCGGGTGCGCGAACTTCTCTTGCTGATTGCCGCATATGTCAGACTCCTCTCGCTTTTTGCTCTTTGTTGCGCTTTTGCTAATCTGCTTGGTACTGTCTCTCTTCTCCATTTCTTATCCCTCATCCTGCCCTTCATGCGCTCCTTCCCTTCTTTGTTCGCTCTTATAGTCTCTGCCCGCTCTTTTTCGCTACTCTATGACCCAACTCATCTTCATTTCATCTTGTCCATCAATCTTCCTCCCACTGATCTTCCACAGCACATCTACGCCCACTCTGCCAAGGTGCAATTTTGTTGCAGACTCTCCGTCACCATATACCACAGCGCTTACTGCTGGTAGCCATGAAAGGTCAAAGACAGCACCTGTCATGACAGCACGAGCCTCGACCCGCTGTTTCTCCAACAAACTCCTCCCACTCCCGTCCCCCAAAAAAACTTCTCTGTTCAACAGACCACTATTTGGCTCGATCATACCGAAGAATCTTTTCCATATCTTGTGCAACAAGTTGAATATGTCTCCACCCTCACTTGCAACGACCCCCGCAAGGCCAAACCTGTTATCGTGCGCCGCAACTGATTCGCAATTTTTACACACACGAATTGCAACACAAATGCTGCTCGCGCATCTCCACACATCACGGGGAGGATGGGAAAAAGAGGAACTTGAATACATCTAAGACTAGACCTAGTCCTTCACCCCTCAATCACATCACAAGACCCTCACCAAAGACCCCGTTGGGAAATGTCTTCCGGGAGACCCCTACAGCTAGTATGTAGGCCTCCACTCAACGGTCGCCAATTACAGTTGGTAACTGCTGGTATGCTCGAGAAGGTCCTTCACAAACCGATTGTATTTCCACGGATGTGCAGAGCACAACCGAGATTTTGCCTCGCGAAAGCGGCAAGCGTCATGGTCTATCTCCCCACACCAGACCATCACCCTTGTAATCAAAAACAAAATTAAGAGGGCTTCAGAAAGTGAGGTATGCCCAACTCCCGCATGCTGGAGTAGAAGAATCACTGAATAACCACTGATCTCAGGAAGGGAGACATACATACACACACAATTTCCATGAGACGAAGCCGCACGGCACGGAAAGGGTTTGACCAATCCTGTCCCATTACCCGCCTACATGACAAATATGCATCTTTTCATACAGACAGCATTGCTATTCTCACGAAGCATCGCTATTACAGGCATCGCTACTACAAGCATCGCTATTACAAGCATCGCAATCGCTATTCATCGCTATTCATTGCTATTACATTGCTATCCATCACTATTTGTCGAATTGCAATGCACGGCTTGTTCGTTATGATCTAGCTCCCCACACCAGACCTTCACCCTTGTAATCAAACATAAGATTAAAAGGGAACCAGACAGTGTAGATGAAGCACATTATCTCGCTCAAAGAACAGAGTCGAGGCAGTACAATTGAAATGTTTTGAACAAACCAGAAATTAGAATGCACTACACTACTGATTGGTCCGCTGAGAGCGCCACGAATGGCGTGATGGATGGGGGAGGACTCATTAAGATGTTACCTAAGGATCACATATACGTTGTTCAAGGATACATTACATATATATGTCTTATAAATTCAATAACATATAAATGTTTTTGATAGACATATATATGTTGTTAAACATATAAGTCCTATAAGCCATATATGTTGTATACCAAAATATGTTGTTGAACAGAATATGTCGTTTAAAAAATATGTCCTTGAAGGAACATATATATGTCGATAAGCTTTAGACAACATGACATGAGAAATTTTTTTTGTAAAACATTATTTGTCGTATAAGGCCTGATACGACATATAATGTTGTGTTGAGCGGCATGTAACTACGCGTGTAGTTTTCTGATGACCACTAAGCTCACAGACAGCAACTTTGGGATCTCAGAGTTGCGTAACCTGTGCGGAGTTGATACCACGAAAAAAAAAAAAATTCCCCCTTGGATTTTTTCAAACAAGGGTCGGGCGCGTTTCCGGCAGTGCCAAGCGCGCGGGCTCTTGACGCTACAAACCATCTGTAAAAAGCCCCCGAGAATTGTGTACAAGCAAAGCGATCCTTGATTTCCATTTTTTGGAAATCAAGCGCGCGAACTGGAAAATTTAAGCCTGGATCTGCAAGCTCGATTCTGCAAGCTTTTTACTACCGAAACTCGCCCCTTTCGAGAAATTCTGGTCAGGTGGAAAGGAAGAGGCCAGACCGGGAGGGGGTATTATGGGAAAACTGTTGGGAAAGGTCGGGCGAGAACCATATAGTTTGCATCAATTGTATTTATTACAACATAATGCATTGCGCTTCATGATCGCGAAGTTTCGTGCAGGAGAGTTGCACTTATAACTGCACCACTCAAGTGACCTCCCCTGCTCTCTTGCGGGGATTCTGAACTTTGGAAATCACTAGTTTACTTGGATTACTCAATTGTAACCACCAAAATCGGCAGGATAGAGCTTGCAGAACCGAGCTTACAGATTTGGGCTTATATTTCCTCTCGAAAAATCGGTCTTGTTACTGGCGTTATGCTTCCAACATTGCCAGTCGGGCTGACCTGTCACGGAGGAAGCAGCGAGCTTGTGGGGGAAAACGAAATCAGCCTTGTAACATGTGCAATCTTTCTTTCTTTCTTTCTTTTGGTGGGGAGAATACCCAATTTAATCACTGGACTAAGTGGGTACCCAGTAAGGTACCAGGAGAAAATAAATCATTTGGAAGAATATGGAGTCAGGAATTTCCTGATCCAAATTACTTTACTTAGTAATGTCAAGTAATCTCATTTTGTGGTACTATTTTTTTAAAATGTTTTGCCGCCACACAGCTAGCGCGCCACGTACATCAGGAACACACACAGGTGGTGTGAAGGAATAAGGCAGCCCGGAAGCGCCTGGCTCGAAAACACTCCCGCAATGGACATTGGACAAAGAACCTTAGTGGTAATGGTACCAAAAAGGACCCCCCCTTGTTTTAAGACCATTCCACGAACAATGCAAATATTTTGGATGTGTACCAGTAAATGGTTTTTGTATAAATAAGATTGAGAGTCTTGGAATCCCCAAAATTCCGGGCCCAACCATGGGCTGGCACGGCTCGGGATGCAGGGCAAACTCGCAAAGGCTATTGTGAGAGCACACACAACTACAGCGCTTTGTGGAAAGTGAATAAGCGCCTGCTCGTGCGTTCAAACATTCCAAATATGTGGTGTTGGTGTTTTTGTACCAACCTTGTTGTATGCGTGTCTGTGCACTTTGTCTGGTGATCACAAAGCATCTCTAGAGAATAAGTTACCCAGAGAAAATAGAGACAGTTGTGCCAATACTTTGAGGAGTGGGACCTGACGAAGAATATTGACTCCTATCAGATACCTGTGTCGAAGATTGTCAACTCAAGCAAATCAAGAGCCGCTGGTTTCACGCTCTGGGAGGTGTTCCCCCCAGAGCTCGAGGCTGTGGCTTGCCTTTTGTGCACGTGCAACGCAGGGATACACCTGCTTGAGGGACTTTTCATTATCAGTAGATGATTACACTGAGTTGAGGTCACAATGTGAGTAAATATGTATTTGTGTACTTTGACGTGATTTCTCAAAAAAAAATGTATACAAATGTCATGAATCACCAAAAAAAATCTCGAGCGCGCCCCGCACCCCGAATTGTCTGGTCTTACTGGTGCTTGCTCACCCTGACCATGTACTCAGCTGCAAAACACCAATCTGTTTGATCTGTGTGTGCCTCCCTAACACAGTTTTCAAAGTACAACACACGCACGCACAGGTTCTAAAGGTGTTGCAGGGATCAGTGATTGGCGTGCGCTTTGGATGACCACTCAACATGTATGTGTGTAGCAATCATGAATGTATGCGTGATAAACTTTCAATTATGTGATCTGTGCGTGTGATCTGTGATCCATGCGTGGTGATCACAACTGACTGCCAATTCATCAAGGGGTGTTGTGTATGCCAGACACTGCTTGCCGTGTTTGTGTACAGCTTGTACTCCATCAGCACAGAAACAGCACAGTCTCTCCGCTGTTATCCTGCATGTGAAATCTGATATAATGTGCACAAAATACACAGGGCTGCGAAAATGAGTGAGACCAACAAAAATATGCCCTGCGACGATGGAAATCTTGTCGATGGCGACGGGTGCTCGCAGGTGTGTGTGCTAGAGGCCAACACCATGTGCTACTCGAGCGTGCGGGCTATGGCGTCGACGCTGGGAACCAAGGTGGCGTGGCAAGGATCCGTCGCCGCCGGCACACAGGTGTTGAATACCCTCACGGATGCCGAGGGCTGTGTAACGGAGGGGTTTTGAGACGTCTCGGCGGAAATGTGGGACCCTAGCGTATGGGGCATGGCGTACGCCAACAACACTGTGCTGCCAGGGCCTGGGTTCTACTGCACGAGCTTTTGCAAGTTGACAATTATTCCCCCAAAGTACTATGAGTTCAAGAACAGCTGCAAGCCCGAGCCCATCGACGAGTGTGTGCGCGGCACGTCCAACTGCGCGGCAAACGCGTACTGCCTCGAGCCCGTCGACAATGTCGGGTTCAGTTGCAGGTGTAACGAGAGGTCGTTTGTGAACCTAGCGGGGGGGATCGGGTGTTTTTCCAGCGGCGTGCAGCTTATTCTGCACGTGGTGGGGCAGGCATATAGCGTGCAGAATCTGGTAACAGACCACGCGAATATGCTGCTGGCGCGGAGCAAGATCATGCAGGCCATGCTCAACAGCACCTATCTCATTGCGAGCTCGGAAACGCTTCTTCAGGAAGGCGTCATCGACTACCCTGTCGAAAACGAAGGGGGGGCCATTGTGTCTGGGGCGTTTGCAGGGAGGTCGCTTTGGCGCATCATTCTGCGCTTCCCCACCAACCAAGTGGACATGGCCAAGATAGCGACGGGATCCATCTTTAACGACAACCTCTACTGGAATTCAGTTATCAGAATCGAGTCTGTGATCGAAATGAACACGATGCAACGCTGCAAAAACGACCGGCGCGTCACGTGCTTCGGAGACGCCAATTGCGTTGGCGCGGCCCGGTGCATATTCGATAGCCCCGACATTGCAATGGAAATCAAAAGCGAGGGCGGCGCCACGGCTCCGCTCCAGGTCACCTCCTCCGGCGCGGACGTCCTCTCCGTGGACTATGACATAATGGAAACCGCTTTCAAGATCCGCATGCGCTACGACAGCACCATCGAAGACGTCGTGAATGTTGTCTTTCTTTCTCACATCACCTCCCCAGTCTCTTCCACGGAGATGGCCACTTTTAACAATGACGAGTTCCCCTGCCTGCCAATGGGCATCGGGCAGTTCCAGCAGCAGCGCGAAAACTCAGGTACGTCTAGCGTGTACTACTCCCCGCATGCGCGCTTGTGCACCTGCATCTTTGCTCGGCCCCGCGCGATCCCAAAGAGATACTGATGTTTCCCGCGTATGTATGCCTCGCGCGCAGTGTGCTGTCTGGACAACTTTTACAATGACTATACCACACTTGCGAGCTTTGGCGAGTACATTAACGACCCGAGCCTGCCGCTCAAGTCGGCTATCGACAACCAGGGCGCATGCACCCGCATCAACTCGCCTCCGTCAAACTACTCCCGGACTCTGCTAGACCCCACAAAAAGATTTGTGCATGGATCGTTTGCGCGCATGGTCCGGTCGACCGCCGTCTTGGACAGGCGACAAACACGGGGCTTCCAGGACGTGCTTCTGTCGCTCTCACTCGAAGACATTGAAGGACTGAGTGCAGTAAAGACAATGCTGCCCATGGGGTACCGTCTGCGCTTTTTCGTGGGCATGGCCCACATCAAGCCGCTCGAGAGCAACCGCATTTCAGTCTCGTTTTCGCAAGTCGAGATCAAGGCCAATATCACCAACTCGTACGTGTTTTCGACACAGACGTCGACCGACTTTACCTTTATCCGCGACGTCAGCGTGCAGCTGCGCGAAGTGAAGCACGACGGCTCTAGCAACACCACCAAGTTTGCCACCATCACCGTGATTGTCCCCGAGAGCCTCAGCTCCGCCGACGCTGTCAACATTATCCCTCCCACGTCACTCATGGTGGGTGTCGGATTCACCAAGGAGCTCTCGCTCATGACGCGTGTATACCCATGCACCCAAACATACAGCCGCTGTATTACAGCGGCCTAAAGAAGAGCGCCATCGACACCCTATTGACAGCACAGTCGCGATGTGCGCTCCAGGATCCTCTCTGCAGCGCCCAGGGCCCCGTGCCCGTCGGTCCGGGCGGCAGCATCCAGTTTACCTTCCCTCTCGAGGACTCGGCATGGACCCCAGAAATGCTCGCCAATACCAACCAGTTTGTCAGCTCGCTCTACATTGACTTGATGATTGCAGTCTTTGACAAAGAAGGCAACAAGCTGATGACCACCATGCAGACCACCACTCCTCTCCGCACCACGGGCATCGTCAGCATGTGCACTGAGCTGCTCGCGTCTGCCAGTGTCGAGGAGGTCCTCTCCGTCGACATGTTCCTTGGCCTTGTCGGCGAGGAGGCGCTGTTCGCGGAATCCCTCGTGCAGAACCTGGATATGACACGCCCAACCTCGTCCAATAGTCAGAATTTGCAACGCGACATCTCTTCCACCGCTTCCAACGTCATGACTCTCCTTGTCAAGGGAGACAAGGAGCTGTTCACTAAGCCCTTTGCCACTGAATACACACGCCGTTGAAGACATTTTCACCATGCACTTTCTCGACAATGCGAAGAAGGATCAGGTCCAGGCCCTTATCGACACTGGTGCTGCATTCACCAGCAAAAAGCAGCTGGAACCCGCTTACAGGTAGCACCACGTCCAACTGCCCTTGCACCACCCCCCCTCCCCCCCCCCCCCCCCCCCACCCCCTCCCCCCCCCACCCCCCTCCTTCCCCACCCCCCCTTCCTCTCACCACCACCACCCCCCCCCCCCCCCCCCCCTCTCACCCTCTCTCTCTCTCTCTCTCTCTCTCTCTCTCTCTCTCTCTCTCTCTCTCTCTCTCTCTCTCTCTCTCTCGCTCTC
>Ga0105054_10010832_pt1 | contig 11506 bp, 6 predicted proteins | sample BON02_FD_78091 | JGI IMG/M metagenome (GOLD analysis project Ga0105054, IMG submission 78091) | Freshwater microbial communities from Lake Bonney liftoff mats and glacier meltwater in Antarctica - BON-02 (megahit assembly) | ecosystem: Environmental > Aquatic > Freshwater > Ice > Glacier... | reverse complement strand
TCTTCTGCCCTGGGGGTAGTGCGGTGTGGCTGCAGTGCTGGCTGTGTGCTGTGTGTGCTGTGGGCCATATCGGCTGCTGTGTGGGGGGGGAGTACCCTGTGGGGGTAAGCATATCATCATCGCAATCTTTGTGGTACGAGTACTCTAAGTGTATAGTGTGCAGAGATGTGTGCACGTGAGAAAGGGTGCGAAACTCCAACGCTGTATGCGTTCTAAAGGGATTCGAACGACACCCCCCTACTCTGCACAACACGCAACAAGCAAGCGGCTTGCCATCATGCCCTCTCGTCACATTGAAACACGAAGGCACTACCAACACCAACACAAGGCACACGGAAAAGACCAAGCAAGCCAACACGGTTATCAAACTACTATACAGACCTGCATACACGAACTAGGTTGAGCAAGCTGCACTCCAGAGCTGCCCGGCGGCGCCCAGCCACCTTGTGCCTCTCATTCGGAGCGTCGCGCCTGTGCCGTGGCTTCCCGCTGCGTCGTGGCGTCGCGGCCGCCTCGCTTCGCTGAAAGCTGAAAGCGTCCAGTTGTCTGGGGCATCTGCGAGTGGCCCGGCGGCCCCCAGCCGCAGGAAGCGCCTCTGCAACTTGGAGCGTCGCACCTGCTGCAGCTTCCCGCTGGGTCGCGGACCTCGGGACCTCGGCCGAGACGGCGCGCCTGGGGCAGCTCACCAAGCCGCCTCGCGCCACTCCCAACTTGGAGCGTCGGTCCTGGGGTGGCGCGGGCGCCCCTTGTTTCTAACCGCAGCAGTGCTCTCGGGTGCGGCATCAACGACTCGGAGCGGTGCGCCTGCCTCAGCCCGTCGCTGCTCCGCGGCCTTCGGCCGCCTCGCGGCGCTCAGAGCGTCGCACCTGCGGTCCCGGCGCCCCCCAGCCGCCTCGTGCGGCTCCGAGGGGCAGCTTACCTTCTGCGTCGCGGCCAGTGGCCCACGTATCCAAGACCACGGCACGGGCGCACCACCCGCTCGTCCGCCCACACCCGCGAGGGGGCTGCACAGCCTCGCCCCGCAACCCAACGGTGCCCCTCATGAGCTGCTCACATTGCTGTAGCCAGACTCTCTTCCACCCACCTGCTCCTCTCATCTCTTCCGCTGGCCGCCGCCCGCCGCGCCACCAAAGTCCTTCTCAAGCTCCTCTCTCAGCGCCGACGCAAAGGCGGACGCGCGTGTGGCGAAATCGGGCGCACCCGCGCCCGGCTTGCTGCTACTTGCAGTACGACTGCTGCCAGCGGCGCCGGCGGGTCGCGCCGTCGAACCCCCCGCCGCGCCCGGCGGCGTGAATTTGTCAGAGGCGGCGGAGAGCTGCTCCCGCGCGCTGTGGAAGCGCCGCGTCACCTCGCGCTGGAGCACGTCCGGCGCCGTCGCCATCGTCTTGTCCGCGTTTCGAGCCCACTGGCGGAAGCGCGGGCTGGCGACCAGGCTGTCGCGAAGGTACGTCTGCGCCACCCGCGCCACCTGCTGCGCGATGATTTTGCCCAGGACCATGAGCCGCGGGAGCTTGCGCGGGTCTGCTCGTGTGGTCGCGTCACGAACCTGACGCGAAAGTGCTCGAAAAACTGTGCGGGTCAAAACTTTTTGCTGGTTTTTTTTGTTGTTGTTGTTGTTGTTGTTGTTGTTGTATTGTGTAAACAACAACTCGTCCTCGCGGCTCGCTCGTGATCAGCAACAACACGGACTGGCTCTACAACGATACGGTACAGGTACTGGGCGACAACCACTACGACGATCTTCTATCCATAACTTACGAGTATAGCTCTGCTTGCTTACAAGGAGCAAGGAGATGGATGAGAAGGACGAAGCAGAACCTCCAGATACATCGGCGGCCGGGTCCTACCCCCTCGATGCATCCCCTGGTCTTCTGGCCACCCGGCGCTCTGGACTGTTTCAGCTTCCCTGTCCTCCCTTCGACTTGTGTACTGCTGAGCTACGGTGCTACGGTTGGCTACAGTGGGGCAAGGCCTTACTCGTAAGAAAAAATGGCGCGAAAAAAGCCAGCTGGCGCCGCCTGGCCAAGAAAACGCCTCGCGTGGAAGGACAGGCCGAGGAGCCATGGACGCGGACGCGTCGCGCGTCCGGCTGCAGGAGCTGCTCGAGACGCTCCGCTCGCTCGCGCGCGGCGACGCCGAGCTCCACGCCGAGGGCGAGGCGTACGCGAGGGCGTGCGAGGACCTCGAAGTGCTGAGCACCCAGCTCTCCGAAGGTGATGCCGAGTTGATGGAACTCTTCTTCGCGATGAAGCTCCCGGCGGCGGTGGAGGCAACGTTCGAGCACATCATCGCGGTGTACGGCGACTGCGTCGACCCCGACTCCACCCTGGCGTACGAGTGCGCGATGGTCATCACGGCCATCATCCAGTGCCGGAAGGACGCCGGCCGGGTGCTGCGCTGCATCCCCACGCTCTTCGCCGTCGTCCTCGACGAGCGGGTGGTGACCGACGTGCGTCAGGCCGCGGCCGACGCGCTCGTTAAGCTCTCGTCGGCGCCGGACCGTACCGACGGCAAGGCGGTCGAGATCCTCAAGCTGTGGTCGGGGCTCAACCTCGCTGCCGTCGAGAAGCACCTCGCGGCAGCTGGCTCCTTCGCTCTGCAGGAGGCTCTGGTCTGGCTCCTCTGCTGCTGGCCAAAGTGCAAGCGCCTGGTGCAGGTCAGTGTTTAGCCTTATCCTATCTAAGCGCGTAGCGCAGCCAGCATTGCGCGCGCACAAGCACAACACAAGCCACGCAGGCGAAGCCAGCGCGAGGCGCGCGCGCCCACGCACAGCGCACAGCACCCGCGCGCACTACACGCGCACACACACGCACACAGCCCTGCATACACACAGAAGCCCCCCCCTGCGCCTTTGCTTCCGCAGGAACTCGAGCACAAGTACGCACCGCTGCGGGCTGCCTCGTCTCGCGAAAACAACGCGCTGGCCGACGCGCGCGGCCTGCTCTCCTCCTTCAACGAGCACACCACCACCTCGTGCGTGCTGTCCGTGATGCCGTACCGCGTCGACGGCTTCGACCAGCGGCTCCAGAACGTCTGGGTCGACTGGAACCAGGTCGACCTGGTCTGCCGCGACCTGGCGTCGCAGGGCGCCTTGGGCCAATTCGACGCCAAGCTCAACACCACCGAGATCGCGGCCATCGTCATCGAGCGGGCCGACCCCAGCAGCCAGGCGCTCGCCACCAGCCAGAACGCGCACTACTGGCTGCACGTCGACCTGTCACCCCTGTACGCCGCGACGCTGCCCGAGAACCAGGTCGAGTTGCAGCAAGGCGCCAACCCCGATGGCGGCGGGGCTCGCGTCTCGCTGCTCATTGAGCACGGCGACCTCACGATGTGGCGCGAGCGCGTCGCCCCGCGGCTGGCTGCGAGCGGCCTGCCGGTGCACGAGAAGGAGCGGATGATGAGCTGCACCCCCATGCTCAACGTCCGGGGCGCCGCGCCGCCGCAGCCGCCGCAGCCGAGCCACCTCTCGCTTCTGTCGGACCCGGCGTTTAACCTGGACGCGAGCGACGCTGCTTCGTCGCAGCGAAAAGCGAGCGCCACCGGGCCGATTCGCCTCCCGAGGCAGAACCAGGCGTCCGACGAAGCGTTCGCCCGGCCGGCGATGGCGCAGCTGCCCGCGGGCGCTGCGGCGGCGCCGCGCGCGTACGAGCAGCGCAAGGTGTCGGTGACTGCCGCGATCCGCTCCTGCAGCGTCAGCAACGGCGCCACCACGCCCCACGCCCTGCGCCACGCTCCGATCCTCCACGACGAAGAAGGGCCGACGAATGACTACTGCGGCAGCCAGGGGTCCAGCAGCTGGGAGCACGTCTCGGAGCCGCAAGGCCACTCGCAGATGGAGTTCCCGCCACCGATCCCAGTCGACGACGTTGTTGACCAAAGTGCCTCGGCAGCAGGCATGGCTGCCGACGACGCGCCGCCCGACAGCGCCGACGATGCGGCTCGCCAGCCTTCGGACGATGGCGCCGCCGCCAGCGCTGACGATGCCGACGACCCCCCACCGCCCATCGCCCCTGCAGCGATCCCCGCGCCGGCAGCGGAGCACAGCCACGACGGCGACGAGAGCGACGGCGATTCGGCACCCCTCCGGAAGGCGCGGCCGCAGGAGCGTGCCAAGCCCGCCGCCCCACCAAAGGCCACCCAGCTGCCCGCCGCGGAGAAGAAGAATGCTCGGGCCCAACGCGGCGAGCGCGCACGCGACGCCTCGGAGGCTCCGGTCGCGGAGGACGACGCGCTGCCCGACAGCGCCGACGACACGGCTCGCCAGTCTTCGGACGATGGCGCCGCCGCCAGCGCTGACGATGCCGACGACCTCCCACCACCCATCGCCCCTGCAGCGACCCCCGCGCCGGCAGCGGAGCCCAGCCACGACGGCGACGAGAGCGACAGCGATTCGGCACCCCTCCGGAAGGCGCGGCCGCAGGAGCGTGCCAAGCCCGCCGCCCCACCAAAGGCCACCCAGCTGCCCGCCGCGGACAAGAAGAGCGCTCGGGCCCAACGCGGCGAGCGCGCACGCGACGCCTCGGAGGCTCCGGTCGCGGAGGCTCCGCCAGAGACTGGCCGCGAAGCCCACCAAGACGAAGACCCACACTGGGCCAGCGCGCGCGCCGAGACGGAGCCAAACCCGCTGGTATCGGCTCGCTCCGACCACCAGCCAGCCGCCCCCAAGCCGGCTGCAGCCCTCGCCAAGGGCCAGAAGGACCCGCCGCGCCGCAAGAGCGTCTCGTTTGCGGAGGCACCGGCGCGGGCGCCAGCCGACGCGGCGGCGCTGGGGGCAAGCCGCGTGACTCGCACGAGCAACCGCGATCAGAGCGACAAGCGCTCGGCTGGCTCGGATTCTCGCCAGAACGGGCAAGCCTCGGCTGCTGTCGCCGCGAGCAAGCGCAACCAGGGTCGCGAGAGTCCGCCACCGCCACCACGCGAGTCGACGGCCTCCATCTCGCCGGCTGACGAGCAGCCTGTGCCCGAGCCTACGCCGCCTGCCGCCCCCGTCGCGCCTGCCGCCAACAAGGCTGCGCCCAAGGCTGCGCCGCCTGCCGAGGAACCTGCGCCAAAGGCTCCGTCGCCTGCCGCCTCCGACGCGCCGGCTAACGAGAACTCTGCACCCAAGCCTACGCCGCCTGCCGCCTTCGCGCCGGCCGCCGAGAAGGCTGCGCCGCTTGCCAAGAAGGCTGCGCTCAAGCCTACGCTGCCTGCCGCCTCCGACGCACCGGCTGACGCGCCGGCTGACGAAACGCCTGCGCCGCCTGCCGCTTCCGTCGCGCCGGCCTCCAAGAAGGCTGCGCCCAAGGCTGCGCCGCTTGCCAAGAAGGCTGCGCTCAAGCCTACGCTGCCTGCCGCCTCCGACGCACCGGCTGACGCGCAGGCTGATGAGACGCCTGCGCCGCCTGCCGCCTCCGTCGCGCCGGCCGCCAAGAAGGCTGCGCCAAAGGCTCCGCCGCCTGCCGCCTCCGACGCGCCGGCTTCCAAGAAGGCTGCGCCCAAGGCTGTGCCGCCTGCCGAGAAGCCTGCGCCCGAGGCTCCGCCGCCTGCCGCCTCCGACGCGCCGGCTGACGAGATGCCTGCACCCAAGCCTACGCCGCCTGCCGCCTCCGTCGCGCCGGCCGCCAAGAAGGCTGCCAAGAAGGCTGCGCCAAAGGCTCCGCCGCCTGCCGCCTCCGACGAGCCGGCTGACGAAACGCCTGCGCCCAAGCCTACGCCGGCTGCCGCCTCCGTCGCGCCGGCCGCCAAGAAGGCTGCGCCCAAGGCTGCGCCGCCTGCCAAGAAGGCTGCGTCCACCACCTCGCCTACCGCCTCCGACACGCCAGCTGACGAAACGCCTGCGCCCAAGCCAACGCCGGCCGCCGCCTCCGTCGCGCCGGCCGCCAAGAAGGCTGCCAAGAAGGCTGCGCCAAAAGCTCCGTCTGCCGCCTCCAACGCGCCAGCTGACGAAACGTCCGCGCCCAAGCCTACGCCGGCTGCCGCCTCCGTCGCGCCGGCCACCAAGAAGACTACGCCCAAGGCTAGGCCGCCTGCCGCCTCCGTCGAGCCGGCTTCCAAGAAGGCTGCCCCTAAGACAGCGCCGCCTGCCAAGAAGGTTGCGCCCAAGACTATGCCGACTGCTGCATCCGTCTCGCCGGCTTCCAAAAAGGCTGCGCCCAAGGTTGCGCCGCCTGCCGCCTCCAGCGCGCCGGCCGCCGAGAAGGCTGCTCTCAAGGCTGCGCCGCCTGCTTCCTTCGTCTTGCCGGCTGCCAAGAAAGCTGCCAAGAAGGCTGCGCCGAAGGCTGCGCCGCCGGGCGCCTCCGTCTCGCCAACTTCCGAGAAGGTTGCGCTCAAGGCTGCGCCGCCTGCTTCCTCCGTCTCGCCGGTTTCCAAGAAGGCTGCGCCCTTGCCGTCGGGCACCTCGGGCGAGCCGGCTGCCAAGAAGGCGTTGCTCAAGGCTGCGCCGCCAGCTGCCTCCGGCGTGCCCGCTGCCAAGAAGGCTGCCTCCAAGACTGCACTGCCGGATGTCTCGAGCGCGCCGGCTGCAAAGAAGGTCTCGCCGCCCAAGCTGAAGCGGTCTGGCGTGGCCGTGGCCGCCACCGGGAAGAGCCAGGCCAAGCCAGGCGCCGGCGATACGCGTGGCTTGGCCGAGGCTGACGTGTTTGAGTTTGGCGGCGCGGCCGCCCCGGCCGATGCGTTTGAGTTCGACGACGACAGCCAGCCAGCGCGCAACCGCCGGCGCCTCGCACGCGGCGTGGCCGAGGCGCGGGCGTCGTCGCAGGCAGAGGATGCGACGCCGGTGGCGGACGGCGGCAACTCGGCGGAAGGCAGCCCGGGGCAGACCAAGCGCCCGCTGCCGGCTGAAGAAGAGAAGGCGCCGCACTCGCCTGGCGTCTTCGAGGCGGAGCTCGCCGTGCCACCGGTCGAGGATCCCTCTCCCGTGGCGTCCGAAGTGGACGCCCTCGAGGCCGTGGACGAGGCCGTGGACGCGGCTTTGGACGCGTTTATGGACGCGGCCGTGGACGAGGCCGCCGCCGAGGTCGTGGACGCTGACATCGCGGCGCCGGAGAAGGCGCCCGTCACCGAGCCTGCTGTGACAGCCGACGGCGCCATCGAGCCGGCGGCGCAGCAGGCCGAGGCGGGGGACGAGCCTGGCGAGCAAGACGCTACAGGAGCAGCACTTGCGGCAGCGGCGGCGGCGGCCGAGGCGGAGGACGCGACAGCTCAACCGCCCGCCGCGTTCGACCCCAAGCCGGCGGGGCGCCTGCGACTGCGCAAGCAGGCTCCACTCGCCCGCGTCTCTCCTCGCCTCGGCTCGGGCAAGCAGGCGCCGGCTGAGGCGCAGGCTCCAGCGGAGCAGCAGGCCCCTGAGGCGCAGGCTCCAGCGGAGCAGCAGGCCCCCTCCGCGCCGGCGCCCAAGGCTGCTGCGGCGCCGGCGGCGCTGAAGCGTGGTGCTCGGAAGCCGCCGCCCCTCGCTCAACTGCGCGCCGACCTCCTCGCCGTCGACGAGTTTCATCTCAGCATCGACCTGCTGTCCTCCCAAGCTTCGGGCGCGAAGCGGGCCGAGCATGGTGGGCTGGCGGCAGGGCTGGCGTCGGCAGCCGGCTTGGTGCCAGCGGAAGACGTGGCGGAGGAGGAGGAGGAGCCGCCGAATGCGACTGCGTGTGATGACGATGCGAACGCGTGGCCGCAGGAGGCGCCGCCTCTAGCCCAGCCGCGTGGCGACGAGACTGCGTGGCCGATCAGCGCGAGGCTTCTGTCCTCTCCGTCGTCTGCGTCGCCCGTCTCGGACCGCGCCGGCCTCGACGTGAGCGCGTTTGAAGAGGAGGCGCTGCCTCTGCCCAAGCGGCTGCGCTTCGGGAGCGTCGGGGGCGGAGCTGCGCCCGACGCCGGACGCAAGTCGGCCACCGCCGCCCGCGGAGGGCCGAAGCCGGCGCCACTCGAGATCACCGGGGGCGGTGCGAAGGAGCACGTGCAGGAGGCCGTGAAGAAGCCCGTGAAGGAGAAGGAGCCTGCGAAGGAGCCTGTGAAGCCGCCCTCGATCGCGCGTGTGGCGCCGATGGCCAAAATGGGCTCGCCGATGGCCAAGGTGGGCTCGAAGCGGACATCGCGCGAGACCGTCGGAGCAACGAGCGCTGTCTCCAAGGCCGCCCCTCCGGTCGTCCGCCAAGCCCCGCGGCCTCTGCCTCCCCCGCGCCCGGCCGCCGCGCTGCCCTTCGCCGCGCCCCTGGCCGCGCCTGCTCGCAAGCGGTCGGCGGGTGGCGCGCACCCGGGCGACGCTGTGGACGTGAAGAAGCTCCGCATCGATCTGCAGCGCACCGTCGGCGCCTGCCAAGAGTTCTCCCTCGCCGGTGCGCGCGACGTGCTGGCCGACGCATCGCTGCAGCTGGCGGCGCTGCATACGGAGGCGCGCGCGACGCTGGCCAAGACCACGAACACCTTCACCGACTCGTCATCGGGAGGCGCAGCGGCCCAGCGCTGCAAGGCGCGCTACGATGCGCTTAAGGCCCGCGCGGCCGAGCTGAACCGCCTGGCGGGAGAGCGGGCCGAGGCGCGCAAGGCGCTGGCGGCCTCGGCCTCGGCGCGCGCGGCACGGCTCGCGGCGACTCTGACCCAGGCGCAGCGGCAGGGCGAGCGGGCGTACGAGGCGGTGCGCCGGACGGTCGACCAGGCGCGCGCCACAAAGAACGCTCGAGTTGCAAAGATGGCGGTGCGCGCCAAGAAGGGCGGCGAGAGCAACCTGATGGCGCTGGTCCAGGCCGCGCTGGGGTGAAGACATGCGTACGGGTGCCGCTGGTGCGAGACGCGACTCCGCAGCGGCCTGCGCTCGGACCGGACCACTCAGAGAGAGAGCCATGTCGCCGAGGCCGGCGAGAGGGCCGCTGGGGGCGCGATGGTCTGGTGCGCGGCGACGGAGTCTTGGAGCGAGACGACGCCGTGCGCTCGGCCGGCTGGAGCCATGTCGCCGAGGCCGCTCGGACCCAGACCACTCAGAGAGAGAGAGCCATGTCGCCGAGGCCGGCGAGAGGGCCGCTGGGGGCGCGATGGTCTGGTGCCCGGCGCCAGAGTCTTGGAGCGAGACGACGCCGTGCGCTCGGCCGGCTGGAGCCATGTCGCCGAGGCTGGAGGCGCGGTGGTCTGGTTCGCGGGACAGAGATGAGACCGAACCCTGGACCGGACGAGCTGGAGTGCGCCATGCCGCCGATGCCAGCGAGAGGGCCGCTGGAGGATAGTCGGCGTGCGCGGGGGGCTGCCGTGTAGCCGCCAACGCTGTGCTCGGCTTGGGCGGAGAGAGAGAGATTTCAGAGCCATGCCGGAGTGGTGAGAGGACCGCTGGAGGCACGGTGGTCTGGTCGCGAAGCGGGCGGTGGAGTGATGGGGCCGCGCGCTTCTGCTATCGGACAGGCCGCGCTGGCGAGGAGAGTGAGCATGCTGCCCGTCGCCGATGCCAGCAGGAGCAGAAGGGCCGATGTGCTCGACGGCGTGGCAGAGCGAGGCAGGCGAGGCTGCGCACAGCCCTTCTCGGTTGCGCTCACGCTCGAAGCATGAGATGTCGTAGGTCTGTGGCCAGTTTTGCCGGTGTCCTTTCAGAACTGCGAGTGCGCGACCGTGGCTGCGCGAGTTGTGCCAAAAAATAACTGCTGTGAATTCACAGACTGGGTGGATTTCTTGTGAATTCACACGCAGAGTGAACTAAGGGGGTTGTCGCTGGAGGTGAACTGATGTGGGGCGGGGGGGGGGCTAAGCGGGAAAGTTGTTTCTTTGAAAATATTACGCCTCACTGCGCCCAAAGGTGCACCGCTTCAACGAAATCACCCCCTTATACGTACGTATACACTTCACACTTCAAGTATATCGTATTTCACCGATCACCGACGGGAAGACGGGAAAATGCGCTGTGCCATTGGGCTTGTAGATTCAGAGTCTGCACAAGCCTGTTGCGGTTTACTCGTACCGTACAGGTACTGTGCTGGGGAGAAGTGTGTGTAAAGGTACGAGTAAAGGTGAAGGTGCCCTCGGCCACTATTATTATTTACTATTTAGATTTAGGTGCCGCTACTTTTTGATACCGCCGGGTTTTATATAGCTATATTTAGGCTGTGTAAGCAGTGTGTAAGCGCTACGGTATAAACTGCATGTAAATTGGGTAAAAAATCAAATTCACCTTGCCCAGTTGAGCGAAATTCGTTTCCAGTTCTGGCCATCTCCAGCGATTTAGCCTTGATATACATATACAATCCGGAAGAATTCGAAACGGGAATGGAAGGGTTCGAAACTGAAACTGAAACCATCGATTCGTTTGGCACTTCTAAAGAAAGTAGTTGGTGCAGTTTGATTGTTACGAGTATACAAAAGCGATTTACTTAGGCGCACCGGGCACCTGTAACTCCGCCCGTACCACGCCACACGTAGCTCTATGGCAACGCGGGGTTGGCAATGGCGACCCCGCGGTTGGCGCGCCGGCCCGTCGCGGGTCGCGACGTCGCGACTTCTTGGTAGAGCTAGCGATGAGCAGGCCCAGAGAAATTGTCGACGCGAGCAGAGGGCGTACAGTTTCATTGCAAAATGGCGAATAACCGTTTTTTTCACTAATCGTTTCGGCCTAATTTATTTAGCCATTTACCCGCCTTCAATTATAACGGCAAATGTACGCCCTCCCTCTGCGAGATTCTAGTGAACCTTAGGGCCTGCATGCCTGCATCCTTAGGCCCAACCTCGTATTCGATTTTCGGCAGCGTTTGAAAAAGTCCCTTTTCACCTGGGATTTTTTTCGAACGCCCAAAAATTGCAAGAAAAAAATCATAGTGATACCGACCCATAAACTGGGTCGGTGCTTTTTGTGCGTGTACTGTGTGCTAGTGCGGTGCGTGTGGGTGTTTGCGGGGGGAGTGTGTGTTTAGGAGCTTTGAGATCAAAAAAAAAAAACAAAAAAAATCCGATCTCGTTATAAAATCCGACCTCGTTATCATTGCGATTTCCAGGGCTCCAACTGAAGGCGGCGCCATCACGCGGGCGAGCCTGGTTGGCGGCGAAGCGAAGAGCTACGCGTCGCGCAGTTTTTATACCGCGATGGGGGGGGGAGCTCTTCACTAGCCTATCGCACAGTTCACTGGCGCAAACTAAAGCCCGCTGATCACTAAATTTTTTTTCCATCTCAAAGCTCACCTCGTTATCATTTTTTTTTTTTTTTATCTCAAAGCCCCTAAACACACACACCCCCCGCAAACACCCACACGCACCGCACTAGCACACAGCACACGCACAAAAAGCACCGACTCAGTTTATGGGTCGGTATCACTATCCGCTACCGGAGACCGCCGCGGTGCAGAGCGTTGGATTGCCCTGGCTCGGCAGCGGGCGTCGAGCGTCAAGCCGAGCATGCGAGAATTCTCACGGCAGATGTCGATTTCACGATTTTTTTAATATAAATGGTTAATAGAAGAAGCGACACCGACTTAGGCAACACGCAAAGCGCGCCGCGCGGTGGAGAGAGAGTGACTGTGTGCTAGACCGTCACGGCCGTAGGGGTTGGAGTCCGGGAGGC
>Ga0105054_10010831_pt1 | contig 11508 bp, 9 predicted proteins | sample BON02_FD_78091 | JGI IMG/M metagenome (GOLD analysis project Ga0105054, IMG submission 78091) | Freshwater microbial communities from Lake Bonney liftoff mats and glacier meltwater in Antarctica - BON-02 (megahit assembly) | ecosystem: Environmental > Aquatic > Freshwater > Ice > Glacier... | reverse complement strand
GGTGGATCGGCGGCGGTTGGCGCGTTTCGGTTCCACGGCGTACCGGCGGCGCACGAACAGATCGAGCAAGATGCAGCCGGCCACCACAAATATCTAGGTTACATTGTCCAGGTTGGGCCGTGGACGATCTACCACAGCGGCGACACGGTGTTGTACGAAGGTATGGTCAAACAACTGCGCCACTGGCCGATTGACGTCGCGATCTTGCCGATCAATGGGCGTGCGCCCGAACGCCGTGTGGCGGGCAATTTGGATGGCCCCGAAGCGGCGCAACTGGCCAAAGCGATTGGCGCCAAAGTGGTGATTCCTTGTCACTACGAAATGTTTGAGTTCAATACCGCCTCGCCCGCCGACTTTGTCGCCACAGCCAAGCGCATTGATCAACCCTACTGCGTGCTGCGCGCCGGCGAACGTTGGCACAGTTAGACTGCGTAATCTCTAACTCCATTATTATCTCCACCTGAAATTATGCTCATTCCTCACGCAATTCTATACAGCGCGGCGCTCACCATTATCATCATTACCATCATTGGCGTCGCGGTAGGGCGCTAACCAGTGTTGCGGATGAATCGCGCCACGATTGCCCTCAGTGGGGCAACGTTGCTGATCATGATCGGGGCGATTTCGCTGGACGAAGCCTACGCCGCGCTCGATCTGAACACCCTAACCTTGCTTTTTGCAATGATGATTTTGAACACCAATTTACGCCGCGCTGGTTTCTTCCAACTGGTCGTCGAGTGGGTAGTGCGGCGCGCCCACACACCGCGCCAATTACTGGGGTTGATCATCATCGCAGCCGGCGTTCTATCCGCCCTTTTTCTCAACGACACGATTGTCCTGGTCTTTACACCGCTGGTGCTTGAGCTCTGCCGTGCGCTCGATCAAAAACCGTTACCCTATCTGATGGCGCTGGCCGCAGCTAGCAATATTGGCTCGGTGGCCACCATCACCGGTAACCCGCAAAATATGCTGATTGGCATTTCATCCGGGCTTTCCTTTACCCAATTTACCGTGGCCTTAGCCCCAATTGCACTTGGCGGCATGCTGATCATCTGGTTGGTGATTGTGCTGGTCTATCGGCAGGAATTTGGCAACGCACCTTTTACCAAACCACTGGCCACACCTAGACGCTATTATCGGCCGCTGTTGCGTAAAAGCATGCTTGCCACCGGGTTGATGCTAATCGCCTTTCTGGCCGGCATGGAGATTCCGTTGGCGGCGCTGGCGGCGACGACGATCCTACTGATTACACGCCGTGTCAAAGCCGAAAAGGCCTTTAGCGAAGTCGATTGGTCGTTATTAGTATTCTTTGCCGGTCTTTTTATTGTCACCGGCGCGCTAGAAACCTTGGGCGTTAGCGAGCAGTTGTTTGCCTTGGCCCAGCCGCTAGCGCAACAAGGCGTAGCAGCCCTCACAGTGGTGGCCGCGATCCTGAGCAATCTGATCTCCAACGTGCCAGCCGTGTTGCTCTTCCGCCCCTTTGTGCCACAGTTTCCCAACCCAACCCAAACCTGGCTGACCCTGGCGATGGCGACGACATTGGCGGGCAATCTCACTCTGCTCGGCTCAGTAGCTAACTTGATCGTGGCCGAAAGCGCACGCCGCCAGGGTGTACATCTTTCCTTTGGCGAGTATTTAAAGGCGGGTGTGCCGATTACACTCTTAAGCCTTGTTTTCGGCGTCCTATGGTTGACGTTCCTGTAAAACGATTTTTCAAATCGTTGCCCTCAGTCGCCACAGGGCGACTTTGTGCACATAGCTGCGAATTTATTCGCCCGCGGCAAAGCAACGATTTGAAAAATCGTTTTACATGTCCAGTGTCCAAGATCGTTGGACTTTTGTAGCTACCTCGGTTAACATAGCGGTTTATAAGTGCAGAATAAATATTCTGGTTCAGTTCAGCAACGGGCTACATTCGTTGTCAAGTCTGATGCTTGCAGTTCGTAGCACCTCTCCCCAACAGAAAGGCACAAAGAATGGATGCTCTCCACAGGGTTGCAGCCCAGTTTACACCTGCTAGCACGGTAAAAATGGTGCAGCCCTATGGCGCGGGTAATGTCAATGACACCTTCCTTGTCACCACCAGCGACAACGGATCCAGTTCAATTGGCCCGCGCTTTATTCTGCAGCGCATCAACACGCATGTCTTTCGCCAACCAGCGCTGATTGTGGCCAATATGCGTACCTTCACCGAACATGTGCGTGTGCGGCTAACCCAGGAAAATGCCAAGCGTACACGCTGGGAAGTACCAACCGTGATCGCCACTCGCAAGGGTCAGGATCACTTTGTGGATCAAGAAGGCGCGTTCTGGCGGGCGATCAGTATGATCGAAGAGGCCAAGACCTACCCGAGCATTCGTGACGCCAGCCATGCGCGTGAATCTGGCTATGCCTTGGGGCGCTTCCAGAGCCTGATCAGTGATCTAAGTACCGACCAGCTTCACGATACATTGCCCGGTTTTCACATTACACCCCAATATTTGGCCCATTACGATAGCGTATTGGCGCAGACGCAAACGTACGCCCATCGAATCGCGGCGCGCGCCAAAGATGTCGAGCACTGCTTCCACTTTGTCGAGCAGCGGCGCGCCCTGGCAGCCACGCTGGAAGACGCGCTGGCACAAGGCAAACTGACACTGCGCGCCATCCATGGCGACCCCAAAGTGGACAACATTTTGATCGACAACCAGAGCGGTGAGGCGATCGGCATTATCGACCTAGACACCGTTAAGCCAGGCCTAGTTCATTACGATATCGGCGATTGCCTGCGCTCCTGCTGTAATCTAGCCGGCGAAGAAACGACCGATTTGGGTGCGGTGACCTTTGACAGCGGACTCTGCCAGGTGATTTTGGAAGGGTACTTTGAAGAAGCTCGCCATTTCTTTACCGCCGATGATTATGCCTATCTCTACGATTCAATCCGCCTGATTGCGTTTGAATTGGGGCTGCGCTTCTTCACTGATTATCTGGCCGGCAATGTCTATTTCAAGGCCAAACATGCCGAACACAACCTAAACCGGGCGTTGGTACAGTTTAAGTTAGCCGCCGCCATTGAAGCGCAAGAGAAAGAGATTCGGCAGATTACGGATCGGGTAAGATGATGCCGACCTATGGTCGGACGATGAAAAGATGACGGCTTGACTGAGCTCGCCGAAGTCAGAATGACAAGACGTGTCCTGAGCGTGTCGAAGGATGACAAGATGCAAGCAGATTTGGGCCCAGTAGTCGTCAGATAGTGCCATCACTTACCAATTACTACTTACCAATTACCACAACGAGGACACTATGCGTTTAGGATTAATGATCGGCTACTCCGGCGCCAAAATTGAAGTGCCGCTGGCCATGATCCAGGAAGCGGACCAACTCGGCTACTATGCCGTCTGGACAGCAGAAGCCTACGGTTCGGACTGTGTGACACCCCTGGCGTGGATCGGCGCGCAGACGAAGCATATCCATCTCGGCACGGCGATTATGCAGATGCCGGCGCGCACCCCAGCCATGACGGCCATGACGGCCATGACGCTCGATCAGCTATCGGGCGGACGAATGTTGCTGGGGCTAGGCCTGTCTGGCCCACAGGTCGTCGAGGGATGGCATGGGCAGGCGTACGGCAAGCCGCTGGGCAAAACGCGTGAATATGTCGAGATTGTACGGGCGATCTTGGCGCGCGAGCAGCCGGTGGTCCACCAGGGCGAACATTATCAAATTCCCTACCAAGGGGCGGACGCGACAGGGCTGGGCAAACCGCTCAAGAGCATCCTCCACGGCCGCCGCGATCTGCCCATTTATCTGGCCGCGATCGGACCCAAAAATGTCGAGCTGGCCGCCGAGGTGGCCGATGGCTGGTTGCCGATCTTCTTCTCCCCGCGCCATTATGACACGGTTTTTAAAGCCAACGTGGCGGCAGGGTTTGCCAAAGCCAGCCCCGGGAAAAGTATGGCAGGGTTTGACATTGCGCCCTCGGTGCCGGTGGCGATGGGTGATGATGTAAACCAGTGCCGTAATACGATCAAGCCGTTCTTGGCGCTTTATGTGGGTGGGATGGGGGCAAAGAATAAAAATTTCTATTACGATCTAGTCTGTCGCTATGGCTACGAAGCCGCCGCGGCACAGATCCAGGCCCTCTATCTGCAAGGTAAGAAGTTGGAAGCAGCAATGGCCGTACCCGACAAGCTAGTCGATGACATTGCACTTTGCGGCCCCAAGGCACGGATTGCTGAACGCCTGGAATTATGGAAGCAGAGCCCCGTTACCACGCTGAATTTAAACACCCAGGATAGGGCAACGATGCGCACGTTGGCCGAGCTTGTGCTTTGATCACACGCAAGCTCACCCCAATTCTTTTACACTAACTTGTGCTGGATGCGTCGGCTTCGGCATCGAATAGGTTTGAGCGGCTTGTAATTGCCGCTCAATCTGAACAACTAACTCATGCAAGCTAATCGGCTTTGTCAGGTAGGCCGTAGCGCCAGCATTGAGGCAGCGCTGCTCATCGCCTTGCATAGCAAGGCCAGTGAGAGCAATGATTGGTTTATCATTCCCCCCGGCGCGCAATTGGCGAATGGCACTGAGCCCATCTAAGACGGGCATCTGAACATCGACCAAGAGCAAGGTAGGGTTATATAGTTCTGCCATATCGATCACGGCTTGGCCGTCCTGCGCCTCGACAACCGGATAGCCTTTATATTCTAGAAAATCGACCAGGGTTTTGCTATGGGGAAGAGATGGTATAGGAAAGTTTAAAGCTAAGTCAGTCAGTTTGACGCGAAGGGAACATCCTCAGATGCGGCTCTATTGGGAAGAGCCGCATTTGAGGATGTCCCTTCACTTTTCGTCCCGTTTATTCGCCGGCATGCAAGATCTGCCCATCCGTATATTCCACGGCCGTGAGCCCTGCCCGCTTGTTCACGGTCAAGCGTCCAGGGGAAGATGCGATAAAACTGCCGGTGGTTGGTGAAACGTCGCCATAGTCACGCCCAACAGCGATCGTAATATATTTGTGACGTGCGTAGCAATGATTGGTAGGATCGAGGGCCAACGCTTCCATTTGACCACGTTGCGCACCTGGCACCAACACTTCTACCCAGGCATGCGACGCGCCCTCACCAAGGAGATGACCCGACACATAACGGGCTGGCAAACCGGCGGCGCGACAAATTGCCAACATGATGTGGCTATAGTCTTGGCAGAGCCCAGCGCCGAGCGCCAGCGCCGCTGCCGCCGTCGTGCTGACAGAGGTCACCCCGCGCGCGTAGCGCATCGCCTGGTAAGTCCAGGAATTTATATTTTCTGCCAGTTCTACCGGATCCTGATATTGTTGGCGGAGTTCATCTGCAACAGCAGCCAGCTTAGTATCCGCCATTGTCAGCCGAGTCGGCATCTGGTAATGGTCGGCCTGTGCCGACGGTGTCAAGGGTGGAGCACCTTCCTGAATGCTCTGCTCGACATGGGTCCAGACTTCAAAATCGAGATCCGCCGCCACTTCGGCAATATGGATCTGAAAGATGCGATTGCCAAAAGCATCGACCTCGTTACGTTGGGATAGGATTGGGGTCGATACTTGGAGTTGATACTCTTGTAGCCGTTGCCCGCCATGCTGATCCGCCGGCACAACAACCAGCCGATGACGCAACTCGCGCGCGGGGCGAGGATAGGTGTAGTGAATACGTTGATGAATCAGACAGCGCGTGCGGCGAACACGTGGCCATTCTATGTTGCGATGGTCGATAAACCGCAGCGAATCTTCGGCGGATTTTGTATTGTTACTTAAAAAACTCAATCTTTACGCTCCTTATTACCGCACCCAGTATACCGGACTTTCCGGTCAGGCTCTAATTTGGCGATGCTTCAGCCAGCAGCGGTATTGTCAGATCAATGCTTCAGCGCGCGGATTAGTTCCCGTTTCTGGTGCGGAGAAGGTTCTTGGCAATCGAATAATCACGGGGAACAGGGAAACAGGTACACTCCTTGTCTACCTGTTTCCCTGTTTACTTAAAACGCAACCGGCAGTGTTTCCAGCCCACGCAGCACATAATTATCGCGGTAGACGGGCGTAGTCGTTGCTAAGGCCAAGTTTGGCATCCGCCGCAGCAATGTTTCGAACGCAATCTGCCCTTCCAAACGGGCCAAGGGTGCGCCCAGACAGTAATGGATGCCGCTGCCAAAGGCGAGATGTGGGTTATTTTTTCGGTGGATATCCAGGCGATCTGCGTTAGCAAAAACTTCGGGGTCGCGATTGGCCGCCCCCAGCATAAAGCTAACCTGCTGGCCCTTGGCTAATGTCTTACCACGTATGGTCAAAGGCGCCAATACAATGCGGCTAGTCATCTGGACAGGGCTGTCGTAACGTAACAATTCTTCAACCGCCGTCCGCAGCAATGTGGGTTCCTGACGCAATAGTTGCAGTTGCTCTGGGTGTTGCAACAAGGCCAGCGTGCCGTTGCCGATCAAGTTGATCGTGGTTTCGTGGCCGGCCACTAATAAGAGCGCACAAGTGGCATAGAGTTCAGATTCAGTTAGATGTTCGCCTGCTTCTTCCACAGCCACTAACGCGCTCAACAGATCGTCGCGTGGCTCGACGCGCCGTCGATCGGCTAGTTCGCGCAAATATTCGGTAAAAGTGGCCGCCGCAACCGTTGCCCGCGCATAGACAGCCGGATCCTCGGTCAGATCCAGGCTGCGGGCCAGAGCGTCGGACCATTCGTGGAAAGCATCCCGATCCGCTTCGGGAATGCCCAACATTGCCGCAATTACCGTCACTGGCAGCGGATAGGCCAGATCAGCAATCAGATCCATGCTGCCCGCCGCTTGCACTTGATCGAGCAGCCGGTCGGCAATCGATTGGGTGACGCCACGCAATTGCTCGACCATGCGCGGGGTAAAAGCTTTGTGCACCAATCCGCGCAGCCGGGTATGATCGGGCGGATCCTTGAAAAGCATCCACTGACTTTGCATCGCGAAAAGCGCCTGCTGCGTCGGCGATGGTTCACCCATCGAGCCGTGGCCCAACCGATTGTCGCGCAACAGTTCGCTGCAATCGTCGTGGCGGGTCAGAAAGATCACATTCCAAGTTTCCCAATGAAAGACCGGTGCGGCACTGCGCAACATGTCGTAATAGGGATAAGGATTGCGCCGAAATTCGGGTGAACGCGGGTCGAATTGGGGAATCATAGGGCAAAGGCTCCTTTTGAATGATAAGTAGTAATTGGTAAGGGGTAATTAGTAATTGGTAAATAGCATCAGTCCTGCCCATACAACGACTTACTAATTACTATTTACGACTTACCACTCTCTCCCACTAATTTCTCCAACCGCTCCACCAGCCCAGCCAGCACACCAAAGGTTTGCTCGACGGGTTCCGGGGTGGTGAGATCAACGCCGGCCTGGCGCAGAGCATCGAGCGGATAGAGTGAGCCGCCCGCCTTAAGAAAAGTGTGATAGCGCTCGACCGCGCCAGTTTCGCCATCTAGAATCTTCTGGGCTAGGGCATGGGCTCCGGCAATGCCAGTGGCATATTGGAAGACGTAGAAATTGCTGTAAAGATGGGTAGAAAATTCAGCCCAGGTGATGCCGGTACGGGCGCGATCGAGCACGACATCATCGCCATAGCCTTCGGCAAAAAGATCGGCCATCAACCCGATCAGGCCATCGGCGGTCAGCGACTGGCCACGTTCGACACGCTCATGAATTTCCAACTCGAAGCGGGCCAGTGTAGGCATAATAAAGAAGTAGCGATGAAAATTGGCCATTGCCTCTTCAATAATTGTGATCTGGAAGTCGCGATCCGATTGCGTAGCGAGCAGATGGGCGCGCACCATCGCCTGGTTGAAATTCGACGCCACTTCGGCGACAAAGAGTGAATAGCGCGAATAGATTTGCGGCTGTGTCTGCCAGGTGTAGTGCGAATGCAGCGAATGGCCGAGTTCATGGGCCAACGTGCTCAAGCTGAAGAGATCGTCGTTGTAGCTCATAAAGATGAAAGGGTGCGTACCTGGACCACCATACGAGAAAGCGCCGGCCCGCTTGCCCTTGTTCGGGTAGATATCCACCCAACGCTCTTGCAAGGTGCCACGCCGCAACACATTGACATAGTCATCGCCCAATGGGCGCATTCCTTCGGCAATCCACTCGACCGCTTGCGGATACAGCACCTCGATCTTGGCCGCGGTCAACGGCGCCTTGATATCATATTCGTGCAGCGCATCCAACCCCAGGGCGCGCCGCCGCACCTGCCAGTAACGATGCCAGGTCGGCAGATGTTTACGAAAGGTGCTAATCAGGCTATGGAAAACTTCGGTCGGGATATTGTTTGGGTAGAGCGAGGCTTCCAGCGATGAAGTGTAGCGCCGCGCGCGCGCCCGAAAGACATCTTGCTTAACGCCGGCGCTGATACAGGTTGCCATCGTGTTTTTATAGGCCAAATGCGCGTCGGCATAATTTTCCCAAGCAGTGCGCCGCAGCGTGCGGTCTGGATCAGTCACCAGCGCGCCAATATTGCCCTGGATAATCTCGACTGGTTGGTCACTAGCGCTGCCCTGCGCCGGCGCAACCCGCAGATCGGCGTTCGCCAATACACCGTGGATACTGCTGGCGGTCTGAAAGGCATCGTTGACTTGACCTAGCAATTCCTCGACTTCAGCCGAGCGCACATGCGGCTGCAAGTGTTGCAAGCGTTCGAAATAGTGCTGATAGAGCCCTAGGCGCGGTTCGCGCGCCGCCCATTCAAACAAGCAGTCGAAGCCGATTGCCATCAACTCTGGATCGGCGAAAGCCAGCGCACCCTGCACTTGGCTAGAAAGCGTGCTGGCACGGCCCGTGCGAGCCACAGATTCCTGGTTGTTCGTATCCACGCTGTACTCAAGCGAGGCATACATGATCACACGCTGGATATCCCGCGTGATCGCTTGATAAAGTTCCAGCCAATCGGCCAGGCGATCGGGGCTATCCCCCAGATGGCCTTGAAAAGTCTGGACAGTAGGCAATTGGGCGGCGATCTGTTCGCAAGCGGCTTGCCAAGCGGCCGGGGTGGGGAAAATCGAGGCGGTATCCCAGGTGTGCTCAATAGGTACTTCGCTGCGGGTCGGAATGGTTATTTGTGACATCCTTGTCTCCTCTGGGTAGATTTTGAATAATCGAAGATGCTACCACTGGCGCGGTTTGTGGTCAAACGGACAACCTGATGAGGCGTATAAAGTAGACAGGGAGACAGGTGATGTCTCCCTGTCTACGCAACGCCCTTAAGCCAGAGCATGTCGATAGGACAATGATGCGCGCCCCGGCGTGCGGGACGCCGGCTGTGGGGCTTGGGACGAAGCCTACTGACAGGATCCGCGCGCTGGCGTATCATTAACGCATCAAAACAAAATTAAAATCCTACCGCGCCCATGGGTGCGGTGGGGTGCGCGCCGTAAAGATGATTCAACAAAATGCGAAGCTTCTCTAAACAAAATATCCTATCCTCGTTGCTGATCCTCGTTTTGCTAACGGGATGTACGGGTCAACCCCCGCAACGTTTTGCCAGCGCCAGCGTTGTCCAGGCATTAGGCAGCCTAGACGACACAACCTTTGCACGGGCCACAGCACCGATGGCGTTCAATTTCCCCCAGGATCATGGTCCGCACCCAGAATTTCGCACTGAATGGTGGTATTACACCGGCAATTTGGCCGATGAAACGGGCAACCAATTCGGGTACCAATTAACCTTCTTTCGCAGTGCCTTGGCGGCAGAGATGCCGGAACGAGCTTCGGATCTGGCCACCAATCAGTTTTATATGGCCCACTTCGCCGTTACCAGCGGCGTCGCTGAAGATCACTTGAGCTTCGAACGTTTTAGTCGGGGCGCCGGCGGTTTAGCTGGGGCACAGAGTGATCCATCCTACGGGGTTTGGCTGGAAGACTGGGCGGCCAAGACGCTTGACTCTGGTGAAATTCAGCTCTCTGCCAGGGCCGAGAGCAAGGATGGACCTGTTGCGCTCGACCTAACGCTGCGTGAAACGCGTCTGCCCGTCTTGCACGGCGATACCGGTTTGAGCCAAAAAGGGCCAGAACCAGGCAACGCCAACTATTATTATAGCTTGGTTAATTTGGAAACAACCGGCCAAGTTACCTTTGCCGGTCAACAGAGCAGCGTTACGGGCCTCAGTTGGATGGATCACGAATTTGGCACCAGTGCGCTGAGCGGTGATACCAAAGGCTGGGACTGGTTTGCCGTGCAGTTAGACAACGGGGCAGTTTTTATGTTTGGCGAGTTCCACAATGGCCAGGGCGGTGAACGCCGCGTTTACGAAGGCACCCTCCTTTATCCAGACAATCGCCAGGTGAAGCTAGCGCAGGGCGACTTTGCACTCGAACCGCTAGCCCAATGGACCAGCCCGCGCACGAACATTACCTATCCATCCGGCTGGCGGATCCGCTTTCCGGCTTACAATATTGAGCTTAAAATTGAACCGTTGATTGACGATCAGGAGATGGAAGTAGCCTTTATTTATTATGAGGGGGCAACGACCGTCCAGGGCACAATGGATGGCATGCCGGTAGGCGGGCGGGGATATGTCGAGCTAACTGGATATGGGGATAATCCGAATGAGTATCAGCGCTAGAAGGGAAGACGAATGACGAACGACGACTGGCGTTCGTCATTCGTCATTCGTCATTCGTCTTGCGCTCCAACCATTCATGCGCCAGGTGTAGAACGCGTTTTTCGCCTTCAAAGGTGAGCAACTGGGCAGCTTGATCGAGGGTAAACCAGCCTACAGCATCTACCTCATAACTATCGCCACAGAGTTCTCCCCCCACCACACGTAAGAGGTAAAAATCTACCTGTTTATGCACCAACTCTGGCACCACTTTGCGATAGGTGTCCCAGTACCAATATTCGATCGTCTGCAAAAATGCCTGGTTAGCAGTCCGCAACCCGACTTCCTCTTCCACCTCGCGGATTGCCGTCTGGATCGATGTCTCGCCGGACTCGAAAGTTCCCTTCGGCAATTGCCAACGTTCACCGCCATGCGTGGCAATTAATGCCACCTCAATCTCGTTAGACCCGGCCACGCGCTGATAGGCAACCCCTCCTGCCGAGTGATCTTTGCGGGTTTGCTGCCAGTTTTTTTTCGTATTAGTGCTGATTTCGGGCAAAAAGTGGCGATGCGTGTTCACAGACGAGTCTCGTATTGCGTGTATTGTGTAATACATACGGCATGTTGTGTAAATGCCAGGTTATCCTGTCATCTTGTCATTTATCATCTTTTCATTTATCATCGCTCGACCATAGTTGGCATCTCCTGTCATCTTCCCCCTATCGACTGCCAATGACGATCTGCTGACTGACCAGCCAGCGGCCCATCAGCTACAGCAGTGGCCAGCGCAAGCGCCACACGCGCCCAGTTGTCCGGCGCTTGCGCCACCAAGCGGGCAGGCAGAAAAGCCGGCGTCATAAAAGTCAAGGCGGCGCCCAGCTCGCCCACGGTCCAGATCGAGCGAGCACGCGCGATGACGACAAAAGTTTCCATC
>Ga0105054_10010829_pt1 | contig 11509 bp, 11 predicted proteins | sample BON02_FD_78091 | JGI IMG/M metagenome (GOLD analysis project Ga0105054, IMG submission 78091) | Freshwater microbial communities from Lake Bonney liftoff mats and glacier meltwater in Antarctica - BON-02 (megahit assembly) | ecosystem: Environmental > Aquatic > Freshwater > Ice > Glacier... | reverse complement strand
TCCACCCAGAAATTCAAGCAGAATGCGTGATAACGGTGCCCACACACCAAAGGCGGGCCGGCGGGGTTGTTCGCGTCATCGCTCTCAATCGCGTTCAGACACACCGAGCACTCCTCCTCCTGCTCGCTCACGGCCATGGCCGACGAGCCAGCTACCGCAGACGTCACGATTTCCTTAACGCCTTCCTCCTTCTCCTCATCTTCTTCCTCCACCTGTTCCTGGTCCCCCTCCTGCTTCTCCTCCACCTGCACCGCTTCTACCGCCGCTGTCGCTGCTGCAGCTTCCGCCATCTCGGCCGCCCTCGTCTTTCGCTGGGCCTTGCGCTTCTGCTGTTTTCGTTTACTAGCCTTGCTCTTCTTCGTCGTCGCCGCCTCTTCTTTCTACGCCTCCGGTGCCACCACTGCCGCCCCAGCAGCAGCCGCCGCTCCCCGCCGTTGCTCTCCAAGCTCGCGCCGTGTCCCTTCCAAAACCCCTTCCCAATAGGACGAGATGATGGCCTCCGTCTCCCTAAAGTCCGCTTGAATTGCCATAGCAAGCAAGACGTTCTCCCCAACCCTCGTGTCCACCATCGCATTTGCCATGACCTTGAGTGTGGCCAAAAGTGGCTTGAGGCAGTGGTACGTCATGAGATTCATCCCACTGTACTCAAATGTATGCTTATACAGAATCGGCACATGTTTCAAGAGTTCAAATGCTTCGTGTGGCTTTCCTGCCCTCAACCGCTTGATGGCCTTCCGCCTGAAATACGGCACAAGTTCTACAGAAAATTTATCTTGGCCGCTACCAAGCCAGATGTTCCTCGCCTTCTCGTCGTGTTCCCGTGCCCGCCTCAAATCGTCCCGTCCTTCTTCGGCATCCGCCAGCAAGACCTGCAGTCGGGCTTGACATTGCGTTTGTGGAAGTGCTGTTTCGGCTTGCGGAAGGACCGGAACGATTTCGGCAGTACTTGAAGACATTGGGCCAATCCTTGCGTTCCTTGTAGTAGCGCGCCATGCCTTGAAGGGCGTCCACACGGTCTCCTGCAGTCATCGGATGAGGCCAGTTCAAAATTCTCAAGAGGCAGCGCTTGGCCGCCTCGAGCTGGTGGGACTCCAAACAATAAAAGCCAAGCGAGGCAAGCGCGTTTGCCCAAAGGTCATGCCCCAACTTATCAATTGACCCGTTTCGCTCCGCCGCCAGATAAAGCTCGTCTGTTTGCCGAAGGAGAGTGATGGCCATGTTGTATTCTCCGATGCTGCCGTGCAAGTCGGCCTTGGTCTGAAACGTGGCACGGTAGGATTGGTTATCAGTATGGTGCTTGAGTTGATCGAGGGCGCGGTTTGCTTGGACCAGGAGTGCTTTCACTTCTTCGTACTGGACTTCTGCATCCTCAACTATACTCTCTTTCAAACGTGAACGAGCTGCCAGCATTTCTGTGGCGAGGTCTACTCCATATATGAAGTCATTGTCGCGCTGTTCCTTTTCTGCCCGCAGCTGGGCTATGGTCTTCCTTTTCGGTTGGCTGCTCGTAGGAGGGAGTGGCGATTGACGCCGTTCTGTGGGTGTGAAGTGAGGGTGGGGGTGGAGAAAGAAAAAATAGGTATGGGTTGAGTATATGGTGGGTTGCTTCGGCCATTATCAGGGTAAAGCAATGAGACACAATTGGCAATTCGCCTCTGTTGCCGGAACACTGGCGTCACAGTGTTTTTGAAGTGTTGCAAAGAAGGGCCTGAAGGCGCTGCGCCCATGGGCACTTCCTGACCACACAAGAAGAATGCCAGCACGCAACTGCATCAGGAGCCGGCCCCTTCTGCCAGGTATCGTTCTATACATATTGTGATAAATGTTGAAAGTGTCTCGTTGTCTTTGTACTTTGTGATTATTTTTTGGCTCGCTCCTTTTCCCCTCATTTTATTCTATTCATTTTCTTTGCTTCCTTCATTCCGCATACACCACCGGCTCCTCATTCCGTGTCCCTAGTAACAACGCCCACTCTCCCATGCTATTCGCTTGATGTATATCGGAAAAGTAAGGTCGATAGGCCTCCATTACACTCTCGGCCTGCTCGACCAACAATCCCGCCAACACCACCTTCCCTCCCCCCAGCTTCGTCAAACTCGATATTTGCTTCGACAATTCAATCAACGGCCGCTTCAAAATATTAGCAAGCATCACGTCCGTTGGTGCCACCTGCACCTCTTGCTCTTCCTCCTCCTCCTCCTCCTCCTCCTCCTCGCTCCCAGCCGGTTGCACCACTAGGTACTTCACGCGGGTCTCCCCATCTTTTTTTCCTCCAATCTTCTCTTCAACCGGCAACAAAAACACCGTCTCCAACCCATTCATCGCTGCGTTCCGATAGGCACTTTGGATCGCGAACGGGTCAATTTCCACACCTACCGCCGTCTTGGCCCCGAACATCAACGCAGCCAACGCCAGAATCCCACTGCCTGCTCCATAATCACATACACTCACCCCTCCTCCCCCCGCTGCCGCGTGCTCGTCCAAGTATTCTTGTAGCCAGGCACAGCACATGTGTGTCGTTGGGTGCTCCCCGCTGCCAAAGGCCGCTCCGCCTTCCAGCGTCATGACTTTCACCTCCTTGTTCTCAGAAGTAAGAAAGGGTGCCATGTCCTCCTCGTCGTGCCACGTGAATTTTACTACTAGCCGATCGCCGAGTAGGAGAGGTTTCCAACCTTCTTGCACTTCTTTTTGCCAGTCCCGGTCGATGATTCGCTCGAGGCGGTATTTCAAGGGGTAGGTGTCGCCGAGTTCGAAGGCTGCTTTGACGAGGGCCTGGAGTTGGTTGGGGGAGGGAGAGGAGGAGAGAGGCGGATGTGAGAAGAGGAGAATGGAAACGGATCGATGAAAGAGTAGGACAGAGCAAGAGACGCGATAAGGCCGCACATACACAAAGCATGCCTGGCAGAGGGGATGGGAAAGACAATCAAACCGTCAGACAGACCTCCCCTCCCTCCTTCCACAATAAATAAAGCAACGTACCAGCACTCCACCCACGTCCACATCCAGCCCATAATCCGCCATGACCAAGCTCCGATTCCAAATCTTCTCGCTACACGCCGGCTCGCCGTGCTCCCCAAAAATCGGTGTCTCTTCTTTGGTGTCCTTGGCCGCATCTTCAATCTGGCTACTGTACGCGCCCGTCTCGAGCAGCAGCTCACTCAGGAGCCACGGATCAATCACCATCTTGTCCCTCTCGTAGCAATCAAACACGATACGAACCAGGTCATTGCTCTCGGCGCCTGCCCAAGGCTCGACCCACTCGTCATTGGCCTGGAGCGTGGCAGCGGCGGCCTCCTCCTCATCCGCGCTGCTGCAGCCCCACAAAGGGGGAGGGAGACAGGAGGGCAGGGATAGCCGGTGCTTTAGTTGCTGGGGCTGCTGCTGACGAAGGCCGCTGCTTCGGCTGCTGCGTAGTGATGGTAGGAGGAAGGCGTGGGTGCTCGTGGTGGCTAGCAGCAGCAACAGTAGCGCAGGTGTCCGGCTGCGAGGCATGGTGCTTGCTTGATTGACCTCCTGGCTCTTTGCTTGGCTGGGTTGCTTTCCCTTTTCAGGCAGCCTGTCCAAGGCATCCGCGCGCTTCCTGTCTTTGTGTGTGTGCGAAAGATAAAGGGGGAGGTAAGTAAGGTAAATGTGCCTGAACGTGGAGTGGACATGGGCTGGCCTCAAGTGAGTGAGACGAGGAGGAGGAGGAGGGGGGAGGCAGAGAGAGCGATGGCATGATGTGCCTGTGCGGTCAAAAAATGCCCCTTCTTTGCGACCCTCAATCTAATCCGCCACGCCCCACCAGACACACCCACTCACACCCATACCACCGTCAATCACACCTATTTCCAATCCAAAGACCGGCGGCTGCCCACGCCCTCGTCCTACGAGTCGTTGGTTTTTGTTTTAGGGCTTGCCTGGCTGGCTGCTGCATCATGACGACGGATCCGCCCCTCCCTCCTTCCCTCCCCTCGCAGCCCTCGCCCCCACCACCACCGCCACCACCAGAGGAAGAGGAGGAGGACAAGCAGAAGAGGGGCAGGAGCAGCAGCGTGGAGAGCGTGGACAGCTTGGGGCGGATCAAGAGGCGGCGGATGGGAGGAGGAGGAAGCAAGGGGAGTGATGAGGATGAGGAGGAGGACGAGGACAGGCGACGCGGAGGGCGCGGACGCAATGGTGGGGGTAGAAGAAGTCGCAGCCGCAGTCGCAGCCGTAGTCGTGGCCGCAGCGCGGATCGGCGGAAGGGGGGAGGGGGCGATGCGGTCAATGGCTCTCCAGCAGCGGACAAGAAGAAGGAAGAAGAGGAGGAGGAGCCGGAGGGCGGGGCAACCATGCCTTTGCCGGCCCCGTCTGCCGTGCCTGATACCCGCAATATGGTCAAGATCTTTGCGGACGCCCCTCCTTCGGAAGTAGCTTTGGCTCCACCCCCTCCTCGGCGTCGACGACGTCCAGAGACAACCAAGAAGCCAACTGCTGCTCCTTCCGCGCCTGTCCCTGCTTCTAATCCCATACCAACAGCACCAATAGCAACACCAGCGCCAACAGCAGCAGCAACAAGCAATACTACAGCTGCCATCATCCCTCTCTCCAAGCAACAGCAAGATCCCTCTCCCCCCTCACCCAAACGAGGCCGTCCTCCCCGCGCTCCTGCATCACCACCACGAGCGAAGCGACCACCGGCAGCAGCAGCAGTCCCTCCCTCCCTTCCTCCCCCTCCGCCTCCTCCTGTTGCTCCTGAGGAAGAGGAGGAGGAAGACGAGGACGAAGATGACCTGATATTTGAGACGGAGAAGGAGAGGGAAGAACGTGAAATGGCTGAGAGGAGGGCAAGGCGAGAAAAGATGCTTGCTCAGTATGGTGGTGGTGGTGGTGGTGGTAGAGAAGGGGGAAGAGGAGGAGGAGGGGAAGGAGGGGGAGGAGGAGGAGGAGGAATAGGAGGAACCGAGGGAGGATGGGGAGGAGGAGGAAGGGGTGATAGCATCCCTCCTTCTCCAGTGGTGTTGAGTCCTGCGGTGTCTGTTTCGTCGTTGCCTTCCTTACTTCAAGAGAAGGAGAAGGAGAATACAGCAGCAGCAGCAGCAGCAGCGACAGCAGCCCCAGCAGTGGTAAGAGCAGCAGCAGTGGGGAAGGAGACGAAAAAGGAGGATAAGAAAGAAAAGCAAACGGAGAAGGAGAAGGAGGGAGCGCTGAGGAAATATCTGGCGGAAACCCGAAGGCAGGTTGAAGATGCCTTGGGAGGGGCAGGCGAGCTGATGATGGAGGACGAGGAGGAGGAAGGGGGGGAGGGAGGGATGGAAAGAGAAGAAGGAGGGGGAGGGGGAGTGATGAAGCATGAAGAAGAGGAGGAGGAAGGCGTCGATGCTGCAGCTGCTGCTCCTGCTGAACTTGATATTTTTTCGGCCGAGGGCGCGACACGTACGTTGCTGGGCTGGGCGGCTGGCTGGGTATCCTCCCCCTCCCTCCCTCCCTCCCTTCCTCCTTCGCTCTGCTTACTACTGCCTGTGGGAGCAGTGATAGATGGCGGGCTTGGCGTGCTTCGCGCGCGGGCTAGTCTTTAATTCGCGGTGCCTGGCCTTGACACACATTCACCTCTTTCCTTCCCTTCCTCCCTCCCATTTGCAAACATCTTGTCTCATCTCCTCCCTCCCTCCCCTCCCTCCCTCCCTCCTTTCCTTCAATTAACAGTTGCAGGCCTCACTCAATCCCTCCTCAAGGACGGACGGGCCGGCGGCGGCCTGGGCACGCTAGGGAAAGGCGCGCTGAAGGAACAGAGAGATGCAGAGGGATACTTGTCTCATCGGGTGGGAGAGGTCTTGCAGGGACGATACAAGGTATGAGAGGAGGGAGGGAGGGAGGGAGGGAGGGGCGGAGGGAGAGAAGGGTGACACTGTCTTGTGTATAATGTATGAGGTAGGTAGGGAGGGAGGGAGGGAGGGAGGGAGGGAGGGAGGGAGGGAAAGCTGATTGTGTGTGTGAGACCCCTCCATTCTAATACCCGTCGTCGCATTTCCTTGTTTCGATGTGGCTTCGCTTTTGTGAGGAAATTGAAATGCATTGCCTGCTCTACGGCTTGGTCACTTTTGTCTCCCAACCACTAGAGGAGGGAAGAGAACTGGCTTTGCGGTCCCATTAGGGGTGCAACAAATTTATTTATTCATTTATCATCATCATCATCATCATCCGTATTTGTACCTTCAATTAAAAAGCCACAGAGAGCTTCCACCTCCCTCTTTATTCAGCACCCTTTCGATCTCACCTCTTCCCTCCCTCCCCCCCTCCCTCCCTCCTCCCTCACCCTCCAGGTCCTGGGCACCAAGGGCCGAGGCGTCTTCAGCTCCGTCCTCCTCGCCCAAGACGAACAAGCCACCCCTCCCTGCCTCGCTCCCTCGCCTGCGACTGTGGCCATCAAAGTCCTACGTGGGAACGAGTTGATGCTCCAGGCAGGAATCAAGGAGGCCGCCCTCCTTCGTGACCTCACTTTGGGGGACCCGAAAGACCAAGGGCATATCATTCGGTTAATTGATGAGTTCAGGCTGGGAGAGCATGTGTGTGTAGTGATGGAGGCGATGCATATGAACTTGAGAAAGCTGTTGAAGACGTACGGGGCGTCGCAGGGTCTAGCGGTCAAGGCTGTTTTGTCTTACACTCAACAGGTTAGTCTATTTTCTGTATATGTGTGAGTATATATACACATGTGTGTGTGCCTGGCTGTCTGTAGTTGCTAATCTCACCCCTCCAACAGCTCCTCGTCGGCCAAGCCCATCTCCAGCAAGAATAAATCATTCACGCCGACCTCAAACCAGACAACCTAGTAGTCAACAGCAGCATGCCCCTCCTCAAAGTCTCATCCTCCCTCCCTCCCTCCTTCCCTCCCTCCCTTCTCACAGCTCCTCGTCGGCCTAGCCTATCTCCTGCAAAAAGGGATCATCCACGCCGACCTCAAACCAGACAACCTAGTAGTCAACAGCAGCATGTCCCTCCTCAAAATCTGTGATTTTGGCTCTGCCTTGCGTACACACGAATTGAACGAAGAGGAATCAATGGCAACGACGCCTTATTTGCAATCACGTTTTTATCGTGCCCCGGAGGTTATCTTAGCTTTGCCCCCACGAGGACCAGCGATAGATATGTGGAGCGCAGGAGCCACGATGTTCGAGATGTACACGAGTCGGGTTTTGTTCAATGGAAGGAACAATAACGAGATTTTAAAGCAGATGATGGAGCTTCGAGGGGGGTTCAGTAAGAAGAGCTTGAAAAAATGTGTGGCTGTGGTGCGAAAAGAACATTTTGATGAGGATGGGTTGTTTCTCCAGAGGGAGGTAACGGAGAGAGGGGAGAGTATTCGCGCGGTGCCTCCCCCCGCAGGGCCTAGTAAGCAATTAGGAGAGCTGATGTGTTCCTCGAAGGTATTGGCGAAAATGCCAGTGGAGACGAGGGGGGGGGTTGAATTGTTGAGGTCATTTTTGGAGCAAGCTTTGGTGCTTGATCCTAGTAAGAGGGCGACGCCCTTGCAGGCGTTGCAGCTTTTTAAGGGGAGGGGTGGAGGAGGGGGAGGAGGAGGAGGAGGGGGGGGAGGGAAGTAGAGACGAGGGGAGGGGTGGAGATGTGGGAGGAGTGGGGGATGGGGAGGACGAGGAGCGGGGGGAGGAGGAGGAGGGAAGTGAGAGCGTGGAGAAATGTATGATGAATATGTGTAAATGGAGAATGGCGGGGGTGGCTGGGTAGGCGCTTGCTGCTTGTGTGGGTGGTACGCTTGCGGGGTCGCGGTGGGTACGCTCCCGAAGGGAAGGGAAAGCTACAAAGGGTCTGAAGCACAATGTAATGATAGCTGTAGAGACAACAATGAATAATACAAAGAATAAGTCAGCAAACAAATACCAAGCAATTTGAGCGTTGCTTTACTTTGCCTCGTGTGTCTGTTAGTAGTAGGGGGGTCACACGGGAAGGGTGGGGAGGTTGAATGCGGTGCCTTGCACGATTTTACAAGACTTTGTCCTCTACACCTCGCGAACCAAGGCACAAAGATAGCAGAACTAGCAAGCCTGCTATGCGTCCACCCTACGCCAAGCGCGTGCGCATGGTGCCTGTGTCATTTTCGAAGTGTATTTCCCCACCCGATGGGGCCAACCGCAGCTTACTCCGTCGGCTTGCTCCGCAGATCGACCTCCCCGTCGGCTTGCTCCGCACGAGCAATAATGGAAGCCCTTATCCTCTTGGTGTATGTCTCTACCAGGCCACCCATCGTGTCCAGCATCACACGCACACGCTCACAACGATGCCCATGTATCACATATGCTACAGGCGGCACGGGACAAATGCTCCGCCCGTTGGCAAGAAGGACGGGCGGCATCTGCATCATCAGCAGCAGCTCTAGAAGCGGCGGGTTTTTATTGGCGTCGCGGCTCCTTCCGTCCACCACCACCACCACCAGCAGCAGCACAAGCAGCAGCAGCCCCAGCCGCTTGGGCTTGTCGTTGCTGTCGCGGTCCCTTTCATCCACCACCCCCACCAAGAACAACAGCAAGCATGCCCCCCCGCCCTTGAGCAGCATCACGCACCCACAGCCGCGGATCAATCGGCTGCTGCGCGAGTACCTGGCCAAAATGGAGGAAGGGCCGCCAACATCCAACTCGCTGCAGCCACCGGGCCAGGCCCAGCAAAAGCTGCCCCGGAAGGACCGCATTTTCGTCAACAATGCCATCAACTTGGGCAAGGTCGACGTGTTGGGCTGGGATTATGATTACACGCTCGTGAGCTATACCGACAAGATGGAGGGCCTCATTTACAGCATGGCCAAGTTCTATTTGATTGAGCACTCGGGCTACCCTGCGGAGATGAAGACTCGGCGCACGTACGACCCGCACTTTGCCATTCGGGGCCTTGCGGTCGACATGGACCGGGGGTGGCTGCTCAAGCTCAGCTATATCAATCAGATTGCACTGCGCACGGTCTTCAATGGCCGGCGGCGGCTAACGAAGCAGGAGGTGTTGGCGGAGTACGGGAATAGCGCGCACGTCTCGCCGCAGTATCGAAATGAACACATGAAACCCCTTCTCGACCTTTTTGCCTTGTCCGAGGCCTGCCTGCTTGCTGACGTCCTGGACTATTTGAACGAGCAAAACATCCACCACGACCGCCGCGCCGTCGTCGAGGACGTGCTCAAAGCCATCAACTACGTGCACACGAGCGGGAACATGCACAATGAAGTGGTCAAGGATCCCAAAACCTACATGATGCCCTCCCCCCACCTGCGCGAGACCCTCACCCGCTTCCGCGACGTCGGCAAGAAGCTCTTTTTGTGTTCTAATTCCAATTATGAATACGTGTCGGGGGGGCTTCGTTTTTTGATTGGGGAGGATTGGCAGGAGTTCTTTGATGTGGTTATTGTGTCCGCAGGGAAGCCGGGCTTTTATACCTCGGATCGACCCTTCCGCCAGGTGTCGCGGAGCACGGGCAAGATTCGATGGACGGAGGTGACCAAGCTGGAGAAAGGCAGGGTCTACTCGCATGGTTCTCTGGATGGATTGACGAAGCTGACGGGGTGGAAGGGTCCGCGGGTGTTGTATATTGGCGATCAGATTTGGGCGGACTTAGTGGGGGCTCGGCGGAACCAGGGGTGGCGCACAGGAGCGGTCATCCGGGAGTTGGACCATGAGCTGGTCGTGCAGCAGTCGAAGAAGTACAGGGCGCATGCCCACAAAGTAATTACGGTGACGGAGCTCTTGCGCTTAGTGCAGGAAGAGATGGAGAAGATCCGGGGGGAGGCGACGGCGGCGGCGGCGAAAGAAAAGGTCGCGCAGGGTGGGAAGGTGGGAGGGGCGGCGCCGTATTTGTTGCAGGAAGCGGATGTGATTGTTTCGGATGGGTTAGAGAAATTTTTGAGGCACCTCCAGACAGAGATGTCCAAGATGTTTAATACTAATTTTGGCTCCGTCTTCCGCGCAGAAGGAGAGCCGACGCTGTTCGCGTTTTCGTTGCGGCGGTACGCGGATTTGTATTTGAGCAAGCTCGAGAATTTCCGCTTTTACTCGCCCATGCATCGCTTTTACCCGCAACGAGGCATTTCCATGCCGCATGATCCGTACATCCCGGCGATCATCCGCCCGCCTCCCTCGGTGGTGGAGGAGGAAGGAGGGGCGGGGCGAGAGGGGGTGGAGGAGTCGAAAGGTGGAGAGGGGAAGTAAGGAACGATTATGTAGATTTTTTAGATTGTACAGGAAATTTTTGTCTGTGCACGTGTGTATGTATTGGGAGCAGCCCGTTTAAGACGTAAAAATGAGTACGCACATTTTTGTCGTGGGTTGCGGCGTTGAGAGAGCGAGTGCAGACCATGGTATGGAATGCATTTGAACGAAGGGAAGGCCAAAGTCACTGCATAAAAGTAAGCAAATAATAACAATTCAGACAATGCAAAGCGTACGCTGGATTTTATTTCTTTGCTGTGTGCGCTGTCGCTTGTCAAAAGCTCACTGAAACAGACATGCAAATGCAAGCACGTACACAGGGCGATGCCACTGTCAGGGTCTCGCTAAATACGCACTTACGGGTACTTTTTCCATGTTGAATCACGATGGACATCTTGTTATGACGTTTAGGCACAAAGAATAAGTCATGTTGTTTGTTCTTGCGCCTATTTCTCTGCTTCTTTCTGAACGCCCTCCATGTCACTCATCTTGACCCCGTAATATCGTGGCTTTCGTATCTCTTCCTCACAACTCCAGTGGGCGGCTTACGCAGCAACTCCGACGATCTCGCCTGTGCATTCCCATTGACCCAAAATGCTGGGATTTCCAGTCAAAATCTCTGCAAAAATGATTTAAATGGCCTTGCTACCCATTTTAGACACTGGATGGCGTAGCAATGTGCGCAAGTCTGCCTGCAAGCAAAGTAAAGAGTATCATGACAAATCCGCAAAGAAATGCCGAGGAGATGTGAGCATTTGTCCTTCTCTTTTGCGTTGTCCCCCGCACTGTATTTCATTTTCTTTTGCGCCCACCCTCTACGAGCGTACCAAACTTGATACATTTATCCATGTAACCCCCTCTTTCTTTGACTTTGAAGCGTGCACGCGTCCCCTTTTTTTTCTCCCTTCCTTTTTAAATTCCCGTTACCATGGGCACCATCCCTGACTAAGTGCAACGCTCCCTCCCTCCATAAATACTATTTCCCTTTTCCTCTCCTACCATTCATCAAAATCCAACAAATCCCCAACCTCGCCATTCCCCTTCCCGCTCCTCCAAAACAGCAAGTCTGCCAAGACCGCCTGTTGCTCAGCCGTCGCCAACACAGCATCCAGCCCCTCCTCTACTGGCTGTCCCACCACCCCCGCGGCCCTCTCCCCTTCCACCACCGCTATTGCTGCCCCTGCCAGACCTTCGTCTTCCTTCAACACCAGCAAAGGTGTGGCATCCTGCACTTCTTCCTCTTCCTCCCCCTCTTCCTCGTGCCCAAACAACATGCCCTCCCCTTCCCCTTCTTCCTCCCCATCCTCCTCCTCCTCCTCGGCCCCAATCAAATCACCCAAAGC
>Ga0105054_10010824_pt1 | contig 11512 bp, 16 predicted proteins | sample BON02_FD_78091 | JGI IMG/M metagenome (GOLD analysis project Ga0105054, IMG submission 78091) | Freshwater microbial communities from Lake Bonney liftoff mats and glacier meltwater in Antarctica - BON-02 (megahit assembly) | ecosystem: Environmental > Aquatic > Freshwater > Ice > Glacier... | reverse complement strand
TTTCCTTACTTCCTCTAATTTTCACTTCTTCCTCCTCCCCCTCGACTTCCTCCTCCTCCTCCTCCTGCTTCTCGTCGACGTCCTCCTCTCTCCTGTCTGTCTTGCTCTCACTATGGTATATAAACGAAGGTTTGTCCTGTGTGCTCTCTATCTGCTATGCTGGGGCGCGGCACCGTCTGTATGCGACAGCAGCAGCCATGCACGCGCGCTCGAACGAAAATTGGAAAGTCGAATCGAAACTTTACCACTACTTGACACTCATCTCTCTCTCACTCGGTGCAGCACGTTTTCATCCCATCCATATCACTCTCATTTCTCTCTCTTGATGATCGAGAGAGAAAGGAGAAGAACAAGATCTGCTGCCACGCCCTCACACACTCCATAGTACCGCTAATCTTAACCTGCTCCTGCCCAAACAATCATACAAAGACCCCTCTCCCTCCCTCCCTCCCTCCCTCCCTCCCTCCCTCCTCATTATCCCTCTAAAACCCCGCATACTGCTTAATCAAGCCAATCACCACCGCCCAGAACGCCACCACCACCATCATGCCCAACGGCGTAGTAAACAAATACAAAAACGCCGCGGGCTCGCCAATCGAATCAATCTTATAAGCCATGCGCCAGACACCACCGTGGAGGGAGCCGTAGGTAAAAAGCTCGAGAGGGTTGCGAAGCTTGTTTTTAGGGTTGGAAGGCACCTTGGGGTTACGGATATCGTGAATTAACATAGCGGCCATTACTGCGTTACTGGTCTCTTGTTGGAACACTTCAAGGGGAGCAAAGAAATGGAAGCCCTGATAAGCCAAGGCAAACAGCTTATTACTCGTCACCGAGACAGTCGCCGTAGACGGGGCAATGTTAGAAGACACATTCACCTTATCCACCTCCCGGGCCACCACCGCCCGCCAGTGCTGAATCCGCTTGGCCAACGCGTAGTTCGGTCCTTGCCTCCCCACAATCCCATCCACTAAATAAAGCTCCTCCCCATCCTCAGCCTTGACAGGAGGAAGGGCATTCTTAACCAGGTACCCAGTCCCCGGGAGGGCAAAGGGGGAGAGCTTGGAGACGACATTCGTAAAATTAATCTTCTTAAACTCCTTCTCTGCGGCATCATGCGCCTCCTTGGTGATAACGTGGACATCGGTAGGCGTGCAGAGATAAGCGGGGGTCGCCTTCCTCACCCTGGTCAGATCGCGAATGATCGCATCCATAGCCAAAGACACCTTCACATGCAACTCCCCATCCAAGTAAGCATAAGCACCCACCACAAAATCCTTCCCCTTCTCCACCCCCATCAACCATGCACGAATCTCAGGGGTATCAGTAAAGAGATTCCCGCCCGCCTGCGCCGCGATGTCCGCGTCACTCTTGAGCGTCGACTGCTTCTTCTTCAAAGGGAAAATGAGCGTGCCAGGCGAATTACGCGTCTCCCGAATCAGCCTCTCCCAAATCCCCTGCCTGTCCAAATCGATCGCAATGATATTAGCGCCCAGCGACAAAAGGGTGAGGAAGGGACCCATCGCCGAGCCGGCTCCGAGCAGCACAAAGTACTTATCAGACAAGTCAAGCACATTGGGGTTATCCACCAGATAACTAATCGCATCCCGAGCCGACGGCTCAATCGTCCCATAACTCGCCCACTTGTCCAACTGCGCCTTCAAGGCCTCCCCCTTGAGCACCTTCTTCTGATAAGGCACCTGGCACTCCGGGCCAAACTTGGGCAATTTCCCATCCCCTTTAATCACTCCCGTCTCGAAGGCATGCGAACCCCCGAATTTCTCCAGCGCCTCCCCCAGCTTATACGTCTGCCCGTCACGGATGAACTCAAAGTTCTGATAGCAGTAGTCCAGGCCGCCTTGCGCGATGCTGACGGCGTTCTTGGGGGATTTGAGGCCGAGTTGCACTTGCTTGACGATGTACTTGGTGTATTGCTGGCGCCAGCTCCTTTCCTTCTCCACCTTGGTGCCCTCCGCGGGGTCGACCGCCGCGACGGCTGCGGCCCAGGCGCCCTTGTTCCCGAACGTAGAGCCACTGTTGTTAGGGGGTGGAATGGGAGGGGGAGGGAGGGAGAGGAGGAGTGAGGAAGGCGTCCAATCAGGGGTCACTTCCGTTTGAGCAAAACTCGTGGAAGAGACCACGCTCTCGCACCCATCCAGCGGCAACATAAGAGGCACGCCCATACATACACGCACACAAGCCCACTTGTGTGACCAGAGTCCTTGAGTTTTCGGTCCTCCCCTCCCTCCCTCCCTCCCTCCTTCCCCTTCCTCAAACGTACCGGCCACCCTTCGTGTCCGTGGGGAAGACGAGGCCCACCTCCGGTGCCTTGGGTCGCTGGGGCTTGCCCATCCTTGAGTTTAATGAGTGTGGAGGGGTGAAGCGAAGCTAGGTGTAGGTGTAGGAAGGAGCTGTGTCCCGCTGCTTCCTGTTGGGGAGGGGGGAAGGAACGAAAGAAGGAGGAGGGTGAGGGAGTGAGCGATCAGAAGGGTTGAGTGATGAGGAAACGTGAAGCCAGCAACCGACACAACAGACAAAAGGACACACATAGGGGGGCTGCTGCTGCATCTTGCGCGTGCTTGACAACACAACGGGTGTGGGTTGGGTTTTGGGCAAGACCGTCTTCTTTTGCGTGTCCTTATACTCTCCCTCATCTTCTGTGCCACGCAAATGTCCCAGCGGGCTCCCTCGCGCCGGCACGCACCCAGGCGGAGCGGCGTTTCCTCAGCCAAACCACAGGCACATTTAAGTCATTTAGAAAGCAACAAAGAGGACAGCAAAGGAGCAAAGAAGCGAGACTTTAGCAGTGAATACTTGGTTATTGCTTCTCTTTGACAAAACAAAGGCAAAGGCCATCGCGGCCCCCACCCCACCCTCCCTCCTCCCTCCCTCCCTCACTTCATTCCACGCCCTATTTATACACCCATTCCCTGCAGCACCACACGACGACCTGCTCTCTCACTATCTCAGCGCCACCATGATTTTTGCAGTCCTTGTCACATGCAGTTCCCGTAAATCGCACTCCTGCTTGTCTCCGCCTTCCCCGGCCACCGTCGAGAGTTTACCCCCCAGACTTGACCACTTCTCTCTCTCCCCTCTCAGTCCGTGTCCTCGTGAATCTATTATGCATATGACAAAAAGAAAAGGAAATATTAGACAACAATCCATACAAAAGCAACCAAGTACATCTCATCATCCTCTTCCTCCCTTTCCCATCGCTCCCCCATGTCAACCTCCCCCCTCTTCTTCTTCCCTCCCCGCGAACGAACACACGTACCGCTTGAGCCAACTTCCCCCACTCCTCCACCTGATGAAAGCAATGGTCCAACGGCGGGGGGAAGTCGTGATGCCACAAGGTCAAGTCTCGGAACTCCGACTCCACGGACCAATACCTAAGGAAGGGGAGGAGAGGAAAGAGTGGGTGTGTGTGGGTGGGGTAAGGAGAAGACCAAATGGCTCAAACAAATTCTTCCTTTGTCTCTCATGCGTCCCTTTTCAGTAGCAAATGGAGTCAACAACCTACCCCTCCTTCCCTCCTCCTCTTCTTCCTCTTCTTACCTGTTGGTCGCCGCTGATGGAGCCTTCTCGGTCAGCTCGGGCGGCAAGACGCTCTCTCGGACCACGAACCCCACCGTACCCGTAGGGCAGCCGGTGCGAATGCCTGCAGAGACAAAAAGAAGGGGATGATATCAGTGGGGATGGTATGCGCTATCTCTTTCAATATTTGATGAGTCGTAAAAATGACCGGCACATTTTATCTAGGCTGCTTCCAGGCGTGCGCTGTGCTTCATTCCTTCTTCCTCTTCGCCGAAGGACAAGCATAGAAGCACATACCTTTCAGGAAGCGGCCCCGGAACTGAGCCTCGTACAATTGGCCCTCCCCCTCCTCATCATCTTGCTCTTTTATCTGACTCTCGTTGACGGATTCTGTCATGTGGTTGGTGTATGTGCGCGTGTGAGACTAGACCTTTCGCCACACGCTCCGCCTCGGCAAGCGTTCCTACCCGCTTCCTCTTACCTTGGGCAGCTTCCTTCAGGTTCCCCGTCTCTGTCTTTGCTCCCGCTGCTCTCGCTTCTCCTGCTACTACGGCTGCTTTGCGAGGCATAAAGTACGTATTGATGGCCGCGGGGCCGTCGTGCTGAATGGAACACGGCAAGGCGTGCACGCGGGCGTTGGGGGTGGGGGCGCGGATGGAGGCGAATAGCACCGGCTCGGGTGGTGGCGGGCCACGATTTCTGCTGCTACTGCCACTGCTGCTGCTGCCGTGGTTGTTCGTCTCGTTGCCCATCCTCCTGTTGTATGTGTATGTGTAGGGGTGCGTGAGTGCGTCGAAAAGGGGCAGGGGAGGAGGGAGGAGGCGAAGAATGCCGGCGTGGGCGTTCCGCGAGAGGCTGTTGCTGCCCGGCGTCTTTCATACACAACCCCAACCCCACCACCGCTACTACGACCACAGAGAGGACGACAACAAGGAGGAGGACATCTAGCGTAAACACTAGCCAGCCACCAAGTGCCTGATTAAATGGTGCCGCCGTCGTCCAAGCAAGCAAAGAAAAAACCTCCCCACCCCACCCCTACCCCACTCACATCCACATTCACATCCAACCCACAACACACATCACACATCCCACAGGCTCAGCAAGCATGGCCGAGAACGGTGGGGACGACGCCATGGGGGAGACCTACGACCCGTTCGCCCAGCCCTACGTCCCGCCATCCGATTCAGACCCTGCTGCTGCTGCTACTGATCACGACGACGACGACGAGCAGCGCTCTGCTACCCATCCTTGGGGCCCTATGAGCGACGACGAGCCTTCCAATGCTGCTGCTGCTGCACCTTCTTTATCCTCCCCCACCTCCCAACAAGCCCATCGCGAGCGTTCCAAGAGCCCACCTAGGCCCAGTGGTGTGAGCGGCGCCATGATTGACCACAAGGGCAAGCGGCTTTATGTCGGGCAGCTTTCGTTTGATACCACCGATGAGGAGCTTCGCACAATTTTTACTAAAATAGGGTAAGTTAATTCATTACAATTCAATCTACCTTTCTTTATGGTTTAAAATTTCTCCGTCTTTGCTTTCGTGGGCTTCGCTACCCGCGAGAGGCAGCACCAAGACCAACAAGGGGCACTTTACTCACTCACCCACTTTCTATTTCATTCAAACTCACAGGCCTTTGCGTTACTGCAAGATAATGACTGACAAGGGTACCACCGACTCGCGTGGGTTTGGCTTCGTGGGTTTTGCGACCCGGGAGGCCGCACAAGAGGCGATCGATAAATGGGATAATCAAGAGTTTAAAGGAAGGAGGATCAAGCTACGGTTTGCCGAGCCGAAGGGTGGGGAGGGGGAGGGAGGAGGTGGAGGAGAAGGAGGAGGAGGAGAAGGAGAAGGAGGTAGAGCGAGAGAGGGAGGGAGGGATGATCGAGGCCGAGATAGGGATAGGGACAGGGAGCGAGAGAGGGAGAGGGAGAGGGAAAGGGATAGAGGAGGAAGAGGAGGAGGAGGGGAAGGAGGAAGGGGGGGAGGAGGAGGAGGATATGATCGTGAGCGTGAGTTCAGAGACAGAGATTGGGAGCGACGAGGGGAGCGAGGGAGGGAGAGGCCAAGGGAGAGGGACCTGCTAGACAGGGAGAGGGAGCGAGGGAGGGATGTGCGTCCACGTTATACTAGGGAAGAAGAAGAGTACCATCGCGCGATCGCCGAGCGGAATGCAGGAGGACGAGGGGGAGAGAGGGAGGGAGGAAGGGAGAGGGAGCCAGAAAGGTATCCTCCTTCTGCTGCTTCTGCTTACCCTCCTCCTCCTCCTCCTCGTGCGAGAGTCGCCTATGACGTTGATCCTTACTATGCTTCCCGTTCTATCCCTCCTCCCTCCCTTCCTCTTCCTCCTCCTCCTTCTGTCCGCGGTGGTGGTGGGTGGGAGGATAGAGACCAAGAAAGGGAAAAAGGAGGACGAGAAGGAGGGAGGGAACGAGAGCGGGAGGTCTACGACCACCGTGCTCGTGATCGAGGAGGAGGAGGAGGAGGAGGAGGGAGGGAGGGAAGGCCTTATGAAGAGGAATATTACCTCCAATTGACTAGTGCACGAGGCGGAGGAGGAGGAGGAGGAAGGGAGGGAGGGAGAGTTCGTTCTCGGTCCCGTTCTCCCCTTTCTTCACGACGAGACCCTTATCCTGCTGCTCACGCTGCTGCTCTTCCTCCTCCTCCTTCGCGGTATGCCCGCGATGCCTACGACTACGCTCCTCCCTCCCTCCCTCTTCCTCCTCCTCCTTCTTCTTCCTATCACCACCACCCCTCCTCAGCTTATCCTCCTCCTGCTACTGCTCCGTACCCCTCCTCCTCCTCCTCCTCCTCCTCCTCTTCCTATCTCCCTCCGCGGGACGACCGTTATCGGGGCAGCGGAGGAGGTCGATCTCGATCGAGGGAGAGGGGGAGGGAGGGAGGGAGGGAGGGGTATGCAGGAGCAGGAGGAGACGGAGGATACGTTACACCTCCTGTGTATGATGCATATGGTGATGATCGTAGGGGAGGACGAGAAGAAGGAAGGGAAGGAGAGAGGGATAGGGAGCGAGATGGGAGGGGAGGAGGAGGGGGAGGAGGGGGAGGGGGAGGGAGGGAGGGAGGGCAGTATGCTAATTCGAGGTATGCCATGCCTCCTGTTGCTCCTCCTCCTCAGTCGTTTGCGCCTATGCCTGCTGCGTACGATGGAAGAGGAGGAGGGAGGGAGGGAGGGAGGGAGGGAGGAGGAGTGGGGAGTTTGAATGGTGGTGGTGGAGGAGGTGGAGGAGGAGGAGGAGGAGGATGGCCGAGAGATCCGCGCCTTCGTCGCTGAGAAGCTGGTGCTGTGCTGCTGCTGGAGAGATAGGGAAGAAAGAGGCAAAGAATCCTAATAGACAGGGGAATTTGGGGACAAGTGAATAGATGAGATGAGTGAGTGAGTAGAGATGGTATGCATGGATTATCACAGAAATCATTTGATTTTGATATAATGCATTCATACCCTCTCTACCTCTCTCTTATTCTGATAAAGATACCGCGATTCGCCTTTTGGGGAAGCTGGTGCCCTTGGTTGGTCCCAGGAGTGAGTGTGTGGTGTGCACTCGGACGAATAGAAGGAATGGAAAGGAAGAGAGAGAGAGAGAGAAGGTGTAGGGAGAGTTCAGCAAAGCAGTAGAAGAAGAAGCGGGCATTTAGCATGGCGAAAAGAAGGAAGCCAGCCAAAGGAAAAAGGTAATACGACGACTTCTTGTCGTTGGAAACCAAAGAGAAATGAAAGGCAAGGAAACGACAGAAACGAACCACAAGCCCCCAACACCACCACCACAATTTCTTCCTTATCAGTTCCTTTGCGTTTTAGTTCTTTGTGTTGTTTTACATGCCTTTATTACCTCTCCCTCCCTCCATCCCTCCCCATCACTATCATCATCTACTTATCCCCGTCTCCTTATCCAATTTCGGGTATCTCGCCCCCGGCTTTCGATACGTCCGTGGCAAGGGCCCAAACTCCAAGAGAGGATAAAGTTTAAACGCCACCAGTCCCTTAACCAATGCCATCGGCACAGGACCATACGACCGCGAATCAGTCGAGTTAAATGGATTGTCCCCCTCCAGCCACAACATGCCGGGGGGGATCTCGAGGACTTGTTCTTGTTGGTACCAGTATTGAGGTTGGATTAATATAAGGTCTCCTGGCAAGCCGAGGATGCGTTTACACACTGTGTTGCCTGGGTTGGTAGGGGAACGAGCAATGACAATATCCCCCTTTTCGAGGGGTCGACCGAGCTTAACGTGCAAGCAGTTTACGACGACAACGTCGCCGGCTTCGTTGAAGGTAGGGAGCATGGAGGGGCCTGCCAAGGCCGTCACGTCCGCGACGTACTCATGGAGGCAGTAGAGGGTGCAACTGAACTTGACCAGGTCTACGACATTGTACCTCGTTTCGTCCAGCAACTCCGCGGAGCCACGCATGTACCGAGCCTGGATCTTAGTGAAGAAGCTGCGAAAGGCGCAGCGCCATGCCATGATTCAATGCTTGGGGTAGAGGGAGGGGTGTGTGGGGTAGGGTGGGGAGGTCGCTGGTGGATGATGGTGGGAGGAGGAGACGAAGCAGGGGAGCAGGGGGAGTGCGGGGACGAGGCCCCCCCGGGAAGGAGGGAGGAGGAGGAGGAAGAGGTGGCGGACTGTAGGAGGGCGCCTGTGTGGTGTGTGTGAGTGTGGAGAGAGCGTGTTGAGGGCGGGGGTGGGATGATGCGGAGGACGACGTTAATACAACGTCTGCTTGCCCTCACCGTCTCGTTCACTTTGTGTCATGCTTTCACTTTCACAACTCACACGCACACCCCCTACAACAACACACAGAGCGGCAACATGCCCTTGACCTCGCCAAGCAGCACTAGCAGCAAGTCCTCCCCCCGTAGTAGCAGCAGCAGCAAGAAGGCGTCTCCGCGCTCCTGGCTGGTAAGCAATATGTGATCCTTTTCGCTTCCAAAATGGCGTAGGAATGTTCTGCGTGTATGCTCAGTGCAAGGCTTGCCACGTCGAGGCCTTGTCCCTGTCCTTATTCTATTATTCTACGTGCATTGTAGTGAAGCCCTTCCCCTGGTTGGCCCAGGCGCCCTTGGGTTTGGTGAAAGAGAACAGCTCTGCGAGGGTCGTCGTCGCACCCCTTGCTCTGGTGCCACCCCATGCAACCCCCCGCCCTCCCGCAGCCTCAAGCACGTGCACCCTTCTGTTCGTATCTCACCCACTCCATTCACAACCATCTCTTTACCACTCAAACGTAACAGGGTGACATGCTCTCGCCCGGGTCGCATCATTCCTCCCTGGATTACTCGCGTCTCGAGCCGGGCGGGACTGGGGGGAGTGGCAATGCCCTCGAGGACGACCACCACCACCACCACCTACAACAACACAGCCGCGACGGAGAGGAGGACGAATACGAAGTAGAGATCTTGTTTGCTTCCCCTTCCTCTCGCGCGACTCCCATGGACGAGCACGGGCGGGCCTCTCCATTCTTAACCTCTCCCCCTGGGTCCTCCTCTACCAACTCCACAACCACTTCCTCATCCGCTTCCTCCTCCTCTTCCTCTTCCCGAAGCCCTGCAGTAGCAGCATTATCTTCATTTGCCTCCCTGTTGCGGCCTCCCTTCTTTATATCCTCCTCGTCATCGAGAGGCGGAGCAGGAGGGACAACAGCCCCTTCCTCCTCCTCCTCCTCCCTCCGGCGGATGCGAACCTCCAGCAGCCACGAACACGCCCAACAACAACAAACACCTTCCTCCCTATCCTCTTCTCTATCCTCCTCCACCCCTCAAGCATTACCCACCACGGCAAGCGCAAGCGGCTCTGCTTTAGACAACCCTCGTTTTCACAGCAACGCCCCTCTCTGGGTCCAAGCGACCTACTTCCTCGTCCTTGGGTCTTTGTTTCTCGCGACTGTCATTGATAGTTTCACCAGTAAAAGAGTATATCATTTACTAGAACATTTATTTGCGTGGATTGAGGGACACTTGATATTAGGGCCGTTGGTGTTTTGGAGTGCTGTTGTTGTGTTTTCGATTATTTGCATCCCAGAAAGTGCGTTGACGATAGGAGGAGGGTATATCTTCGCACGGGCACATGGGGTGGGGGTAGGGATTGTGCTGTGTTCGTTTTTGATCTTGGCGGGAGGGGTGGTGGGGTCGGTGGTGAGTTTTTTGATCGCCAGGTATCTGGCTTTTGATACTGTGCAGAGATGGGGGAGGAGGCATCGGTTGCTAAGAGCGCTTGATTTGTCTTTGGTGGAAAATGGGGCGAAGATGGTTTTCTTGTTAAGATTAAGTCCGTTCTTACCGGCCCCGCCATTGAGTTATTTGTTGGGGACGACTAGTGTGAGGCTGTCGGATTTTATTCTGGGGAGTGGAGGGATGCTGCCGTGGGTGGTAACTTGCTCTTATTTAGGAAGTGCGCTGCAGGGGGTGAATGATCTGGGGGGAGGGAGGGTGGGAGGGAGGGCTTGGAAGTATGTGTGGTATGGCTTGGGGGCAGTAGGCACGATGGGGATTGTGGCGGGTATTGGGGTGTACACTAGGAGGGCGATGGAAGAGATCTTGAGGGAGGAGCCGGGGGAGGGAGGGAGGGAGGGCGAGGGGGGGAGGGGGGAGGAGATGGAGACGGTGGTGGTGGTGTTTGGGGAGGAGGAGGGAGAAGAGGAAGAGGAGGAGGAGGAGGTGCTGGTGGTGGGAGTAGGGAAGGGGGGAAGGGGAGGAGGAGGGAGGGAAGAGGCCAAGGGCAAGCGGGAGGAAGGGAGGGAGGAGGAGAAGGAGGAGGAACGGACAGCGCCACCGCCATCGGCAGAGTTGCGAAAGGGCGAGGCGGCTGTGGTGTAATCATAGAAGGAAGGGAAGAATCAATTCTGATCATGTCGATACTTCCTCCTTCTGCTCCTTCTTCTCCTTTTGCTACGCTCTCTCCTGTCCCTCCTCTGCTTGCCCTCCTTCACAATTAAAAAAGATGACGCGACCGAAAGCTGTCAGGGAAGGGCAACCAGGGCACGTCCGACACGCGCTGAAGCTTGACTGGCTCACCATGCTCCCACCTGCCCTTGCCTTACTCCCACTGCGGCGGCAGGGCAGGCTTGAAGTTCCCGGAGAAGCGTCCGAGTTCCAGCGTGTGTCGGACAAGCGTTGATTGCCGCTCTCTCTCCTCGAATTACTACTTGACCGTTATCGTTCTTCTTCTCCTCCTACAGTATTGTGGCAAGAAGCAGCTACAGCAGCAACTCCCGTGACAACCGTCCGTATCACAGCGGCAGCAATTGCCAGGCGCGCAACTGTTGTTTCAGGTGATCTGCGGCAATTCAATCCCGTCACGGAGCCGCTGCTCTAGTAGTAAATGGTTGGAGAGGCTGTGAGTGTATGCTGTATTCTTGCGGAATGTGTGCGGCATTTTTGATATTTTCCGAAATCTGAGTTCCCTCTTTTCCTCTATATCGTGAAATCAAACTCAAGATTTCTGCTACTAAGTGCTTTCTTACCGGGTTTGTCCAGATTGCATGATGTATATCAAGGTGGAAAGCTTGGGTTGGAATAAAGTAGTTCTGCATTCGTTCTTGCAGAGCAGAACGCAACTGACAATGCAAAATATTTCATTAAGCAAAGCAAAAACAACAAGAAGCGAGAGCAAAAAGAGAGGTGATGTGTGTGTTGATAGGGGAGGGATCTAAAGATCCCTGGCTGGAGTGTTGTGAATGGACGCGTATATTCTTTTTTTCTGATTTTTGTGGTAGTAGTCCAAGCGAACGCTTAGGAGCGCTCGCCACGGATGCGACGCGCGAGCTGCACGTCCTTGGGCATGATGGTCACACGCTTGGCGTGGATGGCGGCCAGGTTGGTGTCCTCGAACAAGCCCACGAGGTAGGCCTCGGTGGCCTCCTGCAAGGCGAGCACGGCGGAGCCCTGGAAGCGCAGGTCGGTCTTGAAGTCCTGGGCGATCTCACGGACCAGGCGCTGGAAGGGCAACTTGCGGATGAGGAGCTCCGTG
>Ga0105054_10010816_pt1 | contig 11520 bp, 9 predicted proteins | sample BON02_FD_78091 | JGI IMG/M metagenome (GOLD analysis project Ga0105054, IMG submission 78091) | Freshwater microbial communities from Lake Bonney liftoff mats and glacier meltwater in Antarctica - BON-02 (megahit assembly) | ecosystem: Environmental > Aquatic > Freshwater > Ice > Glacier... | reverse complement strand
CGAGGTATACGCCCTTCAGAGGTAGCGCTGAAGTTACGCCAAATTCTGAATTATCAGACATCAGGGTTTTCCAGCGACCTTCAAGAATGCGCAGCTGAAAAAGTTGCTCACTGGTAGACCCTGTTTCATTTTGTACAAAGTCGAGATGAAGGAGAGGCCATTTAAGGATGCAATCACCGCCTGGTGCATTGTTTGGGATCGCTTTTTACAGAGCAAATAAACCAGAAAAATAAAGCGCCACCAGCAATCGATTGCTGGTGGCGCTTTATTTTTAGCACTTACGCAGCTTCACCTGGGAGCGCCGGCATCTTGCCGGCAGCCGCCAGGGATGGCGGCGTTCCCGGTGCGTAAGTCCTAATTTTATAAAAATTGCTATAAATAATTCTTCAACCTTACAATTCTTAAAGTTTTTAGTACTATTGAACTATTTGCAAATATGCTCCTTAATGATATCTTAAACTAGTCAATTAAGATCACGTACGCCTAAAAAATCAATTGAATGCGGATTTTAGAAATGTATAAGGCTTTATCAGCGATTTATTTACTAACCATTACGGGTACACTCATTTTGTTATGGCAAAGGACCTCCTTCGCCCCAACTTGGCTTTTGGGCCTGGGGCTCATTATCCTCATCGCCACAATCATTTATTTACGTCGTTTCCTTCAGCTTGAAACACTCGCCAGAATCTCTGCTGAAAACCCGGATCCGATTTTTCGGATCACGGCCACCGGGAAAATCCTATATGCCAATCCAGCCGGCATCGAACATCTGAGAAAACTATATCCATTACAAACTGATCAAGTGCCCGAAGATTGGTCGGTTCATATTAAGAAAAGTTGGCAGCATGATCAAATTGTGCAGTTTGATTATGAATGCCTGATTATTGACCGGCGCTTTAATACGCTCGTGTTACCTGTTCGCGCCCGCAATTACATTAACGTTTATTTGGTCGAAACGACGGGTGTACGTCAAATTGAAACCAAACTTAACGAACAGCGGACGCTGGCCCAGAGTATCCTGGACGCCAGCCCCAACTTGATTACGGTCAAAGATCGCACCGGCCGCTATCTGCATGTCAATCAGGCATTTCTGAAATTCTTTGGCGCGGCCTTGCAAGATGTGCTCGGCAAACAGTTAAGTGATTTTGTTGCACCAGATTTTGATCGCGCAACCCTGGCCCGCTTTGCGCAAGAAGACAGGGACATGTTGCAGACAGCCGAGGTTCGCTCATTTTCGGACGAAAGTATCCCCGACCCACAGGGCAATGTTCACTGGTTTCAGGCCGAAAAGCTGCCATTGGGATCCATCGACGGGCAGCGCGGTCATCTCCTGGTAGTCTCCACCGATATTACGCGCCGCAAAGCAGCAGAAGAAGCGCTCTACAAGCGCGATCTCCTCCTACGAGCAGTGGCTGAAGCAACAAGTCATCTGTTGACTTCCACCGATTATGCCGCGAGTGTAAAGCAAGCCCTGGCCGCGCTGGGCAAAGCTGCGGATGTGGATCGTATCTATGTCTTTGAAAATCACACTGATCAAGCGACAGGCGAACCCTTGTTCAGCCAGCGTTTTACCTGGACGCGCGCCGAAGCGCTCCCGCAGGTTGATGCAGCAAAACTTCAGAATATCCCCTATCTACCTAACCTGGCGGTTTGGCATACAAAATTGGCGGCAGGCAATCCAATTGAAGGGATCGCCCGCGAATTTCCGCTGAGTGAACGGGCCTGGTTTAAGCTGCAAGGCACCTTATCCACGCTAGTGATGCCGATCATGATCGACGGTAAGTTTTGGGGCTTTATCGGTTTCGATGACTGTCAGAGTGAACAAACCTGGTTAGATAGTACGCGGTCGATTTTGACCACGGTTGCCAGCAGTCTGGGCGGCGCAATTGCCCGTCAAAAGATTGCCAACCAGCTACGCCAGCAAGAACAGTTTATGCGCGAAGTGCTCGATAGCATTCCCAGCCATATCTCAGTCAAAGATCAGGCCGGCAAATTGGTTTTAGTCAACGAATCACTCGCCCACTACATGGCAACAACGCCCGCGCAATTGATCGGTCGCAATGATGTAGCGTTGATCGCAGACGATCAAGCGCAGGGTGAAGATGGCGGTGCAGATAGCCCCCAATTGGGGGCGCAGCAAGAGATATCGATGCCATTGCAGAGGGTCATTGATGGCTATAAAAATGTGCGCTGGTTCCAATCCGTAAAACGGCCGCTCGTTTTAGCTAATGCGCAGGAACAGTACACGGTGACAGTTAGCACAGAGGTTACCGAACGCAAATGGGCCGAAGATGCGTTGGCGACCGAGCGTAACCTGCTGCGCACATTGATGGATTATTTGCCCGATTACATCTATGTCAAGGATACGCAGAGCCGCTTTGTTACGGCCAATGCTGCCCATCTGCATCGCTTAGGCGCCAATTGTGTTGAATCCATCATCGGTAAAACGGATTTCGATTTCTTTGCGTCTGGCTGGGTCGAAGCGGACTATGCCGATGAACAAAATGTCATTCAAAGCGGTGCGCCAATATTGAACCGCATTGAGCTTTTGGCCCAGAACGTTGCTGAAAATCCACTTTGGGTGTTGACCACTAAGCTTTCGCTGCGCGATAGCAACGGTGTAATTATTGGCTTAATCGGGATCAGTCGCGATATCACCAGCCTAAAACAAGTCGAGGGCGAATTACGCCAGGCCAAAGAACAAGCCGAAGCGGCTGTGCGTGTTAAATCTGAATTTCTTGCCAATACGAGCCACGAAATCCGCACGCCGATTAACGCGGTGATCGGGATGACTAGCCTGTTATTAGATACACAATTAACCATCGAACAGCGCGAATTTGTCGAAACGATCCGCACTGGCGGGGATAATTTACTCTTAATCATTAATGACATTCTTGATTTCTCTAAATTGGAATCTGGCAAGTTAGAGGTGGAAGCACAGCCATTTCTCCTCACCGACTGCATTGAAACCACGCTTGAGCTGTTCGCCGCCAACGCCAGCGAAAAGGGACTGGAACTGGCCTACATTATCGATGAACAGACGCCCTACGCCATCGTCAGCGACATGGCACGTCTGCGCCAGATTTTAGTGAATTTGGTGAGCAATGCGATGAAATTCACCCAGCAGGGTGAGGTAGTGCTCCGGGTGAACAGCGAGCGACGGGGAGACCTCCATCAATTGCACTTTACAGTCCAAGATACAGGCATTGGCATCCCCGCAGCGCGCATGAATCGTCTCTTCCAATCCTTCTCGCAGGTGGACGCCTCTACCTCGCGCAAATATGGGGGGACTGGGCTTGGGTTGGTGATCAGCAAACGTCTATGCGAATTGATGGGTGGGAGTATGTGGGTTGATAGCATTGAAGGGCGCGGGTCAATTTTTCATTTTACGATTTTAGCGCCCGCGTCATCTATACCATCGTCCCACGAATACGATTTTTATTCGCTGCGCGGCAAACAAATTTTAATCGTGGATGACAACGAAGTTAACCGCATCAACCTGGCCACACAGGCTCGCCGCTGGGGCATGTCGCCGATTGCCGTGGCCTCCGGTGCCCAGGCCATTGCCCAATTGACCAACGGTACTACCTTTGATGCTGCAATCCTAGATATGAAGCTGCCGGAAATGGATGGATCAACCTTGATCGCACAAATCCAAGCGACGCCGGTGGCCCAACCCTTGCCACTTATCCTATTAACGGGGGTGGGCAAACAATACTTGGGTGAAAACGTGCAGAGAACAGATTTTGCCGCTGTGTTGACCAAACCGGTCAAACAATCGCAGTTATTGGATGCCATGCTGCGCATCTTTCACCAATCGCCCACGGCTGCGATCCCAGCGCGGCACCGCTCCCAATTTAGCCGCATCAGCAGTGAACCCCAGTCTCTACGCGTCCTGCTGGCCGAAGATAACATTGTCAACCAGAAAGTTGCCACCCGCATCCTGCACCGGCTGGGCTATCGGGCCGACGTTGCCGCCAATGGCTTCGAAGTAATCCAGGCGCTAGAACGCCAACCGTATGATGTTGTGCTGATGGATATTCACATGCCAGAACTGGATGGTTTGGAAGCCACCCGCCGCATCCGCGAGAGTGCGTTGACTCTCCACCAGCCTTACATCATCGCCATGACCGCCGATGTCGTGCATGGCTACCGGGAAATCTGTATCGCCGCCGGCATGAACGACTATGTCAGCAAGCCGGTGCGGCTAGAAGAGTTGGTTGCAGCCCTGGGGCGTGTGCAGAGTGAACTATTGACAGTTGAATGAAGGCTAAAAGTAGAAGAGGTGTAGTTTTCGACCAAAGTCAGAAAACCACACCTCTTCTTTGCTAAAAGTCCATACTGGCAGGCAGAGCCACCTATACAAATTCGTCGCCGGCACGTTCGCTGATCGAGCGACCGCTGGCAACGGCCGCTTGCTCTTTGGGGGGCTGACGTTTGTAACCCCACTTAGGCTTGCGCCGTGACGACTTTGTCGGCTGAATTTCGGCCTGGCTAATTACAGGGTAGGCGGCGAAGGTAGCCACGTCCGCAGGTTGGTCACTGCGATAGAGTGAGTCGCGACGCAGCGTACGCGCAAAATCGTCAAAGCCGAGGGCGGCGACAACTTCATCGGGACGGCCGGTGGCGCCTTCACGCTGCTGTACACGCAAAAAGATGCGATGCTCTTCGCTGGCAGAATCATAGCCAGCATAGCGCAAGACAAAGACCAGCGGCCGCAAATTGTACGTGTACTTCTCCCCTTTTCGTTCGCGCTCGCGTACTATTTCGGACTGGGCCAAAAATTCTTCGATGCGTTGCGTGATGCGGCTAGAAGCTAATTCTCCGGGTTCGGCATAGAGCAAAATTGTATAATCGGCGCCAATCAACAGGCTGTAAAGCGCCGGCGTCTTGAGCGGTACTTCTTCGATCGTCTGTAAGTGAATGCCGGGGGGCAATTTCTCCCGGATCAAGCGCTCTACTTCGGCCAGCGGGACAGGCGGGCTGAGTGTGATATCCACTGGCTCGCGCAGGCCCGTAATGCCTACCCCCAGCGGCGAAGCAAACTGCATAAACGGCTGCGGATTAAAACCTTGTTTATAAAGCAAGGGCAGATTGGCGCGCCGCAACGTTCGCTCCCAGAGGCGGAATTCGTCTTGGTGGGAGATAAACTTTACCAATTCTCCCTTTTCATAGATCAAGCGGATCCGTTGGCGCGGTTGCTCCGTCGCACTGGTGTCAGCTGGATCTAGATCGTAATCAGTAGCTGTGGTGGACAATGAGCAATCTCCTCGCGGCCAATTCTATTCTTCTCAGCTAGCCGTTTTTCCATTCGCTTCACCATGCCTTAGGATTGAACGCGTTTACTGACTGTACCGGCGCGGCGCTGCGGCACACGGTAGTCGAACTGACCGACCTTGTCCGGCGCCATATCGTCGTTGAAGTAGAGTGGGATTGGTGTAATGTCCACCGGCTGACGCGCCTTATCGCGGCCCAACGGCGGGCAACACCACGCTTCATCTGCCGTTGCGCGGCGTTGCTCTTTGAAGTAACCAAGGATGCCACAACTAAAACAATGCTCGCGGCAATCGTCCACCACGCCGCCTTGATAGGTGTGGACATATTCATCGACCAGAAATTGCTTTTTCAGCCCCGCCGAGATGTGTTCCCACGGCAATACTTCAGCGGTCGGACGCGCCCGGCGGGCATACCAGTCCATGTCCAGGCCAAAATCGGCAAAGGCTTGTTGCCAAGCGGGGAAATTAAAATATTCGCCCCAGCCCTCCAATTTGGCGCCCAGTTGCCAGGCACGCTCAATCACGTCACTGATCCGCCGGTCACCCCGGGTCAGGAAGGCTTCGACCAATGTCTCTTGGGGATTGTTCCAGGTAAAGTGTATGCCTGGCCCACGCAACTCTTGCTGCAGCAACTCGATCTGCGCCCGGATCACGCTTTCTTCTTCCATTGGCACCCATTGGAAGGGTGTATGGGGCTTGGGTACCAGTGTGCTGACACCAATGCGCACGTTGGCCTTTTTGCCCAGCACGCGCTTGCCCACGGCCAACACTTGTTTGGACAGATCGGCAATTGCCTGCACATCTTCGAGCGTTTGCGTCGGGTGGCCAATCATAAAGTACATCTTGATCGTCGTCCACCCGCGCTTATAGACTTCCTCTGCGGTACGCAGCAAATCCTCAGACGCAATTGGTTTGTTGATTACATCACGCAGCCGGTCGGTGGCGGCCTCTGGCGCAAAGGTGAAGCCCGAGCGACGCCGCCCTTTCTCCAGCAAGTCCATTAGATCGACGCTAAAGCTTTCGATGCGCAGACTGGGCAGACCAATGCTTAATTTTTGTGTGCCATGTTTATCCGTTACCCGGCGCACCAATTCCTCCACGTGCGTATAATCGCTGCTGCTCAGGCTCAGGAAGCTGACTTCTTCAAAACCGCAGGCTTCGATCATGGCGTCTACGGCTTGCACCACCTCGTCGACTGGACGTTCGCGCACCGGGCGAAAGATCATCCCGGCCTGGCAGAAACGGCAGCCACGCGTACAGCCGCGCATAATCTCAATCGAAGCACGGTTGTGGACGACATCGATAAAGGGCACAATAAACTTTGTTACCGGGGGCGGCATGACCGTCACCACCCGCTTGAGCACTTCCGGCGGCGCCATCGGGTGATTGGGTGTGATCGCAGCAATTGTCCCATCCGCGGCGTAGCTTACATCGTAAAAGGCTGGCACGTAAACGCCAGGAATTTTTACCAGGCGTTCCAGGAGTGTTTTACGGTTAGGAAACGGGATACGGGAAACAGGATACGGTCCGTCTTCCACCCCGTATCCCGTTTCCCGTATCCCGTATTCCCTCTTCCACGCCGCATACACCGCCACCACCTCAAAAATGATCTCTTCGCCTTCCCCGATCACCATGGCGTCAAAAAAGGCGCTCATCGGTTCGGGGTTGTAGCAGCCAGAACCACCGGCGATCACAAGCGGGTGTTCCGGCGTGCGATTGGCGGCGCGCAGCGGGATGCTGGCCAGATCCAGCATTGTGAGCACGTTGGTATAAAGTTGTTCGTAGGGCAGGCTAAAGCCGATCACGTCAAAGTCGAGCAGCCGATGACGCGTCTCCAGACTGTACAACGGGATGGAATCTCGGCGCATCAGCGCTTCAAAATCTGGCCAGGGGCAATAAACGCGCTCGGCAAGCAGATCCGTACGTTTGTTGATCAAGTCGTAGAGCACCATCAAGCCCAGATTGCTGCCGCCCAGCTCATAAATATCGGGAAAGGCCAGGGCAATCTTGCCACGAATGGCGGGATTGGCCCAATCTTTGACAATGCTGTTCAGTTCACCGCCGGTGTAGCGCGCCGGTTGTTTCACTTTATGCAGCACACGATCCAAGGCGCGGGTAATCTGTTTTGGGGTTTGTAGCATCATGCACTCCTTTTCTTCGCTTCTGCCAGGGCCATGCGGTCACCTGGGTGGGGTTAGAACCCACAATGGAGTCGACGATTATGTCGAGGGCGCTATTATAGCATAGTGTGAATCACGTTTATGTGGTCAATTGTTCTAGAAATCGAACGAAACTTGTTAAATCTTGTTCCACACGTTCGTAACAGGTGCGAACCTCCTCGGATAGCTGCTGCAAACGGGGCGACCGCAGATTGAATGTGTAGACGTTACGGACAATATGTCGAAAACCGCGATACTCATCCAAACAGTAACGCGTTTCTCTGCGGATGACCGAGGGACGAATTGTCCCTAACTCTGCGGACATTTGCAAGAGTAACTCCTGATGCCAATTCGGCCCGGTTGGGATCGTACCTTCCAGATTGCGCGCAACGTCCTCAAGAATAACTTCAACGCCGGTATAAAAGCCGTGCAAGTTGAGCGCAACCCCATCCAGATAACCATCATCGTTGCTCGCTTTGGCTTTGTTAAGCAGCAATTCGGCACGGGTTACCACACGTTCTAAATCCACCAGGGATTGTTGGATGCGTCCGATAAGGGCAGCATATGGTGGGTTCATAAGGGTACTCCGTCCCGCAAAACAGTGGCTTGCAGGGATGGCGATGCGTCTTCAATACGTACTAGATCGACTGCGATCTGCGCGTCAAGCGCCAGCAATTGGGCCACGGCGCGATAATAAAGGGTTTCATTGATGCCCCAGGCAGCAAGATCTACATCAGAACGGGGTTGAAAGAGGCTTGGCTGCACCAATGAGCCGAATAGCGCGACTTGAGTGGCGCCAAATTCTGTTTTGAGCAGTTGAGCTGCCTGATTAGCCACCTCCCAAGCTCGTGCTATACGCGTGCGTCGGGCAGCCTCTGCTACGGCCTGTCGTTTGGCGGCAGCCGCTTTATACTGCATCATCTTTTCGGCTGGAATCTTGGTTATTAGATCAGTCATCATATGTGCCATCATATCATTCTAGCCGCTTGATCTTACAATTCTACATAAGCCCGTCAATCAAGCAATCGCCTACCATAGCGGTAACCAGGCACAACTTCAATTACGGCCCTGGGCTCAATGGCAATGCCACCAGGCTTGGACAAAGATAAGCCCGCATAAATTTGACAAACAAACTTGCCTATCCTACAATAAGGATCTAGGCCAAACACAACTTACTGGTTTGGCGCATTCATCTAGAGGCCTAGGATACGGCCCTCTCAAGGCCGGTACACGGGTTCGAATCCCGTATGCGCTACAAGATTGGAGTAGCTGCACAGATACTCCACAACAATCGAAATTTGCTGCTCCCAGGATTCGATGGTTAAAGTACCAGATGGCCCCGTACATCTTCTCAGATGAGCGGGGCCATTCTTTTATAATCCGGTTGGGCCAACGTCCAAAGGCCGTCCTCGCAAAGTGACATATTCAGCCCAGTGTAAAAGGAATATCACCATGCATACTAGCACTCGTCTGTCCGCCACCGATTTTCAATTTTGGCACCAGAATTCGCGCGCTGTTCAGCAAACCGACTTTGGCATCTTTTGCCCAGATTACCACGCGCTGGATCGGGTTGGTGTTGTGTCGCCTAATTTGGAGGATGGCGTCTGCCAGACAAGTTATGCCCTGCTCGCCTTGACCACGGCGTTTTACGACTGCCTACGCACGCGCAGCGATAACTTCTTTGACTATCCCCAACATTTTGCCTTTGTCGGTGCGCAAGGGACGGATGTGTACAGTTACAGTGGTCGGCTGCCGCTCGATACGCCCAAACTCTGGCATGCTTGGTCTTGGCTCGATGTCTGGCCGGACAATAAATGGGTGACCGCGCCGCCCACGGCGACAGCTATGCTGCAACGAGTCTTTGATTACCAGATCAATCGACTCTTCTGGCCGCGGGGACTTAGGCCGCAGGCAAACGAAGCAACGCTACCAGACTATGCCTGGAAGATGCTCAAAACGCACTTAAAATCCGTTTATTATTATGGTGATGGGGATCAACAAGCAGGGGAGAGGGTCGAAATCAGCGTGACACCCGCTATCGATGCGCTTGTGCAAGAAAGTTACACGATGTTGCCAGTAGCGTTAACCAAGATCCAGCCCACACGCCAGTGCTATGAACCGGTTTCAGTAGCAGCGTTTTTGGCCGCCATGCAGCCATAGGTGTAATAATACATGCAGTTGATGCAATGCGCGCAGACGTCTACCTAGGCGGCTACGAACATTGTGGGTGTGAGCTATAAGGTAGTCTTGGAGTTGCTGATGTGCGCTGCCAAAAAACTCCTGGCGATCCTTCTGCTTTATAGTATTGCGTGTCAAGCAGTATACGGCGTAATACGCACGACTGGTCACAGAACGATAAACTGCTTCTGAGTTTTCAAACTCGGAAGTCTTTGCTAGTGTAGCCTCGGCAAATTTCAGATATTCGAGCCAGTCAAAGATCATTTGAACTCAAGATTAAAGTTGAAGCGGGAATTGAGTTCGTGCGCGTGGTCCAAGAACCATTCCTCCTCGAATGCATCGAACTGCTGCATTCCAGTTTCCACCTCAGCATCGATTCGAATCCAACCAACAAGTTCTGGTTCAGCCTGCTCATCCGGGTAATGCAGAACCTGCAAAACGACTTCCACTTCCTGACCAAAATAGTTAACGAGTACTGGCCATGATACTTCCAGGAATGTGTTGATTTCCGAATGCACGGCTAGAAATTCTCGGACTTGGGGTGCGTTGCGATAGTGAATCTTGGGCAGAGCTGATAAAGACGGGCGCGAAGATCTGGGAGCATTTATTTGTTCAAATGCTAGTGTAATATCACGCAGTTCGGTATTAGATGTGTATATAGTCATAAGTACAAGGTGATTGCGTAGAAAAGTTGGGTTACTGTATTGTTATTATATATCACATTGTCAATAGATTATGTATTCGTTTCATGTTTATCTAGTCGCTACCGGCCACAGAAAGAAGAGGGCCAAATCAACGGTTGATTTGGCCCTCTTCTTTTTTGCATGTGTGTGCGTTCTGCGTAAGCTACGTCAACGTCACACAACACGCACATTATGTGGCAATTTTATAGGATCGCTGCACAATTAACTCGTGGTCGGACGCGCGCGCGGCGTTCAGGGCATAGTCGGTGACGGGCAGATGGTAGTGCGTTTCGGCATTCATCGCAATAAAGCCTTCGGCATAGGCGACGCCGCCAGCATTGCCAAAGGCGCCATCGCTGGTCTCGATCCGTTTGCGGGCGTAGGCCCCGCCGTAGCCCTGGCTTACCATACAGTCGAGGGCAGCCAGCTTCTGCTCGATCACATCCCCAATGTCGATAAAGATATCGTTATAGTAGCCGCCACCGGCGCTCCAGACGTTGCGCGGCAAGGCAGCTGCGCCCGTGCCAAAGAAGAAAACCTGCGCCACTTTGTGGGGTGGATTGCGGTCACCCGGATCGACACTGCCGGCCAACGCGATCGCGCCCAGCACAATCTGGCCGGCAATCGCGTGTGGATTGACGATGCCATCGCCTTCGCGCGGGAAGTGGGTTAAGACGATGTCGGGCCGTTTCTCGCGCAGCAGGCTGGCCAGGCGGCGCACCAACGCCTCGGTCACCAGCAAGACGGCGTCATCGGCGCCAAAAAAGGTGACATCTTCCACGCCCAACAGGGCACAGGCGCGCCGTGTCTCTTCGGCTTTTAAATCGGCCCGTTCGTTCATCAGCGCTTGCAACTCAGCCGCGTCCGGCACATTAGGACGATGAAACATGCGATCACTAATCACGGCGTCGTGGACGCGCGCGCCATGGGTCAACACGACACAGCCCACGATATCACCGCGCTGGACATGATGGGCCATAGCCCCGCCCGACTGATCGAAGATATCGGCCGGATGGGCGCCGATAGAAAGGATACGTAAAGTCATAATTTTCCTCCGTAGATAAGCGATTATCGCTGGTAGACAGGGAAATAGGTAGACAGGGAAATAGGTAGATAGGTAGGTAGACAAGAAGCTTCACCTGTGTACCTGTCTACCTATTTCCCTGTCTACTGAACTATCGTAGACCCTTCCTGCAAGGGGTGCCTTACACCGCCACCCAGTGG
>Ga0105054_10010803_pt1 | contig 11534 bp, 12 predicted proteins | sample BON02_FD_78091 | JGI IMG/M metagenome (GOLD analysis project Ga0105054, IMG submission 78091) | Freshwater microbial communities from Lake Bonney liftoff mats and glacier meltwater in Antarctica - BON-02 (megahit assembly) | ecosystem: Environmental > Aquatic > Freshwater > Ice > Glacier... | reverse complement strand
TGATGGACGTGAGGCTGTGGACGTGGACGGTTTGCGGGTGGTTCGCGGCGGCTCCTGGTATACCGATCGTGACACGGTGCGGTGTGCGTCCCGGCTCAGGCACTACCCTAGGAGTAGGCACAACAGCTTCGGATTTCGTCTCGCCAGGGCTTCTCTCTAGCTGTTGTCTTCTGTCCGCTGTCCGCTGTCCCCTGCTTGTTGGTTGGCCAGGCGAGCGGGGGTACGCCTGGCAATGCGGCCCGCAGGGCCGACGAATTTTTCCGCAGCAAGCAACTTGATCCTATCCGTGTCAGACCCAAAAGGAGACGAACCATGCGCGAGCAAACGGAAACCATTTTGAAAGTCGATGTGGATGTCGTCCTGTCCAAGGAATTGCAACCGGAGGCGGAGCGCGCCGCCCTGCGGGAGAATTCTGCCAATGTGCCCAAACCCGTGCCCGGCCAGCCCCTTGAGTTGGCGGTGTTGAAGGCCAACAAGTGGCAGAATGGCAAGCAACTGCGCCTTCGTTTTATGGGCGGCCATCCCACCGTGCGCGATCGTGTCTTGGCGACGGCCGGCGAGTGGACACGCTACGCCAATCTGAGCTTCGTGGTCGTGGGCGATGACGCCGAAGCCGAACTGCGCGTCTCATTTGCCGCGAGCGGCTCCTGGTCCTATATCGGCACGCAGGCATTGGCAATTCCGCAGGACAAAGCGACCCTTAACTTCGGCTGGCTGCACCCGAACTCGCCCCCAGCAACCTATGCCCAAGTTGTCCTGCACGAATTCGGCCATGCCATCGGCTGCGTCCACGAACATTCGGTGGCGGGCATCGAAATTCCGTGGAACAAGCCGGTCGTCTACGCCTGGTATGCGCAACATCAAGGCTGGGACAAGGCCAAAGTGGACTACAATGTCTTCTACCGCTATGCGGTGGGTACAACCAATCAGTCGGCGTTCGACCCAGAATCGATCATGGTCTACCCGATCTTGAAGGAATTCACCTTGGGCGGCTTCGAGATTCCCTGGCGCAGCGGCCTGTCGGCAACCGACAAGCCGTGGATCGCCCAGGTGTACCCAAAATGATCCGTTGCGCCAGGTCGGGGGATGCGTCCTAAATTTTAGGCAGCCAACCATCTTCTCGGCAGGGGACAGATGAACGCTGGTAAACGCGCCAGCTTTTGTCCTCTTCTGGGAAGATGGTTGGCCGAGAATCGGGGATACACCCCGGATCAGGCCGGGCTGGACAGAATGCTCGCCAGCTTCAAGAGGAGGAAGGTATGGATCAGCAGATAGCTAAACGTATAACAGAGCTAGAAGCGCAGGCGGAAGCGCTTCAGAAGCAGATCGCCAACAGACCAGTTCTGCGCGGTGCCACGGCAGCCGGTCAACCGCACCCCTTGCAGGAGCAGTTTGACAAACTACAAGCACAGATCACCGACCTGCGCGACATCGGCGCGCAAATCGAGCAGCGCCAGGGCGAACAATATGATCTGCACCAGGCGTTGAACAGGGCGCGCAGGCGCGCTGATGCCGCGACCATAACCAACGCGCAGAAACGGCTCTTTGCCAATCAACACCAGCTTACTCAACTTACCCAGCAAGCCAACGCACTGTTGATCGAAGAGGCGGACGAAAAGCCAGCGCCGGGCAGGGTCATGCGCGGTGCACGCACCACAGGGCTAGTTGCCGAGATCCTGAGCCAAATGGCGCAGGTGCCCATTGCCTACTGCCATCTGCTGGATGCAGAGCGTCATCCGCTTGTGCGTTGTCGTGTGCGCAACGCGAGCGATAATGATCGGCGCATCCGCGTGATTACGTTCATCGAGGGCTATACGGCGCAGGATATCAAGTCGGTTGAACTTCCGGCGAAGCAGACGGTCGAGACGAGCCACTTGCCCACCTTCTTCCCAGGCAACACGAATAAGATTCGCGAATTGACGCGCGCAACGCTAAACGTACTCGTGGAAGACCTGGACACCAAGAAAGTAGAAATCCATCAGACGCAACCGATTTGGCTGCTGGCGCGTAATTCGGCGCCCCTGGCCGTGCGCAATCCGCAGACCAACGACTGGACCGATCTTTCGCGCTACCTGGGGGCCTTCGTGACGCCGCACCAAGAGGACGTGGAAGCGTTTCTCAGCGACGTTGTGGCGGAAGAGTACGGTCAAGCGCTCGTGGGCTATCAAGCTGGCGGCGTGACGCCGCAGGTGGCGGCCATCTACACAGCGCTCCAGAAGCGCAGCCTGCGCTATGTGGACTCAACCATCGACTTTGTGGCCGAACCGGGCGCCAGCACGCAGCGGGTGCGCCTGCCGCGCGAAACGCTCACGCGCGGTCAGGCGAACTGTATCGACGGTACGCTGCTGATGGCCAGTTTATTGGAAGCCATCGGCATCAATGCCGCGCTTGTCCTCGTCCCCGGCCACGCTTTTTTAGGCTGGTCCACGGTCGTGCCAGCCGGTGCGCCTGGCCGTGAGAATCAAGCCGACGAGCCGTGGGATTATTTGGAAACAACCTACCTGGGCAAGAACTATGATTTTGATCAGGCGCGCCAGACAGGGCAGGCGCGCGCCAAGGCCGCCATCGCGCAGCAGCGTGAGGCGGATGCGGACCCGAAGCGGCAAGGCGAATGGTGGTTGGCGGCGCTGGTCGCTGCGCGAGTTGCGCGCCAGGTACGGCATTACGCCCATGGAATAGCATTAGGCAGGGAGGGGAGAGCATGGAGAACTTCGATCTGCGCATCAGCGACCACGACGGTTACCAGATGCGCGTGGCCGTCATCCATTCGCAGGCCGGCGAAGTTACGGCCGTGCAGGTAGCGGCGCCGTCCTATACCGCGTTGGACCTGGTGGAAGAGCAAGACGCTCGTCTGCGCGACCTTGCTGAGGAATTCACAGCCCAAGTATTGCCGGCCGCCGTCTGGCAGGCCTGGCGGGAAAGCTGGGCCGCGGCCGGCGCGCCGGGCATCCGTCTGCGGATCCGCTGCGCAGACGCCAACAGCATGCGCATCCCCTGGGAGCTGCTCTACGATGCGGAGCGCAAAAACTTCTTGGCGCAAGATCCGCGTTCGGCCGTCGTGCGCTATTTGGAAGGCGCGATACCCGACAGTGTCAAGCCCATTGCAAGGCCACTGCGCCTGCTGCTCACCGGTGCTTCGCCTGCCGACCAGGTCAAGCTGGGTGTGGACAAGGAGTTGGATGGCATTGCGGCGGCCTTGGCCGCTGCGAAACGAGCAGGGCAAGCAGCGATCACGCGCCTCGACGATCTGACGCCAGATGCGTTGGACAAGGCGCTACTCGCCGTGCAGCCGCATCTCTTCCATTTCTCAGGTCATGGCGTGTGGGATGCACGCGCCGGCGCGGGTCATCTCTTACTGGACAATGGGCATGGTCAGAGCGCCGAACTGGCCGACGCCACGTTAGCCATGCTGCTGCGCAGCCGGGGCGTGGCGCTGGTTGTGCTCAATGCGTGCGAAACGGCGCTGGGCGGTGAGGCCTGGGGCGGGCTGGCCCAAGCTCTGGTGCTGGCCGGTGTGCCCGCCGTCGTCGCCATGCAGATGCCGGTCAGCGATGCGGCGGCGGCGGCCTTTGCCGGCACGCTCTATGCAGCACTTGCCAATCAGTATCCGCTGGAGCAAGCCGTAACCCTGGCCCGCCAGACCACAGCCCGCCAATCCAAAGAGATCGCAAGCCCTGGCGAGTGGCTAGCTCCGGTGCTCTTCATGCGCACGGGCAGCGAGCGCTTTTGGCAACAGCAAGCTGCCGAGCAGCCGCAAGCGACCCTCGACAGCATTTCAATCGGTGCGATCCATGCTGTGAACCTGGCCTTGCATGACCAAATCATCGACCAAAGGGGAGCCGCTATCACTCTAGGCGCCAAGCAGATCAATACTGGCGGCGGCGCGTACGTCGGCGGCAACGTGACCGTGGGCGGTGACTTCGTCGGTCGGGACAAGATTGAGCGGCGGGGTGGCGACAGTGGGCCGGATGCGAGCAAAGCATTCACCAAGTTGGCAGCCAGCGTTGCGTTGCGGGCACCCACGGCTAACGTGGACAAGGCCATGCAGTGTGTCCAAGCGCTGCAGCAGGCTTTCGACCTGGGCGACGACGATAAAGTGGCGGACTGCATTGGGGAATTGGCTGATCTGGCGCCGGGTGTCAAGGAGAGCTTGCAGCAGGCGTTTTCCCACCCTGCACTCCATGAGCGTGTCGGTTCAGTGACGAAGTATGTATTGCGGCGGCTGGCTCAAGTAAAATCAGATAGAAAATAACTATGCCACCCACATTCGGGGAAGGGGTACACGAACTCGGTATGACAAGCGTGAGCCCCGAAATGATCGACACCCAACCGTGGCATAGTTACTGCCCTTAGCATGTATTTACGCGCCGATCTTGCTGATACCCAAAGGTCTTCTTCTTCATCTTGTCATCTTGTCATCTTGTCATCTTGTCATCTTGTCATTCTCAAGCCCGCTCCTCTGGATCGTAGAGCCGCTTGTGCTCCTGGATTGCATAACGATCCGTCATGCCGGCGATGTAGTCGCAAACGACGCGGTGGAGTCCTTCGACTTGGGTCTGTACACGCTGTTGCACTTCTGGCGGCAACTGGAGGGGCTGGAGCACATAGGCATTGAATAGATCGGCGAGCAGGCGCTCGGCCTTTGTGGCCATACGGACGACGCGATAGTGACGGTAAAAGCTCTTAAAAAGATAACTTTTTAATTCTTTATTTAATTGCTGCATAGCCGGAGAATAGCTGGCTACATTATGACCCAAATTGCGCAGATCGGCCAGGGCGCGGATATTCGCCTGTTCGATGTTCTGGCTTGTAGCCGTAATTGTATCACTTACTTCCATGCCTACCAGACGGCGGATAAAGCGATAGCGCAACATCGCATTGCTCAAATCGACATCCTGCCGTTCCCCCATCCCTTCTAGTGCCAGCCGTGCAATGGTCAATTCGCGCACGCTAACAGAATCTAGAATGCCACTCCGCAATCCATCGTCCAGATCGCTAGTGTTGTAGGCAATTTCGTCGGCCAGGTTGCTCAATTGGCATTCCAGGGTGCCTTGTTCATCGGGCAGATATTCGCGCGCATCCACCACATCATAGTCAGTGTCATGTTTCACCACGCCCTCGCGTACTTCGTAAGTCAAATTCAGCCCTGGATGCTCTGGATAGCGTTGCTCTAGCGCCGTGACAAGCCGATAGGTCTGGCGTTGGTGGTCAAAACCACCGTGATCGCGCATCAGCTCGTTGAGCGTGGCTTCGCCGACATGGCCAAAAGGGGGATGGCCTAGATCATGGGATAAGCAGATCGCCTCGATTAGGTCTTCATTACAGCCCAGCGCGCGTGCCATAGTGCGCCCAATCTGCGCGACTTCGATGCTGTGCGTCAACCGGTTGCGGTAGTGATCACCCTCGGAGTAGACGAAAACCTGCGTTTTATATTCCAGGCGGCGAAAGGCTGTGGTATGAATAATCCGGTCACGGTCGCGTTGATAGACCGTGCGGTACGCATGTTCATCTTCGGCATAGATGCGCCCGCGGCTTTGGCTGCTACGCATCGCATAAGCCGCCAGCCATTGTTCTTCACGTTTTTCGAGATCGATTCGGGTCAGCATGGTCTCTATTCCTTGCCGAGAAGGGCAGGATCAACAATCGTCCTTATTTTCATCTGTATCCACCCTTTACTCTGCAATCCGCATTCCGCATTTTATGATTTCTTCGCTTTGCCCGATGCGATCTGTTCGCCACCGTCTACCGTAATTACATCACCGGTTACATAATCGGCTTCGATCAAGTATTTAACCGCCTGCGCCACATCTTCAGGCGTGCCCCAGCGTTCTAGCAGCGTGCGATTGATGCCGGACGCGATCTGTTGCGCCGTGAAATCTGGCGGTGGCAAGACAGGGCCAGGCGCAACCGCATTGGCGCGAATCGTTGGCGCCAGCTCTAAAGCCAGTTGGCGCGTCATCGCCAACAGCCCGGCCTTGCCTACCGAATGGGCCATAAAGTTGGGCCAAGGTGACCAGGCGGAAAGATCAACAATGTTAACAATCGCACCCCCACCGCGCGCTTGCATGCTTGGCACCAGGCTATTACACACATAGAACGTACCATCCAGTAAGATGCGTGTAACGCGATGCCACTGGTCAATAACAGCTGGATCTGCACTGGGAAAAGGCGTTTTGCCAAAGTAACTGGCACTATTAACAATGATGTCGACGCCGCCAAATTGCTCGCAGATGATGGCTGCCATGCGCTGTACTGCCCGTAAGTCGGCTACGTCACACTGGATGGCTAACGCGGCAACGCCTAGCGCCTGGGCTTCTGCCACTGTCTGTTCGGCTTCTGCGGCGGATGTATTGTAGTTAACGATAACATTGGCGCCGGCCGTGGCCAGCATCAGCGTAATCGCCTTGCCAACTCGATGTGCACCGCCCGTAATCAAAGCGGTCTTGTGCTTGGGATTCAAAGTGGATTTCCTTTTGTTCGGCAGATTTGACATACACACTTTATCAATATAAGATCAGCGTATTTGAAACCATTATGGAACCATTATGAAACCAATTAGGGGCATAACAGATGGCTACGATTACAGTAAAAAATATCCCTGATCAACTGTACGAGCAACTAAAACAGTCGGCTGTCATGCACCGGCGAAGCATTAACAGTGAAATTATTTTCTGGCTAGAACGGGTGCTAGGCAAACCTAATATTGATGTAGATGCAACACTGGCCAAAGCGCGCGTTCTGCGTGAACAGGCGAAAGTGTACATTGCTTCACAAGATGAACTAGACGCACTGATTGATGAGGGGCGTCCATGATTGTGGTTGACACGAATATTATCATCTACTTGTACTTGCCCAGCCCATTTACCGCCGCCGCTCAAGCCGCATTGATCAAAGCCCCGCGCTGGGTCGCGCCTCATCTTTGGCGCAGCGAAGTACGCAATGTACTCAGTCGCTATGTGACCCAACAGCAACTTACGCTTGCTCTGGCGATTGCGATCATGCAAGAGGCCGAAGCATTGCTGCGCGAGAATGAGTATGATGTCAACTCTGCTCAGGTGCTACAATTGGCGGCTGCGAGCGGCTGCACTGCTTACGACTGCGAATTTGTGGCGTTAGCGCAAAACTTTGCTCTACCGTTGGTAACGATGGACAAACAGATTTTGCGCTCTTTCCCCCAAACGGCTGTTGCACTTGAGCATTTTGCCGCCCAATAAGTTCTTAAAGCCGATCTGAAAAGCTCCGCGTGGATTGCCAAATCCACACAGAGTAAATACGAGGGTTCAAACAGTTTCTAGCCAAGCGTAGCCAATGCTTGTTTCATCTGCTCTAAACCCTGCGCCAATGTCGCACGTGTACAGCCAAAGTTTAAACGGACAAACCCTTCGCCGCCAGGGCCAAAGACGGCGCCGTCGTTGAGGCCAACCCGTGCTTTCTCTAGGAAGAACTTCTGACAATTACCCTCAATCCCCGCATCTCGGCAATCGAGCCAGGCCAGGTAGGTGGCCTCTGGCACTGTAGTGCGAAGGGTGGGTAGTTGTTCTTTTACAAACTGCACCAGAAAGTCGCGATTGGCGGTCAGATAAGCGCATAGCTCAGTCAGCCATTGATCACATTCACTGTAGGCGGCGATGGCGGCGACATAGCCCAACAAATTAGCATGCGGTACAATGCCGGCGCTCGCCTTCTGGATTTTTTGCCGCAACTGAGGGCTCTTGACAATTGCCAAACTGCAACCCAGACCGGGGATATTATAAGTTTTGCTCGGCGCCAACAAGGTGATCGTGCGATCGGCAATCGCCGGATCGAGCGTTGCGATCGGAATGTGTTGCGTGTCACCCAATAGCAAATCGGCGTGAATTTCATCCGAGCAGATGACTAAATCGTGTTGCTGGCAGAGTGCGGCCATCTGCTCCAAATCTGTGTGGCTGTAAGCAATACCGACTGGGTTATGCGGATTGCAGAGCATAAAGAGCCGTGTATTGGGCTGGATCGCAGCGCTAAAGGTATCAAGATCAAGGGTATAACGAACCTGCTGTCCTTGCGTCTCAACGTGCAATGGCGCGCTGTGCAATACGCGTTCCTGATTGATCGGACTGCTAAGAAAGGGGGGATAAACCGGTGTACTTACCAATACACCATCGCCGCGTTCGCCGATAGCGCGGCTAACCACATTGAGACCAGAGACCAGACCGGGCAGAAAGATGATCTCCTCTGGTCGTACAGCCCAGTTATAGAGCCGCTGCATGCGCTCTATGATCACAGTTTTGAGTTTTGGCGAATCCAGACCGTATCCAAAAATGCCATGGTCCACGCGCTCATGGATCGCCCTGAGGATGGGTTCGGGCGAGCGAAAATCCATGTCGGCTACCCACATAGGCAGCACATCTTCGCCATAATAATGCCATTTGCCGCTGTCGCTGCCGCGACGTTCCACCAATTCATCGAAATTGTAAGCCATGAGTTCGTTCACATCCTGCGCTAAGAAGCTGATATAAAAGGGAAAATCAGATGATGTTCTATGCCGGAGTATATGCCAGCCGCGCGCATCATGCAACTTAAGCTGTGAACATTACATGGGTTGGTGTACAATACATTTACATTGGGTTGCCGCGTGTCGGTCTAGCGCAGATCACGCCCAAAAGGCATCAGTGCCAGTGGGATAAGCTTGATGTGCTGCTGGGCAAAAGGAATGCCGATAATCGTGATCGCCAGAATTAGGGCATGCAGCAAGTGCGCTAAGGCAATTTCCCAACCAAATAAAACGATCCAAATCAGATTAAAAATCAGCCGCAGCGGACTGTTGGCGTTGTCACCTTCGACAATTGTCTTTCCAAAAGGCGTCAGGGTCGCAAAACCAATCTTGATCGATTGCAGGCCAAAAGGAATTCCAATGATCGTTAGGCACATTAAAAGCCCGCCGATCATATAGCCAAGACCGACCAGCAAACCACCAAAGATCAACCAGATTAGATTGCCAAGCAGACTCATAGGATTCCTCACTTTTATGAATAATTTTTGTGGATAAATTTTGTGGATACGCTGTAATTAAAGCGCTACGGACGCAGGTCGCGCTTTGAGCGTAAGGCATTCAATTGTCCTATCTCGCAGCTGTTACGCGTATATATACTACGTAGCAAGGGCTGTTAAGTTGCACAGAAACAATGGAGTCAACGATGCGCGCAGTTATTTTTGATTTGGGCCGTGTATTAGTGCATTACAATCACCAGACAACCTTAGAGGCCGTGGCCGCGATCAGTAAGGTGACAGCGCCAGAATTGCACGCGCTGTTCAGCGCGATCGACCAAGACCTGGGCGTTGGCAATCTGAGCGCTGCCGATTTGCATCAGTTTTTGATCGAGCGCGCCGGTGTTAGCGATGATGAAACGCTTTTCCTGCAAGCCTATGGCGCCGGCATTACGCGTGATGAAGCCGCTTTGGCTTATGCCTTGGAATTACAGGCACGCCCCGATCTTACAATTGGTGTGATTAGTAACACAAATGCCGCCCATGTGTGGCGTTTGGATGAGGATGTCCCTGAATTGAATGAGCTTGACTTGGTGATGTACAGCAATGAAGTTGGCTTGCTCAAGCCCGACCCAGCGATCTTTGAACTCGCTTTGGAGTTATTAGAAGTAGAGGCCAATCAGGCCATCTTTGTCGATGACATCGCCGAAAATACGGCGGCTGCGCAGGCGATGGGCCTGGCTGGCATCGTCCATCGCGACTGGGCGTTAACCCGCCCCGCACTGGAAGCCTGGTTGAGTAGATGATTTTTATGCCCTACCCGTTACTCCAGCCCAATAAGAGGGTAAGTGTGTGCCAACCGGCGCCCAGCCAGGTTGATATTACCCCCGCTTCGCGTATACAATAGTTGACTATGGCAATTGATCTTATACCGCGCCCAGCCAGTGGCGCTTTAACCAAAACTGGTGGTTTTTTGGCCGGCTTTACACATACGTTGCAACCCTATATCGGCTGTCGTTTTAGTTGTGAATATTGCTATGTTAAAGGCCTGGGTGTGCATCGCTTTCACCAACCGCCTCTCGAGTGGGGTGAGTATGTCCACCCACGTGGCGGGATTGCTGATCGGCTGCGCACAGAACTGGCCCGGCTCGATCGGCGCGGTGCATTGGCAAGCGTAGCCATTTTTATGTCGAGCGCTACCGATCCGTACCAAGGCGCCGAACGGCAGTGGCGCTTAAGCCGAGCCTGTCTGGATGTGTTCGCGGATTACTCGCCTGGTTTACTGATGATTCAGACCCGTTCGCCGCTGGTGCGCGACGATTTTGAACGGATCCAAGCGTTAGGTGACCGTTGCTGGCTTAGTGTTACGCTGGAAACGGATCTGGACCATGTTCGCCAGCAATTGACACCGCGTTGTCCATCCGTGGCGCAACGCCTGGAGACTTTGCAGGCGGCGCTGGCCTATGGTCTCAATGTCCAGATTGCTGTTAGCCCCTGTTTGCCTTTTTCCACGATAGAAACATTTGGCGCTTTGTTGTTGGCGCATGGGCAGCGGGTGGTGGTGGACAGCTTTACCACCGGAGATGGCCAAGGTGGCAAACGAACGGCGGCCACCGCAACGCCTGCCCGCTATGATGACTTGGGCTGGGGTGATTGGCGCTCGGAAGACCAAGCGCGCCAACTTTATGATTGGCTATACGCCCATATCGGCGAGCGTGCCGGTTGGTCGCAGGCCGGCTTTACGGCCTTAACGCACTTATTGCAACCCAGCGCCGTTGTGTAAAAGCCATGCTTTGTAAACACGAACTGGAAAACAGCGCTACGCGCGCTTAGTCTATGTTTGCAAAAAGAGCAGTTCGGACTGGATGATTTATGGACTGGACAATCCATCACGCCCACCCGTGGGATGTGACACCCGAGGCCGCTGTGGCCATTCAGCGCACGCTCGCGCCATTGGTGCGTGAAGAGCCATTGCCCCAACCGCCGCGCACCATTGCTGGTGTGGATATGAGTGTGCGCATTGATCAGGTGCAAGCGGCAGTAGTTGTCTTAGCCTTGCCAACCCTAGAAATCATCGACCAAGCCGTCTGGCGGGGGCCGGTGGAATTTCCGTATGTACCCGATCTACTCAGCTTTCGCGAAGTGCCGGCTGTTTTACGGGCGTTGGCGCAATTGCGCATTCAACCCGACCTGATTGTAGCCGACGCACAGGGTCGCGCCCACCCGCGTGGCTTGGGCTTGGCCTGCCATCTGGGTGTGCTGCTTGATTGGCCGATCTTCGGCGTGGCTAAATCCAGACTAACCGGGACCTATGTCGAACCGGCTGATGTAACCGGTGCACAGTCGCCACTGCTCAGGGCCAAAGCGGAGATTGGGGCTGTATTGCGTACAAAAGCGAAAACCAAACTGGTCTATGTCAGCATCGGTCATCGCATTACGTTGTCAGAAGCGGTCACTTTGACCTTTGCCTGTACCACGCGTTATCGTTTGCCCGAACCGACGCGTCAGGCGCATCTATTAAGTAAACGCATCGCCGAGTGTGGGGACGTGGCGGGTTAGGAATGTAAGGG
>Ga0105054_10010796_pt1 | contig 11538 bp, 4 predicted proteins | sample BON02_FD_78091 | JGI IMG/M metagenome (GOLD analysis project Ga0105054, IMG submission 78091) | Freshwater microbial communities from Lake Bonney liftoff mats and glacier meltwater in Antarctica - BON-02 (megahit assembly) | ecosystem: Environmental > Aquatic > Freshwater > Ice > Glacier... | reverse complement strand
GCGAGCCGGGCTGGACGACCGCGGCGACCGAGGGGATGTCGCGGCCTGTGGGTTTGCGCTTGAAGAAAAAGGGGGGGGGGGGGGGGGGGGGGGGGGGGGGGGGGGGGGGGGGGGGGGGGGGGGGGGGGGAGGGGGGGGGGGGGGGGGGGGGAAAAAAAAAAAGAAAAAAAAAAAATAGTGTATGAAAGGGAGGTGAGTTGGGGAGTAGGGGGGAGGGGGGGGGGGGGGGGGGGGGTGGGGGGGTCAGGACAGCGTGTGAGCGGCGGGGCCGAAGATATCTCGCGTGCGAGAACGAGGACTAGAACAAAAAAGAACGACGACAACTAAACAACACGCACCGCACAGAAAGTCAAAGTCGAGCATGCGCTGGATGGGGCTGATCTTGGCGTTGAAGAAGATCGCCTGCGTCTGCCGCGTGAACAGCTGCCCGCTCTCCTGCATCTTGGCTGCTTTTTTTTTTTTCGGTCGTTGGTCGCGTCGCCCGCGAAATCTCGGAAAAACAGGGGCCTGTCCCCCGCTTGTCTGGCAGCGGCGGCGCAGCGGCCGAGGCGCTCGCTGTGTTGCTTTGATCTCTGGCTCTGTCGGGGCGGGGCGCGCGAGGTGCAGTGGATTAAAGTTGTATTGGGCACAAGCGGGAGGCGTATGAGCGAAGGATAGCAGAGCAGCAGCGGCAGGAGCCAGCATCACACGGCGACGAGCGCGTGCGATACCCGCCAGCGAGTCCCGAGCGCGTCTGGCGCGGCCAAAAAAATAGGCCTCTGCGCAATCGATCAATCCTCCTGGCGCGCGTGCGGCTCGGCCAATCGGGGTCGCGCGCTGATCGACCGCGCGCGCCGGCGTGATGGAGAGGGGCTGCGCGCAGCGAGAGAAGAGGAGGAGGGAGCAAAGCGCGCGCGAAGGGAGGAGGAGGAGGAGGAGCGTTGAGCGGAAACGTACCGCGTTTGCCTCGTCTTGTCTCGATTCGGGCGGGCTCAACGTTGGTGTGTTGGCACCGGGCTGGCGGGGTTGGGATCGGGGGGCGAAGTGGATCGACAGGGTCTCTTCTTTGATGGGAGTGAACGAGAGGCGGTTGCAAGTTTTTTGCCTCTCCCTTTCCCCCCCCCTCCCCTCCCTCTCCCTCTCTCTCTCGGAGAATCGATTGCTCCTCCCAATCCTTGCCAGCAAACGCCCGCCCTTGAATCTCCGATTCACGCACAGAAGCACACCCATCACATCCATCACTCCATCGTGCCCATCGCGAATTGCACCACCATCGCGCCACCACCATCAAGCCCCGATTATCCCGCGCGCGCACCGAAAGGGCGACAGAGAAGAGGAAAACACACTGCAGCACGAGAAAGAGAGGGCTCTTCCGCGAGAGAGCGGGCCGAGCATGAGCCAGCTGGCCGACCTCGTCGCGGCGGCGGGCGAGGCCTCGGGACCGCCAGTCGACCCGGTGCAGGCCCTGGGAGGAGGCGCGCTCGCGCAGGACGCCGCGGCGGCGACGACGACCGGCGCCTACGGCAGCGGCAGCGCGCAGGGCGCCGGCGCTGCCTCGGCCGCTGCCGCTGCGTCTGCCGCTGCGTCTGCCGCTGCCGCCGCGTCTGCCGCCGCTGCTGCTGCTGCTGCTGCTGGCCCTCCCCCTGGCGGCAGCGCGCTCGACGCCGTCGCGCTGCTGCTCGAGCTGGCCTCCGCGCCCGCGCACCAGGGCGGCCTCGCGCTCGACTCGCAGTTTGACGCGTCGCAGCAGCCGCCCCCGGCGGCGGCGCCGCCGCCCCCGCCGCCGGCCCCTTTCCCCGCCGCCGCAGCAGCAGCAACGCCGACGCCGGCGGCGCGCGCCGCCAGCCCTCCCTCCGCCCTCCTCGCTCGCGACCGCCCCCCCGCCCGCCGCGCGGCGGCGGGCGCCGCAGAGGCCGTGCGCCAGGTCAGGGCGCCCCACACCCAGGTGTACGGCCACGCCGGGCCCAACCGCGGGCCCAGGATGACGGCCAAAGAGTTGGCGGCGGCAGCGGGTGGCGGCGCGGCGCCCCCTCCTCCGCCCCCGCCAGCCCGCCCGGCGCCCCCGCCGGTTGCCGCCGCCCGGGAGGCGCCCCCGCCGCCGCCGGCCATCAGCCCGCTGGGCGGCGGCGGCGGCGCGCTGCAGCTGCCCGCCGGCATGCTGCGCCACGTCGGCCCCCCCTCGACCGCCTACGGCGGCGGCGTCGGCGGCCTCGAGCGGCCGCACGAGCCGTACGACGACGCGTCGGCGGCGACCGCCGCCGCCGCCGCCGCCGCCGCCGCCGCCGCCGCCGCCGCCGCCGTGGCCGCGCGCTACCCTTACGGCTCGCCCGAGTACCTGGCGGCGATGGCCACGGTCGGGCAGCCGCTGCCGAGGCACCCGGGGGCCGTGGCCACGCTCATGCAGCAGCCCCAGCAGCAGCAATGGCAGCGGCAACAGCAACAGCAGGCGGCGGCGCTGGCGGCGGCTGCGGCGGCGGTCGGCGGGCGGCAGCACCTCGACAGCGACCCGGCCGCCGCCGCCGCCGCCGCCTCGCTGGCGGCCGACGCCCTGCTGATGCCGCACGTGGTCAAGCGCCCGCGCGGGCGGCCGCCGGGGCCCGGGCGCGGCCGCGGGCGCCCGCCGGGGCCCGGGCGCGGGCGCGGCGCCATGCACCCGCCCGAGCCGCGCCTCGTCCACCCCCCCTTAAACCTGCCCGGCGGCGGCGGCGGCCTCCTCGGCCTCGGCAGCGGCGGCGGCGGCAGCGGCGGCGGCGGCGGCGGCGGCGGCGGCGCCTACCCGCATCCGCCGGCGTACCACACGACGTCGATGCCGTCCAGCCAGCTGCCGGCGCCCCCCGGGGTCTTGTCGCGCTTCGTGCCGACGTCCGGCACGGCCTTCTCGGCGGGAGGCACGGCCGCCGGCGGTGAGGGCGGCGGCAAGAAAAAGGCGCCGCGCCCGTCGACCGGCGGCGGCGAGCGGCGCGAGGCAGAGCCGGACGACCCGCGCGGCCCGGCCGGCCCGCGGCGCGGGCCGATGGACGAGATGCGCCAGCTCGTGCGCATCATCTGCAAGCTGCTGCCGGGCTCGGCGACCATCCTGCAGACTCCGCCGGCGGCGCCGGTTGCGGTGCCCGCCGCTGCCAAGGCCAGCGGCGGCGGCGGCGGCAACGAGGGCGGCGGCGGCGGCGGCGGTGGCGGCGACGCGCCCGCCAGCGGCGCCCGCACCAGCCGGCCGGGATCGTCCGGCGCCGCCCCCGCCGCCGTCCCTGTGGGCGGCGTCGGGCGCAACGGCCGCAGCGGCCGCCGCCGCAGCAGCGCCGCCGGCGGTGGTGGCGGTGGGGGTGGTGGTGCTGGCGGCGGCGACGGCGGCGCCGACGAGACGACGGGGCGCGGAGACGTGAGCGGCGACGGCGAGGACGGCGGCGGCGGCGCCACGACCGCCGGCGCCTCCGCCAGCGGCGACGGCGGCGACGACCAGCCCGAACCCCCCGGCGGCGCCGGCCTCGCCGGCGGCAAGTCCGCCCGCATGGTCGGCAACGGCAGCAACCGCCTCAGCGAGGAGCAGATCCGCGCCTTCTTCGCCGGCGTCGTCGGCGGCGGCGGCAGCGCCGGCGCCGGCGCCGACGGCGGCGCGCCCGCGCCGCGCTGGGGCATCCCCCAGGGCTGGGCCGAGTACGTCGGCCGCTTGCTGACGTGGTGCGTGCGCGCGGCCGAGGGCGACGACGCGCCCGAGGTGACGCCCGAGCGCGCGGCCCTGGTGGCGGGCCGGCCGACCGGGCGCGCGTGGGAGATCGACTGGGAGCGGCTCGCGGCGATGGGCCTGGCGCCGGCAGAGTGGCCGCTGCCGCTCACGCGGGCGGGCGTCAAGGCGGCGGCGCTGTCGCCGGAGCGGCGCGCGACGGCGCGCAAGGCGGTGGCGCTGAGGGACGCGGCGGCGGCTGCGGCGGCCGAGGCCGAGGCCGAGGGCGCGGAGAAGGAGGCGCGGGCGGCGGGGGGCGCGTCGTCCGAGGGCGGACGAAAGGGGGCGGCGAGCGGCGGCGGCGGCGGCGCAAGCGAGGACGGCGAGGGCGGTGGCGGCGGGCGGAGCGGCAGTGGCAAGCGCGGGCGGCGCGCGGCGGCCGGGTCGCCCGCGCCGGCGCCCGGAGGCGGCGACCGCGTCGTCACCGGCCCTCGGCGCGACAGCCTGGGCGCCGCGACCGAGGCGGCCGCAGCCCTGGCGCGCCTGGCCGCGGGACTCGACTCGGACGAGCCGGCGGACGAGGGCGACGGCGGGCGGCGGCGGCGGCGGGGGGGGCAAGGCTCTGCGGGGGAGGAGGAGGACGAGGACGACGAGGGCGGCGCCGCGGGCCGCCGCCGCGGCAGCGCCAAGCGCTCCAAGGCCTCGGCGGCGGGCGACGGCGCGGGCCCGGACGCGCAGCACGGTCTGCTCGCAGGCCTCGACCGGGCCAGCGCGGCCGAGTGCTGGGCGGTGGCCGCGGCCTCGGTCTCGGCGGCGGCGGCGGCGGCGGCGCGGGGCAGGGGGAGCGCCGACGCTGGCGGCGGCGGCGGCGGCGGCGGCAGCGGCGGCGGCGGCGGCGGCGGCGGCGGCGGAGAGGCCGAGGCGTGCGCCCGCCTGTCCCTGCTCGCGGCCCTGCACTCGCACGCCTTGTCGCCCGACGAGCTCGCCATCGTCGTATACGGCCCCGCGCCTGCCGCGGCCCAGCAGCGCGCCCGGCTCGCGGCGGCGCTCTCGTCGTGGGCGGCGGGCGCGGGCGCGGGCGGGGGCGCGGGCGGGGGCGGGGCGGCCGCGAACGGGCACGGCCACGGCGCCGCCGCTGGCGCGCGCAGCGGCGTTCTGAACTCGTCGCAGCCCCCCGCGGCGCTGGACGCCGGCGCCTACATCATGTCCGAGAGCCAGCCGCAAAAGTGAAGACAAAATGAGACGACTAGATGTTTTGCTTTCGTGTGTGAGCAAAGGCGCCCGCGCTCGCTCGCCCGCCCCGTCTTTTTATCCGTCTTGCCGCGCGCGTCGCGAAAAGCAAATCATGCTTTTCCCAATAGCTGGGGAAGTGGTTACACGTATGCGTTAAATGGGACACGTGCGGTGGGATGGAATGAAGGACATACGGGGAGACGGACGCACCAAACAGGCAGACAAAAATTGCGGCAAGCAGGGACGCGCCCCTCTCGAGCGGCGCTGCGGCGGGCGGCTTGTCAATCGGCCGCCGCCGCTGCCGCCGCAAGAGAGAAACGACGCCCTGCGCCAAAAAACGAGGGGAAATGAATAGGGCGGGTGATGGGCAAAATGTGAGGAAAATTGTGCTCGGCCGACGAGAATTGTTGCCGGGCGACGAGAATTGTTGCCGGGCGACGAAAAACTGTCGCCGGGCGATGTGTACGACCCACGGCTCTGGGATGTACCCGAGGGGTCGAGGAATGAAATCAAAATACGGGGAGGGGGGGAGGGGGGAGGGGACGGCCAGCAATGGACAATGGTCCAAAAGGGGGCATCCTCGTCCTCCCTCCCTCCCTTCCCGCCGCCCGCCCGTCTGTCTGTCGGACTTTCCGGCGGCAGCCATTCCCGGGTCGGCCCATGCCTTCTTCACCACAGCAGCCGCTCGGGCCCCAGGTACGTCTCGATCAGGCCGTCGTAGTGCCTCCGCAGGTCCTCCCCCTCGAGCGCCAGGCCCTCGGGCAGCTCCACGCGCCGGTGCACGGCCACCTGCTGGAAGCGCAGCAGCAGCGGCAGCCGCGCCGCGTCGCCCTCGGACAGCAGGTCCTTATAGGCGTCTCCCGGCCGCGGCGCCGGCGCCGTGAGCGCGTAGCTGCGCTGCATGCGCAGCACAAAGAGCGCGTCCTCCGGTAAAGGGCAGCGGTTGAGCACGAGGACCATGTACAGGTACTCGGGCGCGCCCCACGACAGGTAGACGCGCTTGAGGCCCGGGTGCGGCGCGCCGTAAACGCCGACGCCCGAGGCAAACGCGCGCCGGCGGCGGTCCGGGTTTGCCGCGAAAAAGTCGTACCCGGGCACGAGCGGCGAGAATCGGACGCCCAGCGGGAAAGTCTCGCCGCCCACGGCCCACGGCGGCTGCGCGCCCCAGCGCTCGTGCGCCAGGAGCTTGCCCAGGCCGTGGATCAGGCCGACGAGCGCCATGTAGGGCCTGTCGGGAAACGCCAGGCGGCAGAGCTCTGCGGTCTGGAGCGCGTGCTCGAGCAGAGGGAGGTCGGGGTCGAGGCGGGCGGGGGCGCGCGCGACGGCCTCGCGCGCGGCGCGCGCGCCTGGGTCGCCGGCCGGGTCCGACGGCCAGAGGGAGTGCTGGAGGTCGGCGGCGGCGCGGGCGCGCGAGGCGGCCGAGGGGCCGCCGCCGCCGCGGCCGCACGTGGAGCCGCCGCCGCCGCCGCAGCAGGGCGGCTGCGCGGCGTCGGCGGCGCGGGGGAGCACGTGCGCGGGCACGTGGCAGGGGTCGAGAGAGCCCTCGGCGGCCTCGGCCAGGGTCGCCAGGTCGAGGCGGACGGGACGCGGGGAGGACGGGGCGGAACACGGCGCGCCGCCGCCTGGGCCGCCGTCAGCCGCGACGCCCCCGCCGCCAAACGCCGGCGCCACGCCGCGCCCGCCGGCCGCGCGCGCCTCTGCCTGCGCCTGCGCGTGACCCCGCGCGGCCGCGGCCTGCGCCGCGCCCGCTGCGCACAGCAGCGCCGCCTCGTACTCGTGCTTGACGCCCTTGTCCAGCTCGGAGAGGGCCTCCCACACGCTCAGCTCCGCGCGGTTGAGCTCGGCGAACGCGGCGGCCTGGCGCCGCGCAAAGTCGAGCGTCTGGCGCGCGCGCCCGAGCCGCACAAACAGCTCGAGCGCGGCGGCCGAGCGCACGGGGCAGATCGACACTGCGCCCGCTGCCGCCGCCGCCCCCTGGGCGTGGAGGAGGGACTCGGCGGCGGCGGCGCCGCTGCCCCGGGCGGAGGTCGGGGCCGAGGGCGGGCCGCCCGCGGGGCAGGCCGCCGCCGCGGCGCCGTCGCTGCCGGCCACGGACGAGGCGGGCGTCGCAAAGTGCGCTCGCGGGCTGCCGCCGCCGACGCCGGCGTCGGCGACGATGCCCGCAAAGGCGCCGCGGCCGAGCGAGCTCTGGCGCTCGACGGGGGCACGGGCGGCCCGGTGCTGCTGGCGCTGCTCCTCGTCGGCCGAGGCCAGGGCGGCGGCGGCCGAGGCGGCGACCGCGGCGAACGCGCCCGAGGACGAGGCGGCCAGGTGCGAGAGCGCCCCGCGCGTCGGGCCGCCGCCGCCGCCGCCGCCGCCCGCGGACAAGCCGCCTCCCCCCTCGCCCGAGAACCGCGCCGCCACGTCAGCGGCGGTGGGGGCGCGCGACGAGGACACGGGCGTCGAGGGGTCCTCCGAGGGGGTGGCGTCCGGGGCAAAGGCGGCGGCCGCGGCAGCGGCGTCGGCGGCGGCGGCGGCGGCGGCAGCGGCGGCAGCGGCGGCGGCCTTTGCCTTGCTCGAGCCGCCAAACACGCCGCGGCCGGACGACGAGACGACGCCCATGGCCTTCAGCGTCTCCTCGACCTGACTGGAGAGCGCGCCCAGGCGCTGCTGCCACTTGGGCGTGCGCGCGGCGCCCATGCTGCCGCCCGTGCCCGCGACGCCCCCGCCGCCCGCGGCGTCGGCGCCCGTGGCGCGGGGCGCGGTGCCGCCCGACACGCCGCTGTCGCCGTCGCCGTCGAAGAAGCGGGCGTGCGCGTCGCCGCTGTGCCGGTGCTCGTTCTCGTCCTCGTGCTCGTCGTCCTCCTCCTCCTCGCCGCCGCCGCCGCCCTCGTCGCTGCTGTGGTCGTCGTCGTCGCTGGCCTCGTCAAACCTGTAGTCGTTGCCGGACGTCCGGGGCGCCTGCGGCCTCCTCTGCGGAAAGGGGGCCGCCGCGGCGGCCGAGGCGGCGGCCGAGGCGGCGGCGGCGGCGGCGGCGGCGGCGGCGGCGCCCGCGGTCGCGCGGCCCTCGGTGATGCGCTCGAGCGGGACCGCCACCAACACCACGGGCGCCTCGGTGATGCGCTGGCCGTGGTCCTGCGGGAGCGCCAGCACCTCCGACTCCAGGGGCGGCGCAGCGGCGGCGGGCGCCGGCGCGCGGGTTGTCGCGAGGAGGGGGCCCGCCGGGGTGCTCGGTTTCGGCGCAAACGTGAACGAGGGCGCGAGGGAGGCCGCCGGCGCGACCGCCGCCGCGCCCGTGGGCGCGCGCGGGTGGCTCGGCGGAATCGCCGAGGGATGGCTGGCCGTCGCGGCCGCCCCGTCGGCGTCGTCGGGCTTAAAGGCCGCCGACCGCCGCGGCGGCCGCTGCTGCTGCCCCTGCTGCCCCTCCGACTGCTGCGCCTGCTGCTGCGCGGGCGGCCCGGCCGGTTGCTCGGCGCTCGGGCGCCGCGCCGACGGCGGCATCGACGACGCGCACAGCGTAAACCGGCGCGGGGCCACGCAGCCCGGGTCCTCGGCGGCGGTCGCGGCGCTCGCTGCGCTTGCGGCGGCGGCGGTGGCGGCGGCGGCGGTGGCGGCGGCCGAGGCGAGGGCGGCCGCGCCCCTTCCCCCGCCCCCGGCGGCGTCGGCGGTGGCGCGCGCGATAGCCTCGTCCGTCGACGCGCGCCACGGCATCGCCAGCTCGAGCGACACGCGCTGCCGCTGCCCGCCCGAGCCGGCGCCGCCCCTGATGTCGCACGAGGACGACGCCGCGCGCAGCAGCACGGCCGCCGACGACGCGCGCCGGGTGCCGCCGGCCAACGACGACCCGGACGGCTGCCAGAGCGCGGCGGCCCGGCGCCGGCTGCCAAACGCCCACTCGTCGCCCGACGCCGGCTGGCGGGGGGTCGTCGACTGCGCCTGCGGCGAGCTGCCCGCCGTGGCACCGTCCGCTGCTGCTTTCGTATCCCCTGCCGCTGCTGCTGTTGCCGCCGCCGCGCCGCCGCCGTCGGCGCCCGCGCCCGCGGCCTGGGGGGCGTCGTCCTCGGCCAGGCGCGGCATCGACGGCGCGCGCGACGGCGCGCGCAGCGGGCCCGACGCCCGGTCCGCCTCGTCGTCGCTGTCGGCGTGAACGCTGCTCGCGGCCCCGCCGCCGCCGCCGCTTTGCTGCTGCTGCTGCTGCTGCTGCTGCTGCTGCTGCGCCTGCGCCTGCATCAAGGCCTGCTGCTGCGGCGTGCCGCGCGGCGGCGGTCCGCTGCGGGCTGCCGCTGCGCGCAGGCGCGCGACCGCGCAGTCGCCGGCCGGCCGCATCGTCTCGAGGAGCATCCTCCTTGTGTCCCGCTCGCGCGCGCGCGTGGGCAACACACCAACGCGTGGGCTGAGGGGGGGCAAAAAGGCCGGCGCGAGAAAAGAGGGTCCCGGACGACTTGGGCTGCGTCCTTGGCTCTCTCTCCAGACCGGAGAGAGTTGGGGGGGCCGGAAACCCTGGGCCTGGGGCGCGAATGGGGCCCCGTGGAGCGCGTTAGAGGGCGCAGCTGGGTCGTCTGATCTGGTGGCGGCGTTGATTGGGGGGGGGGGGCGCGATTGGTCAGCGTTTCGGGCGATTCGATGGACTCTGTCTCTCTGTCTCTCTCTCTCCCCTTCTCTCCCCTTCTCTCCTCCTCCCAAGGTCAACGGGGCGAACGTACGACCGTTCAGCTGCTCGCATCGACTCACAACGATGGAGACCTAACGTCCCAGTCGCGCGGGCGGATTGGGGGCGGGCCGGAGCGGACGAGCGGACCGATGCGGATTTCTTTTGTCGGACGAAGGCCCAGTCAACAGACAACGGGGGGGGAGCTAGTGGGATGATGAAAGGGGTGAGGGTTGAAACAAAATCGAGACGGAGGGTTGCGTATGTGTGTCGTGGGCATGGGCAGAGGGGAGGGTGGCGCACAAATCACGTCGGCGGCGGCGGCGACCAGGCGGACGGCGAGCTCGGGAACGCGAGGCGATGGCGACGGCGGCGAGGCCGTGGTCCCGTCGTGCGCACTAAAAACACCCTCCCGCCTTCTCGGCCTCTCATCTTGGGATGGTCGAGGCGGCCTGGTCGCCACGAGGATCGCGACGACGATCGCGGGATCCGGAGGGATCGAGGGGGGGGAGAGCGCGAGAGGTTTGCAAGAAACGAGAAAGCCTAATCGGCGGCGGCAGGCGATCCGCGGGCGCGGGCGCGGCCGCCTCGTCCCGTCTCCAACACCGCGAGCGTCCCGAAAACGAAATGGCGCCACGTCTCTCTCTTTCGCGCTCCCGCCAACTCAAAACAGCAACGTCCCGCCTAGGTGTACACCCCCCCGGCCGGCAGCGCGCGCTCCATGTCGCGGCGCGCCGCGCGCAGCGCGGGCGCGGCCTCGAAGCGCGCGGCGACGTCGGCGGCGGCGGCAGCAGCGCCGCCGCCCCCGCCGCCGCCGCCGCCGCCGGCCAGCGCCCGGGCGGCCGCGGCCACCGCCCGCCCGAGCGCCGGCGCGTGGGCAGCCTTGAGCGCGGCGACCGCCTCGACGGCCACCACCGCCACGGCCGGCACGCCCGAGAACTCGCACTCGGCCACGATCGCCGCGGCCAGGCCGCCGAGGACGGTGCCGGCCGGCAGGGGCGGCGGAAGCGGAGATGAAGGAGAGGAGGAGGCGGGCGCGCCGCCTGCCGCCGCCGCCGCCCCCACCGCCGCCGCCCCCCCCGCCGCCGCCGTGGCCGCCGCCGCAGCCGTCGTCCGCAGCGTAAAGGCCAGCAGGGCCTCCGAGGGGTCGCCCTCGCCGCGGTACTGCTCTCCGCGAGCCTCGGCGACGACGAGCACGCCCGACGGGCGCAACTTGTCGAGGATGCCGCGCGCCCACGCGCCCGCGCGCGCGTCGGGGACGCCGCCGCCGCCGCCCCTGCCGCCTCGGCCGCCGCCCCCTCCGCTCGTCGTCGTCGTCGCGAGCGCCGCCGCCGCCGCCGAGCCGGGCGGGGCGGGCGTCGCCGCGATCGCGAGGCACCCCTCGCCCACGGCAAAGATGGCGCACTCGGACCCGCGGCAGTACTCGGGCACGGGCAGCGACGACCGGTCCTGGTCCTGGCCGCGGCCGCCCGCCCCTGCCTCAGCCGGCGCCGCCGCCGCCGCCTCCGCCGCCGCCTCTGCCGCCGCCGCCGCCCGCTCGTCGTCGTCGTCGACGTCGGCGCCGCCGCCCGGCTTGCGCCGCGCCCCTCCCGCGGCGCCGGCCTCGCCCGTCGGGATGCGCGGGGTGGCGAGCGCCGGGAGCGTCACGCTGCCGGTGGGCCGGATCGCCTCGCCGCCGAGCAAGAGGCAGTGGGCCAGGAGGGCCGCGGCGGCGGGGCTGGCGGCGACGATCAGCAGAGGAGCGGCGGCGGCAGACGCAGGCGCGGGCGCGGGCGCGGGCGGCCGAGGCAGAACGACGTCCGGCGCGCGCAGCAGCGCGTCGCCCAGGGCCGCGGCCCGCTCCTCGTCGTCGTCGAGGAGCGCGCGCGTCGGCCACATGAGGTCGTCGAGCTCCATGCTTGCCCGGTGTGGGTGTGTCTCGCGGGGGGGGGGGGGGGGGGGGGCGGGGCAAAAGGGGGCAACCCTGGGGGCTGGGGTTTTGGGGGGGTTTTTTTTGGGGCGCGCGGGGGCGAGACCACCCCCCGGGTGCGGGGGGACCGCG
>Ga0105054_10010795_pt1 | contig 11538 bp, 15 predicted proteins | sample BON02_FD_78091 | JGI IMG/M metagenome (GOLD analysis project Ga0105054, IMG submission 78091) | Freshwater microbial communities from Lake Bonney liftoff mats and glacier meltwater in Antarctica - BON-02 (megahit assembly) | ecosystem: Environmental > Aquatic > Freshwater > Ice > Glacier... | reverse complement strand
GGCAGGCCTAGTTCTTTTTCACCAGAGAACCCATAGATTGTCCATTCCAGTAATACCGTCAGTGCCTCGCCATCCATCATCTTTTCTGGATTGAGGATGTCTCGCCAGACTTTATATGAGTTTAGGGTTTAGGGAAATTCATGTGTGAAAACGAGCCCAACAAAGCGTTGCACGAAAACGAAACGCGACCGGACGAATTCGGGCGCAATACGGTTTGGATCCAAATGCAGTCCAATGATCCAGACACGGCTGGCGACATGGACGCCCCGACGATTGGAGACATTGGAGGCATTATTGCTGCCGCCACCTCGGCCAGATACTTGAGCGACAAGCGCGTCAACGATGGCCACATTGTTGCGTTGGGGTTTGAGCTGCAAACACACGACAACAGGCCAGTCGAGGTTTTCATGAAGAACCCGTGACGCGATTCAATAAACAACACGTGCACAGTCTGTTTTTTTGTCCCGCACGCGCGATGTGCGCCGGTAGCTGTGTGGTGTCCCTCTGTCCTTTTCTCCGGCCACATCTTCACGCCATGTCAAACATGTCATGGGGTAGGTGGAAAGGTATCGGAAACACAGTTTGATCCCAGACTGTCCGGTACATGTCCTGGTGCAGCAGGGTCCTATTCTGTTTGATGAGTGTCGATACCAGCTGCAGGATGCAGTTGAAGGTGCCGGGGCAGAAGTTTGCCAGGCGCTGTGCGAGCGAGAGCGCGGTGTGTTTCTGTTGCGAAATGTGCTCCACGTCCACTCCGCCCTTGTACAGCACATCGATTTTTTGGTACAGATAGTCCGAATAAGGGTAGTGCAAGAGCAGATGGATGATTGGAGTGCACCCTTCCGAGTCGATCTGGCGCGTATTGATGCCGTGTCAGATCAGGAAGTTGAGGCTCACAATCGGCGTAGTGACGACCGCCGGTACTGGGCCCGTGGGCCTTGTGCTTTCAAACACCACACCTGCACCAGCAACGTCATAGCCGCCGTCGTCATCTCGCAGGACACGGTTCACATTGCTGACAAAGAGAGCGTTCTGGCCCAGGTGATTCACAGTGTCCAGCTTCACCCCCCCGTGCAAGAGCACGTACAGCAGCCAGGTGTTGCCGTTGGCGGCAGGAATCTGTAGCGGGTTGCACGCTCCTGATTCCATCCACATTCGACTGTCTGTCATGGTGAGTCCTAATGTGCGGGAAAAGGTCGACGACGACAACAGTGTCACCATCGCCCACATCCTCTTCTTGTCTTCTGCATTGGACAATTTTTCGTAGAGCATCCCCTTTAAAACAGTGTCGGCACGCACCGCGGCAGCGTACTCGCAGTACACCGTGAGAGACGTGGCTCCGAACACGTCGGGCAGTATTGGGTTCGCTCCGTGCAGTAAGAGGCACTTGACCTTTTCGGAGGCTTGAGCAATGCGGCTGGGTGTACTCGTGCACAGTTGACGCAAAGCAAGCGACAGGAATGTGGTGTTTTGGCAGAAGCCATTCGCAGGCAGATGCACTACGCCGTTTGTGCTCCCTCCCAGCATCCGCAACAGCTGTTCCACACACTGTGGCGTGCCGTACAATATGGCCGAGTACAGGTAGGGCTCGTCGTCTTTGATGGCGTTGGGCATCAGCCGCATTGCTGGGTCGCCTCGCTCGTACAGTACCGTTGTGCCCTGGTGCTTCTGACAAAACCGGAACGGGTCCCGTGCTTCAATCAGGAAACGCAACACATTCAAGTTGTTGGTTCGAATGGCATGAATCACGGCAAAGTGTCCCAGATCGCGGTCGCCACAGCTCAGGAACCCCTGGCGCAACGACTGCGATTTCCGCATGGTGTACTTCATCCACTGCACGCACTCTGCATACGGGTGTTTGTCCATTTTTTTGCGAATCTGGATTTTCCAGAAGTCCAGTCGCTTCTGTTTGGCACACGACAGCATTTCGCGAAACGCAGACTTGTGCAAGAGCATCGAGGAGAGCCCTGCTCCCGTGTGTTGCATGCTGCCGCCCGCTATCAGCATCCCGACTTATACACCCCGCATCTGTTGGCACAAGGAGGCATTGACAGTGGACTCACCTGGCAGTCCAGACAAATGACTATGTTCGCACGTCTACCCTTGAGCTGTGTTAATTCCTGGTTTAAGACTGCTTTAATCAAAATATCATTACACGAGGACGCACGCGCTAGACAGTATAACTACCCACAGTCTCCGCGTCAGTCGCCATTCGCATGCTCATCGCGACCACAGACCACAAGCATTAGCAGTTTTTGGCACCCCTCATACAGCGGGATGTTGCTGTTCAGATTAGACGTGCCGAATTCCCGTTGAGTAATGAGACCAGGTGTCGGAGCTTGGCCCGCGTCAGCAGTTGCCTGCAAGAAAGGCACGGCGAAGGCGCGTGCCAGCATAAATATGGCTTGCCGGCGCTGGTTGTACCTACTATATGATTCGCGCACCAGTCTACGGGAACCCGTCACTGCATCAGCATGGTGGTTCAACATCATCGGCATGGGCCACACCAAGATGTCGCCCACGACAAGACCTTGCAGATAATCGGGCGTAAGATGTACTGCGCCTCGGCGCCCATTGCCACGCTCTTCAAGAAATGGCACTGGTTGTTCCCATTGGTCCAGGATCTGCTGAATACCCACGTTTTCACGCGCCCAGTCGAAGAGCACGCCTGCAAAGCCGTGAGTTTTCATGGCGTACCGCACGCGAACATCAATCCATTCACCCAACTCCCTTGTGCCGTCGGCGGGGCGAAACGCGACTTCCAGTGCCAGCGCAGCGTCGGCTGCGGCAATATTTACCATCATACGAAATCTCGGGTCGCTTGGCACACAGGCCCTCATGTTGCTGCTTCTGGCATTCATGTCAGTGAACCCAGGGTTGGTTTCGTCGCCTTCCATCCTGCTCATAATCACGTGGTCGCTGACATCATGGACAAAGCGACCATCTTGTACGTGACAGTATATACGCCCCACTTTCGCCAGCCAGAAAAGCATGCATGTCGTGACGATTTGGGCAAAGGCACGCGGCCCTAGGCTCGCCCTGCCTGCCGCACTTTCAAAAATCACTCTGTCACGCACACCTGCCCCTGAATATTGCGAAGAAAAGACCAGCATGCCCCAGCGTTGGGGTGCCGTTTGATGGTTCATTGTTTCGCGAACGCGCGGAAACGTAAATAAATCCCCCCATGTCAGCGGCGACAGCTTGCTGTCCAGATACACGACGGGCCGATCGGCAACCGTCCTCACTTGCAGCGCAAACATTGGCTCGTTCCACAACTGCGCGAGTTTGATGACGTTCATGTGTCCAGAGGGACCGCACTGCGACAGCAACGCGCGCATTGTATACTCTGGCATGCCAAAATACAACAGGAAATCCGTCGAGACCTGCAGCATGTGCCCCCATTGGCTCGAGAGATCCGCCTCTGACGCAGAGGCCATGTCCCTGTGCAGGTCCGTATTGGCGTCACTCAGACGTTGCATCCACGCTCTGTCGTGCGCCGACGCACGCAGAACGAGGCCAAATTCGTTTTCGTTGATGCCGTTACTTGTGTCTTGACTCATTTCCTCCGAGTCGCTGCTGTCCTGGACTTGAGGATCCTGCGTATCGACGTCCTCGAACCCCTGTGGAGTTCGCAACACCGCACGCTCATCGCCAGCGCGTAAGCGCCAGCCCCCCTGCCCCCCCGCTGCGACTTGGTACATGAGACCAATTCGCCTCAACCAGAAGTTCATGAACGTGACTTGAAAATGGGCACACACAACACCGCCGGCCTGCGCCCTGTATTCTTCGCAATCCAAGAGATCGTTGTCTTGCAAGTTGTATCCACACAAATCGGCCGACATCGCAAGATATGCCACGCACTGGTCGCTGATGGCTGGACTCATTGTGTCCAGCACACAAGGGAACGAGAAATAATGGCCCCATGTCAACAAAGTGGCAGCGTCATCTGCCACGATATTTCCATTCTCCTCGTCAATCAAAATCGCTGGCATCCCAGTGTTCCACAGCTCGACCGCCGTGATGACATTGCTGTATCCGTGGCGAAGAATTTTGTTTTCAAACACGCAGTAGGTAGCGTCCGAGATGCCGGTCGACTGCCTGAGAAAGGCCATGGCTGCCAGACCAAGCTTGTGCATAGTGTCTCGCGTGTCGGCGGCATAGGGGTGTTGTATCTCTTGGGTTTGTACGCGTAATTTTGCACGTTGACAAAGTTGCATAAACTTGTGGTGTCTCTCGGGCACCGCTTGAATAACACGTCCAAAGTCGCCCGAAAGCGACTGCACCGCCGCCGCATTCACCTTCAAGGCGTCAAGAAGCTCCTGTCGTTGTCCGTCACTTGGCGAGCCCCGGACACTGGAACCCCCGATTCCACCTGACATGTTTTTGCCAGAGGTCTGATGTCCACTTAAATAGGCACGTCGCGCTTCACGCCTCGGAAAAGTACAACTGCAACGACAGTGCCATTTTCAGACGGGAATTGTCGTCAGACGAAGGTGCGGCACCGCCCGCTGCACTGATGGGACACACCGACATCTGGCGCAACAGGGAAATCGGAACTTGTAATATTTTCTGGCAGCGGTCCTGCAACAGCAGTTCTTTGAGCATTGCTGTGTCTTCGTAGCACGAGACCGCGGGAATGCGCAGCAACATATCGCACACGATGATGATGATGATGATTGCTTTTATTACTTTCAAAAGTAGTTTAGGAACCCACTTCGACGGACAAGAGCATGGTGCCAAAGGTGAGTTCAAGCTCCGGAAAGAAGCGGCGCACGACAATAAAGACAGAGACGTTCTCCGTCACCTCCACGGCGTGGTGGTGGTGTTGGTCGTGCGGGTCGGTGCTGTCGCGCGGCATCTCTCTTGTCAAATGCAGACACATGTTGTACGCCTTTTTGTCCGTCGTCAATGTAAAGAAGAAGTAATTGTTCTTCTCAAAGACGACAGACAGCAGCACCGTCGCAGTGAGCGATCCGTTGTTGTTGTTGTTGTCAATTTTCCGTGCCTTGACCTGGATGGTGCCCGGGGCGCCTTCCAGGATGTGGAACTTTTGGCAGTGCTCCCACAGCGCACTGATGTTCATTCCCCGAGTGCACCGCGAAAGCCCCACGTCGTTGTTGAGAAGCGGACTCGTAATGTGGTTCTCGGCACACTCGCGCGAGTGCTGTCGCGCCATGGTACACGACATGGCAGTCGCGTTGCTGCAGCTGCCGCACGGCAGCATGGATTTGGACAAAAAATAAATCTTCTCCCGGTTCAACACGTCGTGCTTCCACACATCTACGCGGCACTGCGGGCACTTGGCTTCGCTGCCGCCGCGCTGCTGCTCCTGGAGCGTCGCGCAGCACCCGCGACACACAGTGTGGATATTGTGGCACACAATCAGCGGCGTCATGTTGGACGTGCACTCCTCGGAAAAGATCTGCATACAGATGGGACAGCGGTACGCGTGTGACTCCCACGTATCATCCTGCATTGCAAGGCAGCACCGGCTCGTGGCGGCTGCGGCGACAATGCGTGAAACGCGGGTCGGTACGCAGTCTGGCGATTTGTCTGTACACTTGACGATGCCGGCTGCATGCCACCTCCAACCTTGCGCAGTAGGAGGCCTTATATACCGCACCCTGTTTAAAACAGCAGTTGTGCGGCGAAGCAACACCTCGTGTGCGCAGTCCCTGTGGCCGACCTCTGGCTTCTCTGTTGTATTTTTGGGTATTTCGGGCACCCGGGCCCTATAAAACCCAACGCGATCGAGTCAACGAAATTGTTCTTGATCCCACGGAAGGAGGGTGGTGATGGCGGCCGCTGGCAGCAAATTCGCGGCGTGTGTCACTGAGGATGGCAGTGTGTGGACGTGGGGAAGCAACCTGTACGGACAGTTAGCAGTGCACACCTATGACATGGCGGGACTGTCTGTCCCGCAGCACATTGCACCGCGTCACTTTGGCAAATCGCGTGCCGCCATGGTGGCGTGTGGTTCTGATTTCACACTCGTACTCACCGAGGCCGGACACGTCTGGACAAGTGGCAGCAACAGCTGTGGCGTGCTTGGTCACAATGACGCCGCAAACTGCCGTAAGAAACACACCTTGACGCAGTTTGACGCCAAGTACTTTGGCAACGTTGCCGTGAAAATGGTTGCTGCAGGCGCCGCTCACTGCATCGCTGCGAGTGGTGACGCCCACCGTGCGGTGTGGACCTGGGGCCAGAATATCTGCGGACAGCTCGGACTCGGCACCATGGACGATGCGCCAGTCCCAGTGATGGTATCCAACACAGCATTCGGTGACGGTGTTGTCGAGACAGTCCACGCCTGCTACGACTATACCATGGTGGTCACGGGTATCGGCGAGCTCTTTTCGTGTGGCAACGGAAGTGGCGGCGAACTCGGACTCGGGAACCTATTGTCATACAGCTCTTTCCAGCAAGTGGGGGGTCCGAATGGCATCCTTTTCGGCCCGCGTGGCGTTCGTACGGTGGTCTGTAGCGCCATGCATACCTTGATTCTGGCCAGGAATAAGACGGTGTGGAGCTGTGGAAATGGCAGCGCCCCTTGCCTGGGCACCACCGACGAGCACGGCCCCGACATTTTACGTCCGACCCAGATTCCACGTGTTCTGATGCACAACAGAGAGGTTGTGGCCATAGGCGCTGGCGAGCAGCATTCGGCGGTTGTCACGGCGGAAGGACGCGTGTACGAATGGGGTCAGGGCCGCCGGTTTCAGCAGTATGCAACGGGTCTTGGCGACGGTACCACGCTTCCTCGTTGGAGACCGTATCCACTCACTCTGGGCCGATCGTTGGCCGTTCGCGCTGGTCGCTGGCACAAGACACACCCGCGAGATATCACGGCATTTGCGATGGCCACACACTTCCGTGTGGGCGCAAAATGCGGCGCTTTGCACCATTTCCCCGCCGAACTCGTAAGATTGATCGCTTCTCATGTGGATTATGAGCCGCGCGGCGAAAACGGCCGAGGCTTCCTCGCCATGGTGGGCTTTGACTGACACGCGGTGGCGCTAAAATAAAATTTAGTCTTTCATATCGTTGAGGTATATAAATGTCGTAATGCAGTAAACCAAATGCCCTTTGCGACCCAAACGTGTCATGCGTGCACACAGAACGCCGTGTCTGCTGATTCCCGCACGCACGTTGTGCCATTCGTCTTTGTAGGCCACCACCCCGTGCAAGTGGGCGCACTCCTCTCCACATGGTTCCATGCAAACGTGTTGGAATTCGCGGAAAGCTACACCGTGTATGATTTCTTGAATTACGTGTACCGCATACTTGCCTTTGACAACCAGATTCACGTGAGCCACTGGAACGCCTGTCTTTTGTCGCCGTGCGTGCATGCCAACGGCGACAACACTTCGATTTTCAAACTCCTCGACCACAACTTGAAAATGAACGCCATACTGCCGTATGTGGGAGACACGTTGCAGATTCATGCCATCTCAGTACTAGATCCCCGTATGCATTACCTTCCCACCATCCTCGTTCCAACTGATTTGTCGTACTTGTTGTCGCCGTCAGTACCCACTGTTATCGGTGCCCATGAAGAATTCAATCGGACCGGTCCTTCCAATGAACGATACCACTTACAACAACAAGGCGGTCATGGTCTGTTTCAGAATTCTGCTACGTTGTACAATGCTTGCCTCAACCGCACCGTCAAAAACATGTTTCTGTCAACCACTTCAAACAGCGGTCCCTTTGCTTTTTCTCCGTATTACAGGCAATTGGGTGACGAATGAGACACGGCGCTTGTGCGCAGTTGCTCCAGAGACAGGTGGTGTTTGAGTCCGGGAGTTGGCGGTGGGGGTGACGCTCGAGTGGGAGGGTCTTGAGCAGACACTATGTAATTGTTTCAACGTTGTAATACACGTATATAAAGCTTGAAAATAGCGGTGAAGACTCTGAAACAATGGACACCCTGTATCTGACTGTGCATGTGTGTATTTTGAATAAGGTCATTGCTCTCCTGGGCAGTGGTCTTGACCGTGTGCAAGAGATCTGCACCGTTCTGGGCTGTGACAAGTTAATGTTGACGGCGTTTGTCAATGTTGTGCCTTTTATGACAAACTGTTTGTCACTAACATACTAAACACCAGGGAAGCAATGCCAGTGCGCATTTCTGGGGAGGAGCACTTGTTCTGCTGGTCGCTCAAGACAGTGCCTTTTGTGCAGGTGCGCACAGCGCATGACAGAGTGCGTTTCTTTTTCCTCGGGCGCGACGTGAAACTGCGTGCGGTCGACTTTTTGCCCCGGCACGAGTGCGGCTACCACAGCGATTGACAGAATACACGTTGATGCGCGTCACCATGTTCTACTTGAAAAAAGCCGAAAGTATGTACAAGACACTGTAAAACTTAAACACATAACACGCGTGCCTGAAAAGAATCACCAGCCCCTATTTCTGGCAAAGGCCATGGTACAAAAACATATTCGTTCTTGGTCCACGCACAACATGTCCACCCTGAAACGGGGGCTGGTGCAGGCGTTCAAGACGCTGGTGGCGATCCTGCAGTACTTGCAAGGCGTTTTGGGTGACGACGACTACCACGACGTGCAGGATTGTGTGTTTGAATACGACCGCTACCTTAAGAAAATAGTACATGACACTTAAAAATCGTGCTCGCAGAGTGCGCTTTACACAAAAACGTGCGCGGCGATTTTTGCGGATCTGCACGCTGTCCTTGTGCTGCACTGCGAGTTTATGAACGTCATTCACAAGCTCGTGGATGTGTCGCGGCTGGTGGAGGCAAGTCTTTCCAACACCAGTGCTCTGCTGGACCAATGCGACACACACCACAACACTGCATGTGTCCAGCACAAAATAGACCGTCTGCACAGCGACATTGCTGCGATTGCAGTGTGCTTCCAGGAAAATGTGCGCGACGACAAGGAGGAAATTATTGACACGAATTCGCAGCTGCGCTTTGCTTTAAACTACAAAACACTTGCCCGCATCCTGCATCTTGCGCGTGGCAATGACGAGCGTGACGTGTTGGAAGACAATAGTGACGTCGCACAGCACGACGCAAAACACACCAAAACCCCTGATTTCCTGGTGCATGCTTTGACCAAGAGCTCCAATGCATACGAGGCCTTCAAGAACCAGTGCATGCTCTGAGCAGTGCTCAAGTACACGGAACACAGCAAAACACGGCTCGAAACGCAGCGCAACACCACCTGCATCAGCGGCACCTGTGCCAATACTCTGGCATCTCTTATGGCTTTTGAGACTGACCTCATCAAAAACGCAACTACAATGCTGCGCACCACACAGTCGCGCGACAACATGAAGGTCAAGATCAACAAGACACTGCAAAGCACCAGGGCAGAAAACACGCTCTTGCAGACTTGATAGCGTGCTTGCCAAAATACAGCACATGCAACAGTAGGCCCACAGAAAAAGCTCTCCGTGCCAGAGAGGCACACAGCATGCAAATACCAACAATAAAAGTGTAGCATGTACTTTTTTTTTTGCTAAATAAATCGCTGTGCTTTAACACTTGCACGCATGGGGCAGACGAGTCTGTTATGTGAATTCGCGATTTGACACACACTAAAACCATGCTTGGTGCCTCTAAAAGTCTATATCTTTTTGCCAAAAACTGAGTCTATTTTTGGAACCCACAAACCCTTTCAAAACTGCCTTATTTGCATCCATGTGATAATAGTGCTCTGAACACGACAATGCTTCCACAATGGCACAGAATTGGCAACAACATGTAAACCCGTGTCAAAGGAGCAGGCTGCATTTACAGGGCCCCTGCGAGTGTGCTGACGATGCTGCGTGAGTTCCAGAAACACGACGACAAGAATTTTGGGGGAGAAACCATCCGCATCGTGAAACACGACAGTATTGATGCACACAGCAAGGAAGTCAGTGGTTGTTTTGTGTGGGCAGACGTGGTCGCAGCCGTGTTGCCTGGGAATGTAATGGCAGTGAACAAAGACATTGCCCCGAGTCTTGGGTATGTGGATGACGGGCATGGTTGTTCGCTCGCCGTGGTGCATCTGTCAGAGCTGAACAATACTTTCACGAAGTATCTGCAGATGGCAAGTGGGCACGTGGTATCCAATAATGCCCCAGTCAAGTGTATGCAGGGAGGGTTTGTTGGCGTTGCTGGTGCTGTGCAAGCAGCTGGAAGTGGCTCGTCTCCCGTGCTGCCCAATGACTGCTTTGTTGTTCCCTCGAAGAATTTCTCCGTGTATGGAAAGAAGATGAAATACATCCACATGGGCTGGGTTTCAGTGGAGAACAATCGTCTGGATGATCGTGTTATTCGATTCCGCAAGAGCGACAACAAGGTAGTTATGCCCGAAATGTTGGTGGTGTTGGGGAGGTATGACTCTTACAAAAATGCAAACAGTGCTGTTCTCAAGCTTATATCCAGTAAGGACGACAAGGTCACAGACTTGACAAGCTTGGAAATTGACACAACATTGTTCGACACGGTAAGCGCTTAATTGTTTATCAAATAATTTAATTTTTTTTTATTTTTTCGGTACCAAGCTCATCTCAAAATTGAGTAACATTTTGTTTGATCCGCAGAGATCCGTGTACTAACATTTTTTAATTGACTAAATGTAAACAGGGCCAGCCTGTCGTGCTGATGCATTTCCCGGATATTCTCAAATTTTGCAACCGCATGGGGATCCGTCCAGTCAACGACGTCACGGCCCAAGTCACTGCAGATGTCACGGTGGCAATGGACCCCGATGGGATGGGAGCGCACATGGGACCGCCTATAGCACCTTTGCCGCTTGCTGAAGACGGGCTGCAGACGCCGCTGCTCTCTGAGATGGTGACCAAGCGCGAGTTTATACTTGCTGTCAAAGAACTCGGCGGCATTTTTGTGCAGGGACATGCGACCACACTTGAAATCAGTCAGAAAAACCAGACACAAGTGTTTGGTTTGGTTGAGATGGTAAACGATAAAGTGATGGGTTGTGTGCAGACTTTGAGCACGCAAGTTGTGACACTAAACAACGAAGTTATGGGCCATGTTGTGACTTTGAACAACGAAGTTGTCGGTCATGTTGTTTGTTACACTAAACAAGGAAATTATGGGGCATGTTCAGACGCTGAACACGCAAATGAAGGGTTATGTCAATCAGGAATTGGAGGCCAAGGGTCGTGAATTCGACACCAAGTATAAGGAAATGGAGGCCAAGTTTGAGCAGCGCCTGGCATCAGTGCTCGATATGCAGGGTAAACCCCCCAAGAAGCGTGCGAAGAAATTATCCAAGAACATCTCCAAGAACATCTTTTTTGCACATGGCAGCTACAACTGGCGCAAAACTATCAAGAAGAAGCTGGGTTACAAGGGCTCCTACAAGACCTTGGGCGAGGCCCAGCAGGGATTGGCACAATTTTGCGAAAAAGAGATGCGAGAATAGGAGATGCCCATCGGAAAATTACACGTGAAATCATATGACGCTTAACAGGTCATAATATGTCGTATAAGGCCTTATACGACATAAAATATTTTTTAACACTATCTGCTCTTGTTATGTTGTTTAAGGCTT
>Ga0105054_10010794_pt1 | contig 11538 bp, 11 predicted proteins | sample BON02_FD_78091 | JGI IMG/M metagenome (GOLD analysis project Ga0105054, IMG submission 78091) | Freshwater microbial communities from Lake Bonney liftoff mats and glacier meltwater in Antarctica - BON-02 (megahit assembly) | ecosystem: Environmental > Aquatic > Freshwater > Ice > Glacier... | reverse complement strand
TGTGTTGCAGTGTGTTGCAGTGTGTTGCAGCGTCACTCGCATGCAATGTCGAGCATCTCCACAGTAGGTCCCACCAAGCCAAAAGCAGGATGCTGTTCAAGAGCATGCAACATAATGCAGTGTGTGTTGCAGTATGTTGCAGTGGAATCTCGAGATCTTTGTTGGTCCCATCGAGCCAAAAGCAGGATACATAGCTAGAGTATGCACTGTGATGCAGTGTGTGTTGCAGTGGATGTTGCAGTGCGTTGTAGCGTATTGCAGTGCGATCATCGTTGGTCCAACGGAGCTGAGAGCAGGAAGCATCTCCAGATCATGCACCGTGATGAACCGTGTATTGCGGTGTGAATTGCAGTGCGTTTCAGTGTGTTGCAGTGTGTTGCAGTGTGATCTCGAGATTTCGAGACAATCGTTGGTGTCCCACCAAGCCGAAAGCAGGAAGCATTTTCAGATCATGTGCAGTGATTTACCTTTTGTTGCAGTGTGTGTTGCAGTGTGTTGCAGTGTGTTGCAGTGTGATATCGAGATCATGGTTGGTCCCACCGAGTTGAAAGCAGGAAGCATCTCCAGATCATGCACAGTGATGCACCATTTGTTGCAGTGTGTGTTGCAGTGTGCGTTGCGATGTGTTGTAGTGTGATCTCGTCATCTTTGTTGGTCCCACAGAGCCGAAAGCAGGATGCATCTCTAGATCATGCACTCTTATATACCGTGTGTTGCAGTGAGCGAGAACCCCATCTTGAGGCTGCGGTCTCGTTAAGAAGAACGGGGGGTTCTCGCTCAGTGTGTGTTGCACTGTGTGTTGCACTGTGTGTTGCAGTGTGTTGCAGTGCGACCCTCCACTCACCCAGCTGTCGGCGAAAGTCTTCCTTTTATTGATGCATCACACATTGAAACACACACTGCAACACACACTGCAAGTCACAGCGCAACACACTAAGCTTTGGTTGATATTTTTTTCTTTTCTAGGCCACATGTGGGAAATAAACCAGTGGTATCTCCAAGAGCATCTCCTCGCTGTCCCTCTCTCTCTCTCGCTCTCTCTCTCTCTCTCTTGCTCTCTCTCTCTAGCCAGGACTTGCCTGCTGTTGTGCACAGTGCCTCGCTTCGATCTGGTGTGTACGTCTCAGTGTCTTCCTATGCCGGCAATACCGTGACTCCGATGCGGTCAACGCCAGATGCAGTCTGTTGCAGTGCGTGTTGCAGAGTGCGTTGCAGCGTGCGTTGCAGTGTATCGTCCTTAGTCTGCACGCGCTGCCTACGTGCGGTCCCAATACCTATCTGTCACGGTTGCCCTGTATAGCAGGGCGGCTAAGGAAATGGACATAACCCCTACGTGCATCCTTGATTCTCGGTGTGTGTTGCAATGTGTGTTGCAGTGTATAGTCCTTCGTCTGCACACGCTGCCTACGTGCGGTTCCAATACCCATCTTTATGTTGCAGCGTGTGTTGCAGTGTATCGTCCTTAGCGGTTCCAATACCTATCTGTCACGGTTGCCCTGTATAGCAGGGCGGCTAGGGAAATGGACACAACCCCTGTTTGTATCCTTAATTCTCGGTGTGTGTTGCAGTGTGTGTTGCAGCGTGTGTTGCAGTGTGTATAGCAGTCGACGCGCACGTTGATGCACGAACGCGACACGTTATTCTTCTAAACCGTGACTCAACTTTACACATACAAATATATGTATATACATTTACACGTGTGTGAAATATGCATGTATATAAATGTTAAGGCACTTTATTCTTCGAAACGACTATTCAATCACAGCACCCCGCTGCAGCTGTGCTGGAAAAAAAATGTACTCGCGTGTGACGATATTCAAAAAAAGAAAATGGATAAACTGCATCAACACAATCGGGCAAAAATGCTCCCTCATTTGCATGCAGAACTCTTGTTTCGACCAACACATCTCTCGGCACTGAAAAGTCGGGGGGGAATTCGGGGGGATATATCTCTCGGAAACAAAGGGATGCCCACTATCAGTTTTCAATTAAAACTCTACTCTCAAAGTCTTTGTGTGACATACAGTGTTTGTGTGGCACAAAGTCTTGGCGTGACACAACATCCTCGACACACAGTTTTTGCATGTTCACTGTGAAACATGCAGCACAGTCTTTGCATGTTCACACACAGGTGACACAAAGTCTTTGCATGTTGGCACACAAAGCCTGTGTGTGGGAGTTATATTCCCCCCCGATAAATGAGGGGTTGCCCCCACACATGAGGGGTTGCCCCCATACATGAGGGACCGGGACAAAAATATCCCTCGGGCGCACACGCAGACGCATCCAATTGTGTTTGGTCCAGCCCGATGAGCACGCGGTAGACACGCGCCAATTTGCATTCTGCAGACTTATTCTTTGCCTTGCCTACCGCAGGGAAGTCAAAGAATATGTGCGTTCGTATTTGGCAAAGAATATGTGCATTCGTATTGTATGTGCGTTCGTATAGGCAAAGAATATGTGCGTTGGTATTCTTGCCTTCCCTACCGCAGGTTGTCCAGCCTTGGCTTTGAGAGTAGAGTTTTTATTGAAAACTGAAAGTGGGTATCGTTGCATTTCTGATCACACGGCGCCTTCCCTGCTGCAATTCTGATCGCACGGCGCCTTCCCTGCATGCTCTCCAGCCATTTTGTTGCCACTGCGTTTCTGACAAGAAGTGGCTACGAGTAGTAGGCTCCTTAAAATTGTAGGTCTCGTTTGCAAAAGAGCCATATAAAAGAGACGATATTCTGCAAAAGAGACCCATAATTTTAAGGAGCCTACTGATCGTAGCCACCCCACAAGAGGCCATCATCGTGTGCAAAGCGCAAATCGGGCACCCCCGGCCCATGTCATCGCAGTCTTGGCTCTCTACGGTTGGATGGAGGGTATGTGTCGACACAATGTCGTCTATCGGGCCCCTTTCACGGGCCATCGTCGACATCGCACAGCAGCCCCATTTGCATGCTTCGGTGCACATTTGCATGCTTTGGTGTAGTGGCAAAAAATGAACACGAATCTGGCATCCTCGCAGCTTCGGCGCGTTGCACCTCGCTGTCGCGCGCCCAAGCCCCAAGCCCCAAGCCGCCGCGCTCCCTATCGATCCTCCACGAGCGGTTTGAGCAGGGAGACAACGCGCAGGAATGTGTTGTACTGTGTTGCAGTGCGTTGCAGGGAGTGTGTTTGTAGGACGGGGCAGTGCGCATCCAGAGGTACTTCGAGCAAGGAGTCCAATAGCTCAGATGTCATTTCGAGAGTCAACGAGGTCGGCTTGGGGGCTAGACCAAAAAGAAATGCTGGTCACACTTACCAAAAAAATATGTTGGTGACACTTGTTTTGCGGGGTCAAATTCCATCTGCGTACATGTGTGAGGATACGTCTCTGTGTGTATATGTATGGTACTTTTATGTGCATGTATGTGTATGTGTACATATATGTGCATGTGATAAATATTTACATCGACATGTACACACAAATACATTTCACGTTGTGTCTATAAAATTAGCCCGGCTGGCCTCTGGGAAAGAGAGCACAGGAAGTGTAAGAAGACAGCTAGCTGGGATTCTTTCTTGTAACAGTAGCTCGCTCAACGAAAGGCTGCCTAAATTCCAATCATAGACGCAGGCGCAGACGCAGACGCAGACGCAGATACAGACACAGACACGACAACAGCGACAGACACAGACACAAACATAGACACAGTAACAGACATAGACAACAGACTTTTAGACAGACACAGGCATAGACACAGACATAGACATAGGCACAGACACGACACAGACACAAGACACAGACACAAGCACAGGCACAGACACACACATCTGCGGGAATCCTGTGGATCATTTGTGTGAGCCTGAGAGCCTGCAAAAGCAAGCGTGCGATAGAGTGGCAGCCACACATGTTGAAGAGTCAATGCGCGGGGGTGATACCTCAACTGAAGCGCAGCAGGAGCGCAAGCACCCAGATTAAGCGGCAAAGCAGCGCCAGTACCCAGATTAAAGCGAGCAGAGTGTGCCACGGTATCTTGACAACGAGGATGGCGGAACAGGTGTGTGTGTCTTGGAGAACGGCACACAGTCAGACGTGACCGCACGGATCGAGAGGTGAGGAGCGATCACGGACCGTGTTTCGACGAAACACGGTTCGTGGATCTACAAAAAAAAACCTTCTCCTTTGGCTTCCCAAAGATTGATTTTTGATGTGCTTTTATTTACAGCAGATCCCACTTGGGGTGACATTGTCGAATGACCATTACTGTACACCAACGGTTTAATAAAAACAAAGCAACACACACACCTGTGTGCGTTGCTGCTGTAATTGGAGGTCCGAGTCTAGCTGTGTGGTGGGTGGCCTGACACCAACACTATAGAATTACCGACCACAATTCTATAAAATAAAAATCAAAAAATGCTATTTCAAAGCTCAAAGGTTAATGCTCGAAGGTCTCTTTTGATACATTTCAGTGAAAAGAGACTTTCAAGATTTGATCTTTGAGCTTTGAAACACAGGAGGCGGAGTTTTTCCGATTTTATTCAAACAAACAAACAAACAACAAAACAAACAAGAGCTTTCAAAACTGTCGCATTAGTATCGCAGTTATCACGGAATCTTAGTCACGCCACGGAGACTGTATCAAGTCTTCATACAGTCTCCGTGGCGTAACTGGTATTAGTACCATAGTTATCACGGAATCCTGGGTTCGATTCCCGGGGCCAATATCCAGAGATACAAATATCTCCAGATTTCATCATTATCCTGAGTCCTTGCGGACGAGGTGTGCATGCGGCATAAGAATATCGAGTCTTGCCCAGGAGTTAACAGTCTGGGCACTTCACCCCCAATGGGATTGGGCATCTCCTATCTCAGGCGAGCAGGTCTCGGATTTCCCAGCGAGAACAATGGTGACCCATTGGACCCCAATGAATTTGGGCATCTCCTCATTGGAATGGCAGGTGGGGATGCACAGAGATAAATGCCGCATAAAATGCACACTAGACTCGTAATTGGGTTGTCCGCGAGGGCATAACAATTGTGATGAAATCTGGAGATATTTGTTTCTCTGGATATTGGCCACGGGAATCGAACCCAGGATTCTGTGATAACTGCAGTACTGATACAAGTTATACCACGAAGACTGTATCAAGTCTTGGTACAGTCTCCGTGGCGTAACTGGTATTAGTACCGCAGTTATCACGGAATCCTGGGTTCGATTTCCGGAACCAATATCCAGAGACACAAATATCTCCAGATTTCATCACAATCTTGATTCCTTCCCGGTCGAGGTGTGTGTGCGGCATGGTATGTCATCTGGTTAGCCCATAGAGTTAAATAGGTTGTGCACTTCACCCCCAATGGGATTGGGTATCTCGGATTTCCCATCGAGAACGATGATGACCCGTTGGATAGGGTGTGGACGCACAGACAAAAAATGCAGCACAAAATGCACACTAGACTCGTAATTGGGTTGTCCGCGAGGACATCACGATTATGATGAAATCTGAAGACATTTTTGTCTCTTGATGTCAGCCCCGAGATGACACTTTAGCCCAGTCGGTTGATACTTGTACCAATTGTCAGGCGCACCGGATTCGATTCCCGGGGCTGAAATCAACAGATAAAAATGTTTCCAGATTTCATCAATTCAGCCGAGATGGCTATCAAGATATTGGTCATGTGTCAACTTACGGAAACCTGATCGGTTTGATGAAACCTCCAGGTTCAACTCGGAATCTTTGTGCAGATACTCGGAGATACAAGTATCTCAGAGCATCCCAGAGAGTGAAAACGTACAGAGATTTGCATTGAGCAGAAAGAGATCTGACGTTTTGAATATTTGGCAGTAATCCCAGGATCTAGGTCGTACATGACAGTTGAAAGCAAAATTTATTACCCACGAGAAAATAGCTGTTATAATTGATCAGAGTTGATCAGTAATAACGGCGAAATCGGCTCCCGGATTCGCCCGTACCAGCCTGAGGCCTTGGGGCCATCCGACCCGGGCCCTGGATTCGGTACCAAAAAGAAAGAAAAGATCTTTTTGTTTTTTCCCTTTTTCCCTCAGCGACCATCCCCTCGTCGCGGTCTAGTAACTTTGCTGGAAGTTTTATGTTTTGAAATAACAAACAACTAGGCTCGGATGTGAATGTTTCAAACTGTGATTCAATTCAATCGAAAGAGCCCCCCCCCCCCGGGGGTTTCCCCGGGGGGGTTTCTTGAGTCCGGGGCGCGTGGCGCGGCGACCGAGCAGTTGCCGCGCGCCCACTCCAATGGAGTGGACCAGCATTATGAGGAAAAATGCGGGGCTGCCACAATGGGTTCTGAGTCAAAGTTGAGGTTACGGTCGGGCCTATACCCAAAACTTGAAGACAACAGCAAAGAACACAACAACACTTTGACACACTGACCAAAATGCAACTTGCCAGTGTATAAAGAGGACACAGAACTAAAACCAGTAACAACACACAACACAAACTGAAAGATAGTTTTGGGTTTGGTGAGAGAGGAGGAGTCGAACATGGTTGTTTACGATACCTAAAGTAACACAGGGTCCAGATTTCTGCCAGATTTTAACACCCCATATCGACAACGCCCCTGATGTCTTGAGTAAGATTGACAAGTTGTGTCCAGTGGACGTACCCCTGACTTTTAAAAAAAATCGGATTCAGTCGGCTCAATCCAAAAAAGTCAAACAAAAGTTGGAGTGAGCTGCGGCTCAATCCGACTGCTTGCAACAAATATCGAATGGAGCCGACTCAATCCAATATTTTTGAAATAATAATTCGGGTTAAACGGGCTGAATCCGATTTCTGCCACTACCAGTGGCAAAATGTTGAATTGGAACTTCTGAAATTGAGACATTCAACCTTTCCCAACTTTTTCCTTCTCTGATTAGGCTCAATCCGGAAAAATGAGGGAAAAGGGTGTTTTTGGGGAGGAAAAGGGTGCTGTTTGAAAGAAATCCGCATTGACTCTGGCGGACTGCGAGTGGCGCGTTGCGGCTGCGGGGCAAGTCCCTCCGCTTGCCATGCGCCCAGATCAACAACTTGTGTCAAGTGGACGTACCGTGTAGGAACGCATGCACTTTTTTATTTGGTTTGAGAGTAGAGTTTTTGTTTTTTTGTTTGGTTTTTGATTCAAGTTTGTGTGTTGCGTTTTTTATTGACCCGAGGGTGAGGAAGATTAGAAACGAGGCCTCCAGTTGCCATGGGATCTTCTGCAATGCCACCTTTTTCTTTTTCTTTCTTGGGTTTCGAAGACCCAACCTAGTCACTGGACTAAGCGGATGGCGAACACCCGATTAGTCACTTAGGATCCAAGAACTGTCCTCCGGCCCGGGTCCTGTCCTGGACCGGAGGACTGGAGCATTACCTAGTTCTTTTCTTTCTTTCTTTCTTGGGTTTCGAAGACCCAACCTAATCACTGGACTGAACGGATGGCGAACACCCGATTAACAACTCAGGACCCAAAAACCTGTTTCGGACCGGAGGACCGGAGCATCACCTAGTTTATGGTAGACCCAATCAGATCCCCAACCTAGTGGGTAAAACAGATCACAATGTTGGTGGGCTGGCATATATCCTCGGGCTAACTAATTCCCACAATCAATCTCCCTAACTACCAAGAAACGTAGCGCCCAGGAAATCAATGGTGCCCCCCCACTAGGGTAGTAAGCATAGTGTCCTCCCAAGATAAGCATAGTGTCCTCCCAAGTATTGCTCGTCAAAATTGTGACTGAGATACTCTTCGGGCAATGCACCTTTAGCAAAAGCCATCAAACAACCGTCTTGGCGGCAGATGACAGACCAGCGCCGCGGCACTAAAAAAAAGACAGAGACCTAAACCAGTTTATGGTACCTTTGAGCTTTATGTTAGTTGGTTTGTTTTTGTTTAGGATTCGAAGCAAGTATCCCACTCCTATATGTTTTAATGGGACGCCTTCACGATTGCTGACGAAACACATAAATCGTTCTTTTCGAGGTACAGTAAATCTGAAAATCGAACGAATAGGACGGGGTTGGGCGGCGGAGGATGATGATGGGGCGCGACGAGCAGGAAGTGGGCAGCATCGATGGCGCGGGTGTCAGTGACAATGTTCCTGGGGTCCGGCCAGGCATGCGGCGGCCGTTCAAACCCCCGAGCTCTAAGCGGCAGCAGATCACTGCGGCCGAGGCCATTGAGATCTACAAGCTGCGGCCCGTCCCAGGTGAGGCTGCACCAATGAGGTGCCGACGAACATGCATTTGAATGTGTGTGTCTGCGCATGTGCTTGTGCGTGCTTGTGCATGTGCTGGTGTTTGATGTGGCGCTGCGGTGCAGGCAAAGGCGGGCAGTTGCGACGAGGCAGCATGCTGCACTGCAAGTCGATCGCCCCAAAGTACGGCGTGACGCCTAAAACCATCCGCGATGTCTGGAGCGGTCGATCGTGGGCCAAGACTACCCGGCATCTGTGGACAGACGAGGAGATTCGGCGGCGAGGCGCGGGTGAGCCTGAGGGAGACGACCAGGACGAGGACATGGGGCACGGCGGTGCTACACGCGTTCCACCTGGAATGATGGGGGCGGCCTACCCAGGCGGTGACATGAGCGGGCTGAATGCCTCGCTGATGAACCACCCCTTTGGTGGCGGTGGCGGCATGCCTGGCAACTTTGCACATGCTGGCCAGTTTGGGAACCCAGCGTGGTTTCCGCATGGTAACAGTTCGGCCTTCCACAGCATGCAGCAGCAGTACAACCTACCGACCGGCATGGGAAACCAGACGAATGCGTACCCAAACTTTGGGTATCCAAACAACATGTCGGGCGGTGGCAACGCGATCAACGCTGGCGTGCTCGACGTGTCCGGTAACGGCGCCAACATGGGAAATATGGGAAACATGCGCAACATGCGCGCAGGCATTGGCAACAACAACCTCGGTATGACCAACATGTCTGGCAATGGCAACGGTACACCTCTCTCACACAAAAGCACATCTCAGTGTGTCTCATTGCACCTCCCTGTCTCTTCAAGGCTCAGGGGCGTTGTTCCCGCCCCTGAGCACAGCACACTCCGCTCCCTCGAGCGCGCGGCGGCGGAGAGCTTGCGGAGCCCCTCGCCGTTGTGCGCCATTTGGGTTACCTCCGCCAGCGGATTTTTTGGTTGTGATCTTATCCGAAAATATGAGACCGACTTTAAAAGTCAAAAATATCAGAACCACTGTCGAAAAAATTGCACCGACCAGTGTCGGGGCGGTGTGTTGCAACGTCTTGCAGTGTCTTACAGTGTCTTGTCGTTCGTGCAGGGCTGAACCTCAACAGCACCGGCAACATGAACGGAAATATCAATATCAACTCGCAGGTAGAATTCACGTGTGCGACGTGACTCTGGCATGTGCGTCATGTGTGTGACATGTCTCCTATACGTGTATGTCTTTACGGTAATCTTAATGTCGACTCGCAGGTAGCATGCAAGTGAGTGACATGCCTCACTTATATCTGCGATAGGACTCCTTCATACGCATGAGTTGCTTCATGTATATGTGCGACAAGTCGCATTCATATGTGCGACATACCTCATTCATATGTGCGACATGCTGCATTCATATGTGCGACATGTCGGTCGCATTCACATGTGCGACATGACTGTTCATACGCATGAGTTGCCTCATGTAAATGTGCGACATGCCGCATTCATACGTGCGACATGTCGGTCGCATTCATATGTGCGACATGTCTCATTCGTATGTGCGACATGACTCTTTCCTGTGTGTGCCATGCCTCATTCATATGTACGACAGGACTCATTCATATGTGTGACATGACCCATTCATATGTGTTACATGACTCATTCATATATTTTACATGACTCATTCATATGTGTGACATGACTCATTCATATATGTGACATGACTCATTCGTATGTGTGACACGACCCAGAGCCATTCCAAGCCAGATCCCAAAGTACAGCTTCAAACAGCCCTGCATATGAATGAGTCATGTCACACATGTGAATGAGTCATGTCACGCATATGCATGAGGCAAGGCACACATAGGAATAACGCATGGCACACATATGAACGAGTCATGGCACACATAGGAATGAGGCACGGCACACACATGAATGAGTCACGTCACACATATGAATGGGTCATGTCGTACATATGAATGAGTCATGCCACACACATGCATGAGTCATGTCACGCATGTGAATGAGTCATGTCACGCATGTGAATGAGTCATGCCACACACCTGAATGAGTCATGTCACACATATGAATGAGTCATGCCACACACATACATGAGTCATGTAACACATATGAATGAGTCATGCCACACACATACATGAGTCACGTCACACATATGAATGAGTCATGCCACACACATTGAGGAGTCATGTCACACATATGAATAAGTCATGCCAAACACATACATGAGTCATGTCACACATATGAATGAGTCATGCCACACACATACATGAGTCATGTCACACATATGAATGAGTCATGCCACACACATACATGAGTCATGTCACACATATGAATAAGTCATGCCACACACATACATGAGTCATGTCACACATATGAATAAGTCATGCCACACACATACATGAGTCATGTCACACTTATGAATAAGTCATGCCACACACATACACGAGTCATGTCACACATATGAATTAGTCATGCCACACACATACATGAGTCATGTCACACATATGAAGGTCTTGTGCATCACCAAGGCATGGCACACATGTGGATGAGTCATGTCACACACATACATGAGTCATATTTCACATGTCGATGAGTCATGTCTCGCACACAAATGAGTCAGTTCGCACATTTGAATGACATTACTCGTTTGTATGTGAAATTTTGCCAAGACCGCCCCACATATTTGGAAAAAAACACCACACATCCGCCAAAGAGCCCTACATATCTTGCAAAGAGCCCCACATATTCACAAAAAGAGCCCCACATACTCACACAAGAGCGCTGCATATCTGCAAAAGAGCCCACCATATCCACAGAAAAAATCACCACACACCCGCCAAAGAGCCCTACATATCTTGCAAAGAGCCCTACATATACCCAAAAAGAGCCATACATACCCACACAGGAGCCCTGCATGTCTACAAAAGAGCCCACCAGATCCACACAAAAAATCACACTTACACGCGAAAGAGCCCCACATGCCTACAAAAGCAGCCCTTGGTATTTACAAAAGAGCCCCATATATCCGCAAAAGAGCCACATATATCTGCAAAAGAGCCATACATATCCACAAAGATCCCCACATATCTGCAGAAGAGCCCCACATGTCCGCAAGTGTGTGTGTGTGTGTGTGTGTAATGACTGATAACGGCAGTCTCAATATCATCCGCGCGCTTACACACGCACACACTCTCTCTCTCTCTCTCTCACACACACACGCACACACACACATGCACACGCATACACACACACACATACACACACACGCACACACACACTCACACACACACACGCACACGCACACGAACATACCACACACACACACACACAAACATACAAATTCCTTACACTCACACAAACACAAACACAAACACAC
>Ga0105054_10010791_pt1 | contig 11541 bp, 16 predicted proteins | sample BON02_FD_78091 | JGI IMG/M metagenome (GOLD analysis project Ga0105054, IMG submission 78091) | Freshwater microbial communities from Lake Bonney liftoff mats and glacier meltwater in Antarctica - BON-02 (megahit assembly) | ecosystem: Environmental > Aquatic > Freshwater > Ice > Glacier... | reverse complement strand
GAGATCACCTTCTACTGGCGCCCCGGTTGCCCGTTCTGCTCCTCGCTTCGAAGCGGATTGCGCCGGGCTGGGCTTCCGTTTCGAGAGGTGAACATCCGGGACGACCCAAACGCAGCGGCCTTCGTCCGATCCGTCGCCCGTGGGAACGAGACCGTACCCACCGTCTCCATCGGCAAGGTAAACCTCGTCAACCCTTCCGCCCGACGCGTTCTCGAGGTGGCAGAGACCGAGACACCCGCGCTGCTCTCATCGCCGTTGCCGACGCCTCACCGGCGCCGTTGGTTCAGTCGACACACCGCTACCGGCAACTGACGTACATATACAAGCACCGATGGAGGGTCGGGAGACACTCGTGACGTCCGCCAGTGGGCTCCCGTGGGTTTCGACCGAGCAGATGCGCGAGGTCGACAGGATCATGACCGCCGATCTCGGCATCGATCTCCCTTTGATGATGGAGAATGCCGGTCGCCATCTTGCGCACCTCAGCCGCCTGTATTACCTGGACGGCGACGCGACCGATCGACATGTGGTCGTGCTCGCAGGACCTGGCGGCAACGGTGGAGGAGCACTCGTCGCCGCGCGACGGTTGCACGGCTGGGGCGCCAACGTCACCGTGGTGGCTGCCGGGACGTCCCGTTTCAGCACCGTCGCTCGACAACAACTGCAACGCGTCCATCGACTCGGCATCACCGTACGAGACATCTCGGAACTCAACGACACCGGTGATATTAATGTGGTGCTCGACGGGATCATCGGCTACGCGCTCGATGGTGCACCATTTGGCGAGGCCGCGCAGATGATCCGGTGGGCCAACCTGTGCGTCGCGCCCACCATCGCACTTGACGTGCCATCGGGCGTCGATGCCACCACCGGCGTCGCCCACGATCCGTCAATTCGGGCCGCAGTCACACTCACCCTCGCGGTTCCGAAAGTCGGGCTGCGTCTGCCGTCGGCAGCAGCTGCCGTGGGCGAGTTGTACCTCGCCGATATCGGCATTCCCCCGCACGTGTTGGCACGAGCCGGCATCGATGGCGCCGAGAATCTATTCGCCACCGAGGAGATCATCCGCATCTGGTAAACGGCGGGAAGAAATACTCCGAGACACCGGGTTCCTCATGCACATCGATATCGACAAAGGAGTAAGGCCATGGTTCGAGCAGTCTGGAACGGGAAAGTGATCGCCGAGAGCAACGAGACCGTCCTCATCGAGGGCAGCCACTATTTCCCCGCCGACGCGGTGCGGTCTGAGTTGCTGCGGGAGAGCACGACCAGGACGGTGTGCCCGTGGAAGGGCCGCGCCTCCTACCACACGCTCATGGTCGACGGAAAGGAAAACCGCGACGCTGCCTGGTACTACCCCAACCCGAGCAGCGCAGCGTCTGTGGTCGCTGGACGGGTGGCGTTCTGGCACGGCGTCAAAATCGAAGACGACGGTGCCCCAGCACGGCGTCGTTCCTTCCTCGATCGGTTCCGTCGCACCGACCAGACCACCCCCGACGCTGACGAACACGACCACACCGGGCCCGCACCCGTTGTCGATCTCACCGACACCACGTTCTTCGACTCGCTCGATGGCCACGCGACCATCGTCGACTTCTGGGCGCCGTGGTGCGGACCGTGCAAAACCCTGCACCCGATCTTCGATCTCCTCGCCCACCACCACGCCGACGATCAGGTCCACTTTGCACGCGTCAACGTCGACGAGAACCCCGGCGTCGCATCAGGGATCGGGGTGATGAGCATCCCGACGCTCGTATTGTGTGACACGCACGGCAACGAGGTCGACCGCATCGTCGGTCTGCCCAATCGGCGAGCCCTCGACCAGTTCGTCATCAGAGCAGCAGCAGTCGCGAGTAGCGAATTGAGCCCATCGTGACATGGCCCGAGCAGGGAATATCTACCGACGCTGTCGGTGTTTCCACTGATAACAAGGCCACTGGTCTCGAGCTCCCCCTCCGAGATCAGTGGCCTTCGGAAACTAGCGTCAATTTCGTGAGTGTCCCCCCGATGGGTGCCCAGCAATTTCTGGGCACCCGTCGCCCACGTTCTAGATTGTGTCAGGCTGCGATGAATGAGGTCCGCGATCGCGATTCATCACGAGAGTGGGCCGAACTTGTCGGCAGCACAGAGCCTTCATCATGATCCGCGGTCGTAAATCCAAAATTGCGGTCGTCTGTGTACTCATCGTCGCAATTTCGGCTCTTGCTGGTCCATATATTTATTCATGGTTCGAACGCGCCCCCGATACTTTGGTCTCGCGTCGATTGATCAACGACACCACTATTTTTTCCGCTGATCTCAATGGAGATTGGAAGGTTGCCGAAGGCTCGGTAGTCGGCTATCGAGTGAAAGAACAGATTGTATTAACAAAGCTTGAATCTGTCGGACGCACAGAAAGCGTCACCGGAATATTTAGCGTGCAGGACGGCATTCTTATGTCCGCCAGATTCGAGGTGGATGTGTCAACAATTGCTAGCGACCGCTCTCAGCGCGACGGCCAATTTCGCACTCGTATTATGGATGTTGCCAAATATCCCACTGCGACATTCACCCTGACCAAGAGCACCGCTTTACCATTATCATCTGAAGCTGCTTCGATGAGAGCGTTCACAATCAGTGGCGAGTTGCAACTTCGCGATGCAACACGCTTCGTTAAAATCGATATTTTTGCCGCGGTCGACGCCGGACGACTGAGAATTACAGGATCAACCGAAATCAGGTTCTCCGAGTGGGGAATTCCAAATCCGTCTGTCCCCGAAGTGTTCATCTTCACTGACCCGTTTGGTATTCTTGAGTTTGATCTGTTGTTTACCCCTCTCGACTAATTCGCTAGTTGGAAATCGAAGGCTCAGGCCCACCGACTCGGATCCACTCCTGCGGCTAATGGCGACTATTCCCCCACACGTGATACGACTATTCCATCCCTCCGTGTGAGCGATGTTCTGATTGGGTAATCGTGCAAAGCTACGTGCAGACGTGCTTTCGCAGTGCTTCCGAGCCGGAGTATCGAAGCTCGCCAGAGTTCATCACCGTGGTTGATATTCCGGCGACACGGAGCGGACCATCCTGTCGTGAAGGAACGTGAAACGGGAGTGCCGGGGAAGTTCGTCATGGATAAGAAATACGCACGGACGCATTCACATTTTCAGGTGAAGAACGCAAGTCAGCCCGCGGGCGGTAACACTGCGCCGACCATGCCGGAAGTGCGGTGGAACTTACAGATGTAGACGAGTGGTCCGTCCCCAACGATCACCTCCACCTCGATCGTCTCGCCCGCCGCCACGTCAATGTCGATGCCCTGGTCGGCGATGGTGACGTTGTGGAGGATGACCCCAGTGTTGGTCACCTTTAAGGTGAAGATGCCGACGCCGACAGCCTGGACGCACGTCGGCTGGAAGTAGAAGTCAGCTGCGTTCACCGTCATTTCGGCACCGTCAGCGACGGCGAGCCCCTTGTCGGTGATCGGTGCTGTGTAACCCTCCACCGGCGTGCACTTGCCGCTCGACGCCGCGGCCACGGCGATCGAGCTAGCAACTGCACCAGCTGCATCATTCGGATCGGGTGCGCACGCGGTAGCGAACACCGCGAGCGCACCCATCCCGAGGAGGGTTTTTCGGATCATCCGACGGTGATTTCGACCGAACCTTGAATCACCGGCATCAACGGTGCATGACCGTTGTCTGCGAGCAAGACGATGATCGTGTGGGTTTCGCCGGCCGCAAGGCCCGTGGTCGATGCCTTGAACGTGGTCGTGCTACCCATGCCCAACATCGTCGCCATGCCCATCATCGGGCCGGTTATGGTGTCGAGGTTGACGTGGTAGTGCCCGATCCCGAACAGTCCCGGCTTGCCGAACAGATCGCCGTTCAAGACGTAGTTCGTGACCTCGACGACAACATCGAAGTCACCCTTCACGACCTCACCCGGCTTCGGCGAGATGATCTTGATGCTCGGCGTCCCAGCCGAAGCAGCGTCGCCGATCTCTGGCAATGGCGATGTCGGGGCGTAGGTGAACAAGAACTCGACTGCGTTGTCGCGTACTTCGGCGTGATCGTTCAGCGCGGGTAGCACGACAATACTGTGCTCCCCCGGCTTGACGTTCTGCATAGAAACCGATGCCTCAGAGGTGCACTTCATGTCGACCAGGGCACCGTCGAGCAGCACGTGGTAGTGACCGAACCCTTCGGTCACTTCCTTCCCCGTCCAGTTGCACGACAACTCGTAGCCAGTCGCAGCGACTTTGAACGACACCACGTTGTCAGTGACAGTGCCGCCCGCAGTGTCGGAGGTCAGCTCGAGCTTCATCGCCGATGCATAGTCAGGTAGCGGCATCATCGCCGTCGTGTCCATCGTCGTTTCAGTCGGTGTAGGCGTCGCCGTAACGGGCGCTGCGGTCGGACCTGCTGATGAGTTCGAATCCGACCCGCAGGCCGCTAGGACCAGCAGACCTGCGGCAAATAACGCGCTCGACTTTAGACGGGTGTGCTTCATGTTGTTGTCTCCTTGTGTTGGGTTCCAACAGGAAACGCCGCGAGGCCAACCATGTATTCCTGCTCGGCTAGATTTTTCTATAGTGCATGCGTCAGGCTCCAATTAATCGAAGCACTTCGTTTTCTGGAAACGGGCCCATCCAGCCGTTAATAAATTGTCCATCAGCAGTTAACAGCATCGCTGCGGGCTGCGCTGACACTCCGAATGCCAGCCAAGTTTCAAATGTCTCATCCCATAGCATCGTGAACGTCGTTTTGTAGCGGGCGACAAAGTCGTACGCCTCGCCGACCGTGTCCTGAGTGCCAATCCCAATTACCGAGAGCTTGTCTTGGTTTTGTTGAGCAAACTCCTCAACGCCAGGGGCTTCCCCCTGACAGACTGGACAATGGGGCGCCCAGAACCATACAAGTACTGGTTTGTCGGATGGCAGGAAGTTGGCGAATTGGACCCACTTGTTGTTGGTTAGGTCGAGAACAGTGACATTTGGCAGCAGACCACTGGCGGACTTTGGATCCACTGGCAAATTCGGTCGCTGGCCCAGATCGCTGTCGGGCTGGGCGTTCGATCCGCCACCCCCGCCGCAACTTGCAAGCACGAATGCGACTGCTGCCAACATCGAACCGAATCGGACACGAGATCGTGCAATTTTGGCCATGGAGTGGTAACTCGGTAGGCGCCGCGCGGTATTCCCGAAACGAATGCCGACCTTGACGTCGGTTACATCATGGCGTGGTCGTGAGCACGCAACACCCCGGTGCCAACGTCACGCTGGTGCTCCAGCCATGCCGCCGCACTGGCGCGCCCGGCCGCAATGAGCTCACCAGCGTGGCTGAAGTCTGCCGGACCCACACGGATTGGGCACGGCGGCGGAACGACTCGCACATCGACGCTCGTCCGATAGTGATCGACATCGTTGGCCAAACGGTGGTGTACAAGCAGGGTGAGACCGTGCAGCGCCATACCAAGGGCGGTCGGGGGCGGCCGCTCGAGCGAGCACGCCCATCCTGTTGGCAGAACATAAACCGTGGTGGCACCTGTGGCTACGGCGTGGGAGATGGCCGAGTTGTTCACGACACCCCCGTCCATATATGCACGCCCGCCAATCTCAACCGGGGCAAACACCCCAGGGATGGCAGCACTAGCGAGCACTGCGTCAACGATTGGGCCCTTGGAGATGCGAACTTCATTACCGGATAACACGTCGGTCGCGATGATGTGGAGCGGCAGGTCGGCATCTTCAATATTGTTGTAACGAATGTGTTTCGTCAGAAACTGACGCAGGGGCCGTTGGTCGACCAAACTTGATCGACGTCCGAGCAGACCGACCAGCGCAGTCCGTCCCGCTGGGAACACCTGTCCGCGGCGAAGAGAACGCCAGAGAGACTCCAATTCATCAAGGCGCTCTCCGTTTGGATCGCCTGCGACCCAGGCGGCGTTCACCGCGCCGACACTCGTGCCGACAACTTGGTCGGCATGCACTCCTTGGTCGTGCAAAGCCTGCAACATTCCAACCTGCACGGCCCCGAGTGCAGCGCCACCTGAAAGAACAAATGCTGTACTCATCGTCAACTCCTTTATCTCCTTTATCAACTCGTCATCGGGAACCCGATCGACTGCGGAGTAATTCCAAGGAAGAATTCGGCGGGTTCAGCGGGTTCCTCCAAAGATGATCAACAATGGCCACTCCATAACCCCTCAAATTCTTACATGACCCCTCATCGCATTATTCGTATCTTGATCGCCGCTCTGGTCGGTTATCTAGCCGGAACGATCCCTTCCGCCGACATCGCGACTCGACTCGCCCGCACCGGTGTCAATGACCTGCGGACGGCCGGCAGCGGCAACCCCGGTGCCGCCAACGCCGCAGCAGTATTGGGACGGCGGTGGGGACTAGCCGTGCTCATCGCCGATATGGCCAAAGGCACCGCCGCCGGCGTGGTTGGCCGTCTGATCGCCGGATCGGCGGGAGCATTCGCCGGAGCAACTGCGGCGATCGCTGGTCACATCGTGCCGGTCTGGTCTCGTGGTCGTGGCGGGAAAGGTGTTGCAACATCGGCGGGCGCCTGCCTCGCAGTGTTCCCCGTCTACTTCCCGATCGACACCGCCGTCGCGATCGCCGGCGCGACCACCAGCCGTAACGCCAATCGAACCATCCTGTGGTCGTGCGCTGCGTGGATAATTTCGAGCCTGGTGTGGTGGCGACGCCGACTCCCCAACGCCTGGGGCCCCCAACCAACCATCGGATTGCCGATGTTCGCCATCGCCGGATCGGCCATGATCATCGTCAAGTTTCGGGCTGCACGGAGGGCGTTGTGATCCGCTTGGTCACCGACTCGGCTTCAATGATCCCAGCTGCACTGCGCGATCGGTTCGACGTGATCGTCGTCCCGATGACCGTGACTGTCGACGGCGAGGAGTATCACGAGGGTTCGAATCTGACTAGCGCTGACTTCTACGCTCGACTCGCCGCTGGAGCGACCGTTACTACATCGGCACCATCCCCCGGAGCGATTCTCGCCGCCTACCAACTCGCAGCGGGCGAAGGCGCCGACCATGTGTTGTCGATCCACACCGGCTCGAACTATTCGGCCACCGTCTCAGCCGCGAACATCGCCGCCGAACTTGCCGAAGTAATGGTCTCAGTGGTTGACACCGGGCTGGCGTCATTCCCGGTGACATTGTGCCTTTGGGCCGCCGCCGACGCCGTCGCTGGCGGTCGGCCGATCACTGTCGCCGCCGACGCGGCGCGTTCGACTGCGGGCCGCACGGGCAGCGTGTTCGTGGTCGGTGTTCCCGAACTTGCGCGCCGAGGTGGACGCTTCGTGTCTGTCGATGGCGAGATCGTCCCGACCTCGATCTTGGAGCTCGACGGGAATGGCCTACGCGAGATGATGCGAGTCGACGACATCGACACCGCCGTCGATGTGATGGCAAATCACGCACTGATACTTGCTGGGGCTCAGCCGATGCGCGTTGGCATCGGCGACGCACTACGCCCGAACATCGCAACTGAACTCGAGAATCGTCTCGCGAATGCGTCAGGGATCGTCGACCTGATTCGTTACGAGGTAGGACCATCGGTGGGCGCCCACACCGGCGCGGGCACGGTCGGCATCGTCTACACGCCGCTGTGATGCGAGCGGCCGCCAGTTAGCGGCCGTTAGTTAGCGGCCGTGACAACGGTGTCGGGTCGGAACACCGACCAGGCGAACCAGAATGTGTCGACATGGACAACAGCCTCAAGCTGCCGACCAGCGAGCGGCCCACTAGTCGCTCGTCCGAGCAGATTCCACGTCGAACCGGTCTGGTCATCGACGAACCGATCCCCTGACGCAGTGAACGTAAGGGCTTGACCGTCTACAACTGGAATGAATGCTCCGGTCGCTCCGACATCGACTCCGTCTGCGACATTGCCCGCATCCAAAGCCGAGCTTGTACCCGGTGCCCACCAGACGACGAAGTGCTCGTCACCGATTTGGATCGGGACAACGCGCTGATCTCGAAGCTGGAGCAGCGGCACGGCAACCGCCGCGTCGCCGCGATTGATACCGATGATTCGAGTCATCGCCGTGAATCGCCCGTCGACCTTGCCCTCGAAAAGAAACGGGGTGCTGTTGACATCGTCGTAGCCCGGATATGGGTTGCTCCCGTAATTGCGTGTGAAGCCTGTCGAGCGACTAAGCACGAGTGAGTCGGGATGAGCATCGCGCCACGCTAGCCAGGGAACCATCGCCACCGACAACTTTTCCAGCTGGACACCAGTCAGCATCCCGATGATCCCTTCGCCGGTGAAATGACTCCACAATGTCTCGGTCTGACGGTCATACATAACCAGCGATGAGTTCAACAGCAATCCGGACGTGCCGAATGTGAGGACCCTTGTCCCTACCCTGCGGTCGTAGGCAACCGCCGAATTGCACAACGGACAGTACGTGACGGCGATCGGAACGCCGCCGATCGTATCGTTCACGATCTCGTGCCACATAAGAATCTGCACTGGGTAAGCGCGCGCCTCACCATCGATCTCCACGGCCAGAACTGGTTCGGTGTCACCGAGGAAGTCCACCGCGCTCGCGCGCAGGAACTTTGGCTCGTCGATTGCTGGAATGCCATCGGGTGGCGGACCACCTGACCGCAACTCGGAGAACGAAATCGTTGGATCCGGCAACCCGCTCGATGACCCAGATGAAAATGCATCCAAACCCGACGGGACCGTCTCCTTCACCGACGGCGGCACCTGCTCGACGGTAAACGGCTGCTCCTCGGCCGATGCTCCTGATGACGGGGCGCTCGACGGGGCGCTCGACGACCCGCACGCCGCAACGATCAGCGATCCGATCACAACTGCAAGCAACGAACGGTGAGAGTAGGTAGACCATGTCATGGTGAGGTAACCCCCATCGCACCCAACAGATTCCTGAAACTTTGCCGATTCGCGGGAATTTCTTTCCTGGTCTGACGGTTTACTTATTCATGCATCACGCTTCGCTGCGGCGCGCCCGCCCGCTCGTCCAGGCCCTCATAGCTGCGCTCGTACTTTCTGCGTGTGGCGCGGGTGCAGCGTCCGGTGGACAAACCGACGACGCACCGAAGATCCCCACCGCCGCGTTCGCCAACGCCCAAACCGTCGACGGCACAATCTTCGACGCCGAACCACTTGCCGGTCGAGACACCGTCGCCTGGTTCTGGGCTCCGTGGTGTACAAGCTGTCGAGCTGAAGCCCCCGATGTCGCAAGAATCGCCGCTCTTTATTCGGACAAGGTCACCACTATCGGAGTTGCCGGACGCGGCAAACAAGCCGAGATGGCGCAGTTCGTGTCCGACACCGGTGTCGGAAGTTTCGCCCAACTCGCCGACCTAGACGGCTCCATTTGGAGCGCGTTCGGCATCTACGGACAACCCGCCTACGCGTTCATCAATAACGACGGCACCGTCGAAGTCTTCGTTGGCAGCCTCGGCAAAAAGTCACTGACCGAACGCTTCGAGCAGCTCATCAACAGCTGAGGACACTAGCCATATTCAATAGTCCCTACGCTCTCGCCCTGGCTGCCGGTATGGCCGCCACCGTTAACCCGTGCGGATTCGCGATCCTCCCCGCCTACCTGTCGACCTTTCTCGGATCCGATAATCGCGCCGGTGGCGCCAACGCTGTCGTACGCGCGCTGAGCGTTTCGGCCGCGCTCACCGGTGGCTTCATCGCCGTGTTCGGCCTCTTCGGACTTATTATCACCCCCTTTGCACTGTCGATCGAAAAGTACCTTCCCTGGATCACAATCATCATCGGCCTTGGACTCTTCGTCCTCGGCATCGCGCTTCTGCGCGGACGCCAGATCACCCTGCGCATTCCCAAACTCCAGAAAGGCGGCCGCGACGGCTCACTCTCGTCGATGTTTCTCTTCGGAGTCTCCTACGCGACAGCGTCGCTTTCTTGCACGATCGGTCCGTTCTTGGCGGTAACTACGACCACCTTTCGGTCGTCCAGTTTCGTCGCCGGTATCGCCATATTTTTTACCTACGCCATCGGCATGGGTCTCGTGATCAGCATTCTCACCGTCGCACTCGCGCTTGCCAAGACCTCGGTACTGCACCGATTTCAGCGCCTGCTACCGATCATCAATCGGATCTCTGGCGCACTGTTGATCGCCGCGGGTGCATACGTCGCCTACTACGGCTGGTACGCGATCAGGGTCCTCAAAGGCCCAACGACCGACCCGATCATCGACCGAGCCATTCGCATCCAGACATGGCTCCAGAACTCCATCGTCCCCGACAATCCAATTCGCGTTGCCATCATCACCACGACAATCCTCGGCGTCGTCATCGTTTCGACAAGACTTCGACGACGCCCCCCGAAGCGACGCGCAATCTCCAGATAACCGCCCCGATAGAGAAAACCGGCCCGCTCGGCCCGACCATAGGCATCCGAACGTGGCACTTCGTTTCTATGACGCCGAGGTGTGGTCTGCTGCGAAGATTTCGGACGGTGGTTTTGGTGGTTGTTGTGCAGGCTGGAGTGCTGGTTGGTAACTGATGATGTCACGTTTGGCCTGAGCCCACCTTCTTGACCCCTGGAGTTTCAGCGATGAAATTCCTGTTAACCAAATCTGGGATCGCAACCGTAACTCCAGGATCTGGCTGCGTGGTGACCCGTCTCCTTCGATCGTCCCACCCTCAACGAAGTGAGATTCGCGCGCGGCGCGTGCTCGCGTCAGCAAAGCAGCGGTTTCACTGCCTTGAACTTGATGCTCGTTGGCTTGCCTTGCACGCCGGCCAGGTCTTCATTTGCTGAAAGCGGGGTGAATTCCGGGCCCGGACAGCGCGCCATTTGGGTCTGCTGGAAGGGTGCCTGCATTACTTTGGGGATCTTCACTCTTCTCTTGAAAAGACTCGGAATGACTGGACCCCTGTAAACGGGTCCATTGTCGTTGGGAGTCCTTATCGCCCATAATTGGGTGGGAGGACATATGAAAGGGAAGAAATTTACGCCTGAGCAGATCATCCGAAAGTTGCGTGAAGGTGAGGGTTTGATCGCATCAGGGATGAGTGTCGATCAGGTCGCGAAGCAATTATCGATCGGGTTGTCGACTTGGCATCGTTGTAAATCCGGTTACCAAAATATGTCAACGTCAGAAGTTAGACGGTTAAAGGAGCTCGAAATTGAGAACCGTCGGTTAAAGAAAATTGTGGCTAATAAGGAACTTGAGATCGACATGTTGAAAGAGCTTTCCCTGGGAAACTTCTAACCCCGAAACGCAGACGGGCTGCAACGGCAGTGTTGCAGTCATGTTTCGGGGTTTCCCAAAGGTTTGCTTGCAAGGTTGTTGGTCAGAGTCGTTCAACGCAGCGACGCACCTTGGTTATGGCAACCAAAGATGAGTTGTTGCGCAACAAACTTCACGCGTTTTCTGACGAGTTCCCGAGGTGGGGATGGCGTAAAGCACATTGGTATTTGACCAAAGATGGGTCGGTGATCAATCGCAAGAAAATACAGCGTCTTTGGCGTGAAGAAGGCCTCAAAGTGCCTTATAAATCGAAGAAGAAGTGTCGTCG
>Ga0105054_10010788_pt1 | contig 11542 bp, 12 predicted proteins | sample BON02_FD_78091 | JGI IMG/M metagenome (GOLD analysis project Ga0105054, IMG submission 78091) | Freshwater microbial communities from Lake Bonney liftoff mats and glacier meltwater in Antarctica - BON-02 (megahit assembly) | ecosystem: Environmental > Aquatic > Freshwater > Ice > Glacier... | reverse complement strand
TGGGGATTGATTTCTAGAGAAAAAAAGGCTAAAAAAATGGTTGGGGGAAAAAAAACACCTCTTAAAAGGAAATTCAAGATTAGATTTGCTAGGTGACCTCTTAAAAGGAAATTCAAGATTACATTTGCTAGGTGATCTTGAATTTCTTTTTAAGAGGTCACCTAGCAAATCTAATCTTAAGATAAGATCAAGCAGGTAGGTAGACAGACAACCCGGGTTGTCTACTTACCTGGAGGATAAAACAGAAGGGATTCTGTTTTCAAGCTTCACCTTGTGCGATATGCATCGAAATGTGCAGCTTGACTTGTAGAATTCGCCACCAACTCTAGGAGCTTGATTTATAGAGTTGGCCACATATGAGCTTGCTTTACAGAGTTGGCCACCAACTATAATTGTCAAGCTCCACGATAGGTCTAGGCAATTCGTGTATCCGGTGGTACCAAGACGTCTATGAGGTGGGACGTCTATCGTAGACGTGTATGAGGTGGGACGTGTGTCGTATCAGACTTATTTGAGGTGCCAAGACGTGTATGAGGTGAGGCTTGTATGAGGTGCACCCTACTGTGTCTACCCAGACGTCTGCATCTACACGGGACTTGTATCAGGTGCACCCTACTGTGTATCAGGTGTATCAGGTGCACCCTACTGTGCGGTCTACCGAGACGTCTTCATTTACACTTCACTAGTGTCACCTGTGGGCCTACACCTCAGCCGTGGGAATACAGACTTGGAGCTTGCAGGTGAAGGGATAAACGGGAGTAGGCACAAACACACGCATGTATGCGTGGGTGAAGATGCTTTGAGCTTCAGACCCGAAGAGTGAAGATGCTTTGAGCTTCAGACCCGAAGACCATTGGTCGAGTTCGCGACTCACAGATATGTGTGGGCTCCAAGTCGATAGGCATAGGGATTATGGGTTAGATGCAGGTGGATGTAACATTAGATGCAGGTGGATGGAACATTAGATGCAGGTGGATATAACGTTAGATGCAGGTGGATGTAACATTAGATGCAGGTGGATGTAATGTTAGATGCAGGTGGATGGAACGTTAGATTCAGGTGGATGTAACACATCAATCCGTGTGCCTGTCGAATTGGAGCTTCCGTGACTGGAATAGTGCATCTCACACATAAATCCATGTGCATCTCACACACAAATGCGTGTGGCTATCGACCTGGAGCTTCGGTAATTGACATACACTTGGAGCTTCGGTAACTGGTATATATCGCAGAACACTCGAGGACGAGAGAGTGGAGGAGGACGATGACTGTGTGCGCCAGGACGATGAGAGGGTGCAAGCAGTGCGATGGCAACTGGCCGATTCGCAAGAACAGGTATATATGATTGTGTTGCAATGTCTTGGTGTGTGTTGAAGTGTGTTGCAGTGCATTGGCAAGTTGCTAATTCTGAGGCGCAGGCGTTTGAAGCGGCGCATCCTGCTGTCCGCCTCCTCCTTCAGCCCTCGCCATGCAGGTTGAGGTGTGTTACAATGTGTTGCAGTCTGTTCAACGGTAGTTTGTTGCAAAGTGTTGCAGTGTGTTGCACATCCAGCTCTCGGTTCGAAATGTATATATGTAAAAGTATACATAAATATATATATACATATATATATGTATACATATATGTATATATATATATATATATATACACACACACACACACACACATGTGCGTGTATATGTCAGTGTCTGTGTCTGCATTTGCGTCTACGTCTGTGCGTATGATATATATACATATATGTATATACAGTACATACTGTGCCTATGATATATATGTATATATATGTATATGCAGTACATACATACAAACATACATACATACATACGTTCATACATACAAACAAACACGCATACATACATTCATACATACATACGTACATACAAGTGAACATACATGCGCACACACACTTTCTCTCTCTCTCTCTCTCTCTCTCTCTCTCTCTCACACACACACACACACACAGCATGGAGGCAGACGAAGGGGTGTTCAACAGCCAACTGCATCGTCGTGCGCGTCTGCTCAATCTCGCCTTCAAGTCTAAAATCATCGACATTCTTTCGCAGACCTTGACATCAAGTGTCGCATTACATGCAAGAGAAAGTATCGGAGAAAGTGTAGGAGAAGGTATCGTCTTCGAACAAACAAGTCTCGTCTTAGAACACACATTACACACAAGACAAGGTATAGTCTTAGACACACTAGAACAAAACCAACACTATTGCAACGCACAGCAGCATAGTGCAGCAGCTGCAATTCCCGTCTATGCAGCAGCTGCAATTCCCGTCTATGCAGCAGCTGGAATACCCGTCTCCGTCTCCTCAAACCACCGGCGTACACTCAGCTCCCCCCCCACCTTGCTACCTCGTGAAGCTGGCGTACACATCGAAATGGACTCAGTAAGTCCAGTGCTTCTTCATCGCACCTCCGAGAAGACAGGCGCGGATGGCGCGGATGCACTGTTGGACAAGACGGAAACAGTTGAAGATGTGCACTCGCACCACTCTGTCGCACATGTGCATTCGGCCAACACTCTCCAACATGTGCACTCACATGCCAACAATCTCGCGCATGTGCACTCACATACCAATCCAAGCGAGCATCACTCTTTTAATATGTTGGGGACACCATTAGACCTCGGGCCCCCGAGAGGCCTGCAACACACTGCAACACGATGCAGCACACTGCAACATACTGCAAAACACTGCAACACGGCAGCAGACCTCCGCTTACAGAGCGTGCATTTAGACAGTGGCTCATCCACGACACGCAGTCTGACACGCATGCGCCTTCTTGCCGACCCCAGGAGCTTGTCCAGGTACCTTGATAGCAACACACTGCAATACACTGCAACACACTGCAACACGCTGCAACACTATACACCACACTGCAACACACTGTAACCCTGTGCATCACACTGCAACACGCTGCAACACACTGCAACACACTGCAACACTGTGCATCACAGTGCAAGACACTGCCACACCGAACAGAGGGCTCAGTGGTAGGGCATGTTCGAGGGCTCTATAGGCTTCTTTTGAAGCAATGCAACCGTCTCTGAAGGAATGCAACAGTCTCTGAAAGGGCTCTTTAATCGGCTTTTTATGTTGCAGTCTATTGCGAAGTGTTGCAGTGTGTTGCTGCAAATATGTCGCTCTTTAATCGGCTTTTTAATAGGTCTCAGTCTCATATGAGTGTTGCAGTTTCGTGCGATGTCTTGTGTTGCAGTCTGTTGCGAAGTGTTGCAGTCTGTTGCGAAGTGTTGCAGTCTGTTGTGAAGTGTTGCAGTCTATTGCGAAGTGTTGCAGTGTGTTGCTGCAAAAATGTCGTGCATTTCACGATAGAGGGGGCGCAGTGGCGCGAGCTTCCTTTCCACAAGGCTTTCCGATATGTATTTAATCATGAATCATGAACCAGAACTGACATCATTATATCGTGCGTATATGTGCATATGTGCGCCTTGTTTGTCTTCGTTCACGCGTCTTCGTTCACGCGTCTTCGTTCACGCGCACGCGCGTGTCTGGGTGTGCAAGTGTGCGTGTGCGTGCACGTTTGTGTGTGCGTGTGTGTGTGTGTGTCTGCGTGTGCGCGTGTGTGCATGTACGTGCGTGTGCGTGCGCGTATGTGTATATGCGTGTGCATGTATGTGCGTATGTCTGTGTGCGTGCGTATGTGTGTGTGCGTGTGTGTGTGTGTTGTGTGTGCGTGCGTGCGCGTGCGCGCGCGTGCGTGAGTGTGTGTGTGTGTTTGGGTTTGTGTGTGTGTGCGTGTGCCAGCAAGAGCTTGCCTAGTGCCGTTCATTCTACTAAGTCAAATCACACTGGGGATGAAAGGTGTGTACGTTTGTGCATGTGTGTGTGTGTGCGTGTGCATGTACGTTGTGAATATGTGTGTGCGTACGAATGTGCGTGCGTGTGCGTGTATTATGTATATGTGTATATACATATATTATATATACATGTATGCATATATGTATATGTATATATATATATATATATACATACACACATACATATAGATATATATATATATATATATATACATTTGATATGCAGTGTGCTGTCAGATATTGATGTGTGTATATGAGTGTCATGCAGTGTGCTTTCCCAGAAAGGTATGGGTGTGTGTGGTGTGTTTTTTATATATGAATTTATGTGTGTATATGTATTTTTATATATATGTTTTACATTCTTCATGTATATATACACATGAATGTATATAGATGTAAGGTCTTTTCCACCTTTGGTGACAATTTCCAAAAGCTCTTTCCAAAGCTCGAAGCTAAAGCTGGTACGTCTCTTTTGCAACGTTTCAATGAAAACAGACCTGTGAGCTTTGGCTTCGAGCTTTGCTTCGGGCTTTGGAAAATGTCACTGCAGGTGGGACAGGCTGTATATCAAATATATACATACGTACCTGAAGACACTGATGTAAGTTGACACAGCTGAGAGTACACAAAGAGTGAGTACAAGAGATTTGTATAGCAAATGAGACCTAAAGGCAAATGAGGTCTTCACAGGTAAAGGCAAATGAGACCTGTCAAGACCACTACTCAAAAAGAAGCTTATTCAAATTGTATGAGCGACACCTCCTTTCTGAAAATGAGCCGTTACAGCAAATTTTGACAAAGCGCGCTGCGGAAGGGTTTCATGCAAGGTTTAGGGTTTAGAGTTTCATGCAAGGTTCGTGGAATGAAAAAGACCTTGATTTACTAAGCAACACCTGCTGGCCCACATGTTCCAGATGTTTGCAAAAAAATTCTGAAACCTGTCTGAAATGGACACCTTTGCTTTAAGGGCAAAAGTGGCACGTGAACAAAGTGTTGTGGTACATGAATACATTGTGTCAGTCTTGACACTGTCGTGATGTGTTTGTCTTGATGTGATTATGTTGATGTACACGCGTGCACATACCAAGGGTTGCTGTGCAATGTTCGCAGGTACCTTTGTGTGTGTGGAGGTGTCTTTGAATAGCAAAAAAAGAGGACAAGAGGCTTGAGACTCTTGCAGTGTTGCCTAACATTTCCTCTCTTTCTTTCTCTTCCACACCATTTCCTCTCTTTCTTTCTCTTCCACACCATATCCTCTCTTTCTTTCTCTTCCACACCATTTCCTCTCTTTCTTTCTCTTCCACACCATTTCCTCTCTTTCCTTCTCTTCCACACAATGTGTGTCTGTGTCTGCGCCTGTGTCTGCGTATGTGTGTGTGTGTGCGTGCGTGTGCGTGTGCGCGTATGTGTGTGCGCGTGCGTGTGCGTGTGCGTGTGCGCGTGCGTGTGCGCGTGCGCGTGCGCGTGCGCGTGCGCGTGCGCGTGCGAGTGCGTGTGCGTGCACGTGTGCGTGCGCGTGTGCATGCATTTGCGTGTACGAACGCGTTTTGGCACGTGCTTGATGTCACACAGCGTGATAAATGTCAAGGTGGGTCTGTTTTCAGACGGTCCGGGCGACATCCAGCTTTGGATGGCTCCAGTCAAGTCACAAGAAAGGTTCGTGTTGCTGTGCGTGTTTCGCAATGTGTTGCAGTGTTATGCAGTTGAAAAAAAGGCCAGCGTTGATGTGGCTTGAGTGTGCAAAGCACGTGTATAAAGCACACCTTTCCCAAGAGCATTCTCCCCTTTTTGGGCTGTTTTCCTTTGCTTTTGTAAGAAAGTGATTTTCTGCAGGATGCGTGTAAAAATCGTGGAATACTTGCCTCCACACCCTCGCTCTCAGTGGCCCTTGACTGCCAATATTTTGGATCCGGTGTGTGTGTGGCCATGTGTTACAGTGTGCTGCAGCCTGTGGCAGTGTATTGCATTATATTGCAATATTGTGTAAGCTCATTGACCCCTGACTGCAAATATCTTGGATGCGGTGTGTGTGTTGCAATACGTGGCTGTACGCGGCAGTGTGTTGCAGTGTGTTGTAGTATGTTGCCGTGTAGTGCGGTGTTCAAGGGCCACTGAGATGGTAACACACTGCAGCACACTGCAAGATGCCAATATCTTGGATCTGGTATCTGTCCTTCTGTCTATGTGTCTGCGGTGGTGTGTGTTTGAGTGTGCGTGTGCATGTGTGAGAGTGTTTGTATACGTGCAAATGTGTACATACATCTATATGTGTGTGTGTGCGTGTGTGTGCATGTTTGTGCGTGTGTGTGCATGTGCGTGTGTATCGATATATGCTGACTCCCACGCCAAGACTGCATACTGGTTCGTTAGTGTTGCAGTGTGTTGCAGTGTCTGCAATGTGTGGTTCTATGCGCCTTCTTGCTGGTGGCCCACTTTTTCAAGTATTCGTCAATGTGTTTTAAAACCTTTACTTGTTTATGCTTGCACTGTGCTGTGAACATCTGATGTAGGTGTATGTGATATAGATGTATCTGACATAGATCGCTCGCGCAGGTTCGTCTAGCGCTTGTATGTAGTGGCCCGAAGCATGTCTTGCAGACGGTCCTCTGGTTCGTGAATTCGCAAGAGACAACTGGCCTGACCGTGACTCGTGTCAAGAACAAGTTTTTGCTTTCTGAATGCGAGGTGCTCGCAAACTTGTATATGTATGTGTATAAATACACAGATACATACACATAAATACATATTTACCGATACATAAGTAGATGGCAAATGCAATTTGAATGCCCAGCATCTCGCACCCACAATACTTGCTTGTCACTCTATCCATTCATATATACATCATTCATTGATATATACATCAAGTCATACATACAATACAATGTATGTATATAGTATTGTGGTATAGTATGTCTTTTACTTTGTCGATGATTTTTTCTTTTTGTCATGTACGTGAGCATTGGAAGTGAGTCAAGATGCGACAAAAGGTAGGTATTGCGATATTGGTCTTTCATATCATACCGACCGCCTCCAAGAGCCTGCCTTGCAATTTTTTGACATTATATCTAGGCTGCATAGTACTGCTCTACTCACATGAACTCACATTTGGAGATGTTGATCGAAATCGCACGTAGGTGCAAGACGGATATCGCGATGTGGCACTCAACGTCCTTTTTGAGGACAAGCCCAGTGGCCTAAAAATTATTGCCGAAATTCAAGTGCACGACCTGGAGTTGCACCAGCTCAAGCTCAGAATGCACAAACTGTATAAGGTCAAACGTGCGCACAATCCAAGTCTCATATGATTGAGATTTTGCACGCAGCAAAATGAGGCGGGATTATATGTGATGTGTATGTATATGTATATGTATATGTACATGTATGTGTATATACATACACACACACACATATACATATGCGCATATACATATATGAAATATATGTATAAATATAACAATATCTATATAAATATACATGTAAATATGTGTGTATGTGTGTGTATGTGAGTGCGCATTTGTGCATGTATATATACATAAACATTTGTATATGCACACACAAAGACACGCACAAATGCATACACAGGCACATACACAAACACACACACAAGCACACACACAAGCACACACACACATATGTATATACATATTTCAAAATAATGTGGCCAGTAAATTTGATTTTATCACATGAAGGTGTCCTCTATTGGGTATAGATATGCTCTCGCAGACTTTTGATGACACGAGTTCGCGATATTCGACGTTTATTGGATCTGGCGTCAGATTCCTTTTAAAATAGCCCTACAAACTCGTATACTAGTGTGTGTCATGCTTCATCCAAGAGCAAGTTCTCAACTGAAGCTCTAGCGCAAAACACCGAGCTATTGCGTCAGGAGTGGGACAAGTCAGGGATCAACGACCTTCGCACTGTCCACTATGTCTCGTGTGAATATGGGCTCTTTGCGCCTGCAACATTTGAGCGCGGATTTATCGAGCTCAGAGTGTGAGAGCACTGGAAAGTGGAAGACGCGCACTTTGGCTTCGGGTTTGGCAGGACCCCCCCCAGACTTGAAGGAAAGGGGTGCATCACAAACATCATCCATGTCCCAAACTGGCACATTCTTGGAAAATATCTCGGTGCAGAAGGCCGAAGATTAGGACTCGAGTATGCCATGGACGAATATTACTGCAACATGCACGATTGCTTGTGGCACTCGATCCAGATTCTCCCGCCGGCAATCGACCAGGGCTTCTAGGTTGTATTCCATGTAGAGTGAGTGTTCTTGTTGAACAAGTAGGACATCAGGGCGAGGTTCAAGGTCCCGTGGACATGTGTGTTTTCAAACAAAGCAGCTCGAACAAACAGAGATATATGTACATGTAGCGCGCCTGAGGGAGCCAACAAACACGGTTGGATCTCGGACGAGATCCCGCCTGAAAATTGATTGCCATGATTGTAATGAAAGACGATTTTATCGTATTTGATAAATGCAATTGCAGCATACAAGGTGTCTGCTGCAAGAGGATTGAGGAGGGACTTGAAAATCTTGAAGTTGGAGTTGATCAAATCTTCGAAGCAGAATTCATTTAAATCAGAAATCTTCAAATCAGATATGCTCAAATCTTCAAATCAGATCTGGTTCAAATGATTCTTCAAGTCAGATGTGACCAAATGTTCAAATCTGATTTGATTCAAATTAGATTTAAGAGGGGACTTGAAGGGACTTGAACATAACTTGAAAATAAGATCTGGACAGGGACTCGAGAATGGCTTCGAAATGAACTCCAGCCGCGGTCCATACGGAGGTTATCCTTGGTTTTCTCCTGTTTTTTCCGAGTTCAGCCTAGTAGGAAAATTTGCCTTCAACCGGGTCCAGTCGAATCGTTCGCAAATTTGTCTGGAACATGCACACTGTTTTGTCTCTGAATTCTACCGAGAATACACACACAAATTCGGTTTGAGCTCAAGTCTTGACAGGTACTTGAGAACAATTTCAAATTGAGATTCGGAAAGGGACTTGAAAGGACTTGAAGGGAATTGAAAATTTCGAGAACATCAGATTTGACAAGGGACTCGAAACCGATTTGAAAATGAACCTGACAGTACTTGACCATGACTTGTCAAATTGGAAAAGGGACTTGAGCATAACGTCAAAATGAATTTGACTGGGACCCGCCAATATATTGGGAAATTCCACACTACTGCATCGGTCAATTTCATCCGGAATGTGCGGAAACTATCAACTTGAGCCGGTTCAAGGTGAATTTCTGCGGCGCGTCAAATCACATCAGAATTGCATTTTGATCGGCAAAAACACTCATAAAACACCCACAAAATACATTATTTTTCTGGAATTCGATTCGAGACTTTGAAGGTTAAACTTGTGAAGAATTTGCATACAAATGGCTCAGCAGATTCCACCTGGCATATGCGCAAGCAATCGATTTGAGACGGCACCAAAAAGAATTGATTGAGCAAATTCTGTTGTTTGGAATTTGCGTGTGGAAATGACATGGCATCACTATCTTTTCCCCCAGAAAATCGATTTAAGCCAGCTCAACTCAATTTTTTTGTTTTGTACAAAAATCGAAGTGAGCCGGCTCGACTCAAATCTTTTTACCAAAATCGAGTTGAGCCAGCTAAACTCGATTTTGAAACGCGTGAAAACAAACCGAAATTGCCTTTTCAACGCCCCTCAAACATCCCAAAAACGGGTTGGACAAACATCGAATTAAGCCTAGCCTGATTATCAGGCTCACTTCAAAAAAATCTGAAAATCACGAAGAAAACCGACATCGGCGGAGAATCTCGGATAACAAGTGTACCTAGGGGCGCTTGGCGGCGGGGGGCTTCAGCCCGAGGCTGCCGCGCGCCCGCCCAAAGAGGACAATTGACCTGAGGACCGAAAATTAGGGTTTCGGCGTATTAACTAGTACTTGAAATTGGACCGCGGCTGGGAGCGGTTATGCGTTCTTATCATGATCAGTGTCCCGTGACACCGTGTGCAGGAGCTACCTGGAAGTCGGGTATTATGGTGCTTGCATCCCCGAACGCTTCCAAGCCCTCCATGCCTAGCTCCTCGCCCTCCGGCATTTGTACGCTCTTGAGATGCCCTTTATAGAATAAACGACTGACCCTTAAACACTGATTCAAGATGTATCCCTTAGAACCACAGTCATGGTCCCTGGACTCTCTCATCCTCGCTTACTCGTAGACAGAGGTGTTGATTTACCCCTGTATGTCTCATGCCTTACCCCCGCTGAATCACCACTGATGGAATCTGGTTGCAGTATTCGGTGTTATGCATATTGCATTCCACTCTCGGGAGGACTTGTTTTCATGACCTGTATTCATACTTATGTGTATACTATGAATGATGGTATCGCAATTGCATTTAGATGTAATTTTGTCTCTTGATGCTCTCGTGTTCACTACAGATTGGGTTGTGTTTGTGTATGTTGTGATTTATGTATGATGCTCATGTGCATTGTGTGTGCATGCGCACGCGTATGTTCTTAAGGCATTTCGCCCATGAGAACCGCCCTGTGTTTCTCACATGCCGGCCTTGGGAGGCCCTTGGTGAAGATGTCGGACAGCTGGTCTTCCCCTGCGATCTTGTATAGGCGGACTTCGGGTGTGGCTCCTGTGGCTAGCTCGCGAATGCGATACACGCGCGTGTTGATGTGCCTTGCCTGATTGTATATACCAGAGCCTTTGACTAGATATATACATGCGTTGTTGTCCTGTGCTATTGGCGTTGCTCCGCTTTTCTTGTAGCCCATTATGTCCATCATGCGTCTGAGATAGACGCAGTCCAGTCCGCAAAGTGATACACTGTAGAACTCGCTTTCTGTACTGCTGATGGCCATGACTGGTTGGCGCTTGGACGCCCACGATATCATCGCTTTTGCCAGCATCAGTGCCCATTCGCTTACATTGCGTCGATCATCTGCTCCTGCATGATCTGCGTCTGCTGCTGCATACAGCTGGTTTGCATTGTTGTCATCTGTGCGTCGATATGTAATGCCCATGTGCCAGGTGCCTGCCAGGTATCTCAGCACACGTCGTATGGCTGCGATATGTGTGGGACCTGGGTTGGCCATGAACCTTGCACGTTGATTTACTGCAAATGCGCAGTCGCCGCGCGTAAACACTGTCAAGAACAAACATGATCCCACGGCCTGCTGATAATCGCGCACGACGTTTGGATCTCGCTTATCCAATGGAGGACTATCAGCCGCTCGCAAATGTTGTTTGGATTCGCACGGCGTGTGCCCTGCATTTGCATGTGCCATCTGAGATTGCGTCAGCCATCATTGCAATATTTTCTCTGTGTCCCTTGTACCGTACCCTTCTCCAGATCTTACTCCACTTTGCATCCCAGGAACCATGTAAGCTTGCCGCTGGCGCTGAGCTCGAATTCCGAGCCGAGCTCCTGCAAAAATCGTTGATACATGTCGTCGTCATTTGTCGCAACGATGGCGTCGTCCACGTGTATCGTCAGCAGGATTGTTGATGTGCTACAATTCTTCTTCTTCTTCTCCTTTTTGAAAGTCACTGCATCGATCACAAGCACGTGATGGCGAACAGAGAAGATTGGCAGCCGCCCAGATAGCTGAGTGGCTCGCCGTTGCCTGGAACGGACCGGCATATGATGTCTTGGCCGGCGTGTGCTTTTGTTCGGGCCGCGAATGGCCATGCTCAGGCGCTGCGAATGTGGC
>Ga0105054_10010781_pt1 | contig 11549 bp, 9 predicted proteins | sample BON02_FD_78091 | JGI IMG/M metagenome (GOLD analysis project Ga0105054, IMG submission 78091) | Freshwater microbial communities from Lake Bonney liftoff mats and glacier meltwater in Antarctica - BON-02 (megahit assembly) | ecosystem: Environmental > Aquatic > Freshwater > Ice > Glacier... | reverse complement strand
TATATATATATATATATATATATATATATATATATATATATATATATATATATATATATATATCCCCACCGCGTGGAATCTCGCTATTACGCACCACCACCAATTATTTTTTCTCTGGTCAGCTTTTCTGGAAGGGGAGGGTCCCTGGCTGTGGTGGCACGTGTAGCCACTTTGGCAGCGGTGGCCTGGGCCAGTGCTGGAGTCGTTGCTGCGGCCGGTGATGATGCACCACCTTGGCCATCTTGCTTGGGAGCAGTGGTAAGAGTAGGCATTTTCACCACGTGGTAATGAGCCGACGTTGTGATGAATGCTGAAACTCGTGAGAGGCAGATCGTAAAAACAATCAGTGTCTCGTGCACTAAAAAGAAGACTGACTGCGCGCTCTTTTCTGCACGCAGCTGATCTGCTTCCCAAAGAGGAAGACCACTGAACTAAACAGTTGCTTCCTCGCTTCGCTACCGGAGTAGACTGCCAACGGCAGAAGTGTCCGCGAATTGGCATGCGCGAACTACCCAAAAATTGCTTCAATAATGTTTCCAAGGTTACTCCTCTTGCTGAGTTTAATCCTTAATAAATACTCTTAAATTAAAAAATACAATTGGCACGAACTGAATTCTTGTTTCTCATGACAAGTTGGTATTTGGCTGTTTCATGTTGTGCACTTGCTTTCACAGCAACGCAAGTCGTTTGACTTCGACTCGTGCGGGTGGAATCACTTTTTGATGGACTCGATTGTGATGACTCGATTTTCACATGCATTCTCTTGTGCTTGCTGCACTGGCTTCCGTTCATTTTGACAAGGGACTTGTTTGTTAATGGATATCACCTCAATTATAATGTGCTTAGGTGTTGCTTGAATTGGCATGAAGAATGTGTGAAAAGTGTATACTTTACTGGTGAAGATTCAGGAGGTCGGCTCACGAAGTCAAGCGCAATTGGAAGAAAGACACGCAATGGGCTGGTGGTTGATCGACCTTTGGTGGTGTAACGTTATGTCAAATTCGAGAAATGTTGCTCATGATGAGAGTGATAATTTTAATTCTATTCAGATGGCGTACTGTGCAAGTTTGTTCACATACTCGGTTGGCATGTGCTTTCATTGCTCTTGCTCGTGTCGTCAATGCACATTTCCACCAAAGGAGTTCTCGTACAAAATATTCAAAGCCACCGACCATTCGTTCCTCAAAGTTTTCTTCGTTGCTCATTTCATCTTAACGACAGTGTCGTATGGTGTACCTTCTCCTTTTCGTTCAACTGATATTGACTATCTCTTCAACTTGAGCTACTATTCGAGAATTTTGGCTGACAATACGTCTGTGTTTTTGTCACATCACACTGCCGGGGGCTTGTGAACTTGTCTGTGACGTTGACAAGTGTTTTGCTCACGCCTAATTGCTCTGGTTCTCTTACTTCTGTCATTTGCTGCAGTGCGATCGCAAGGCTATGAGATGTGTTTTAAATGCGGATCTGCTCAACACTAAGTTTCCCATGGTGTAGATAGTACTGGAGCAGATGCATTCTGTATAGACGTCACCTGTACGCCATGCTGCCTAACAAACTTCGTGTTACGATTTCAATGCCAGTGTTGCATTTGATGCTTTCGTGTGTGCAGCGGCTGCTACTACATTTACTGCTATGCTGCTGATTCTCAATGAGACTAGCAGCGCTGCCTGTTAGGATGATGACAGTGCCTATGCTCTTACCTCTTCTTGAAATCTCTTCGAGCTCGTTTTATAATGATGCACAATGGCTCTAAGTCATTTGGACATATGCTACCTGCTGTCATCAAGGGGGCGGAGACCCTATTGGTGATGAGAGCACGAGCACTCAAGGGCAAGCATTCTATTTCATGGTAGTGATTCGAAGAAGCTCACGGGAGTAATGCCTACTGCAAATAGCTTTGATTCAAAGAATTCATAGTGTAGAGCGCTGGCCACTCACGGACGTTCATGGACACGTCATCCCAACAGAGCTGGTTTATTTCAGGAAGAGGAGTAAGGTCCATTTGTCTCTCGTGCCTGTGAGGAGCGTTTACTTCGAGAAGTATTGTACTATGATCAATGCTGTGGCGCAGAACTGCCCCACTGATAGTAGCATTACGATCTACGAGGCAGAATCCGGTGTGCTTTCTAACAACGACAATATACCACATTGAGATATTTTTGTACCAATTATCTTGGCAAGCTGGATCGCAAGATTTCAAGCTTTCGCTCAAGAATGAAGTTGGATTCTTTTCTTTGGTTCGCTACCTTTAGAAAGACACTTACAGATCTGAATCCTTCTGAACAGCGACAAGTGCCTTGTTGTGGCAGATGCCTCAAAGATGCCCCGTCGGCTAACCTTGATCATGCGAGGCGCAAGATTCAGAGATTGAAGACGGATTCATTAAAACGACTGAGGATGCAGAGGACATGCAAGTAAATGGAGAAATTGCGGCGTTTGGATCCTTCGCAAGAATCTGAGAAGATGCGGCCAGGCTCGTCGATGCCTGTTTGTATAGCAGTTCCTCGGATACGGACGGAGTTTCTGATCTCATGGATTTCGACAATGAGTTCCCTGACGCTCTTGCTCACCTTGATAGTTCTCCTGCTGCTCCTTCTACCATCAAGACATTCTAGTATTTGACAATTTCAGTTAGATCTCCTCCGCCTGCTGAAGAATCGTCGGCAGTGCGAGTGATTCTGATGGAGTGCATACTGATGTCTGTGATGGGAATAGTGATGAAGTCGTCAGTGACGAGAATGCAAATCCTGCCTATACATCTGCCCAGGAGTAGTCAATAATCACAATCTTGAGTCCTTGCGGACGGATCAAGATTGTGGTGGAATGAGTCCTTGCGGACGGGGTTAGATGCGACATGGTATGTGATCAGGTTTTCCAAGGAGTAGTCAATAATCACAATCTTGAGTCCTTGCGGACGGGGTTAGATGTGCCATGGTATGTCATCAGGTTTGCCCAGGAGCAATCAATAGCCTGGGTACCCCAAGTGCGACAAGTCAAGTGGAGCGGGGACCATACCTGTACGATCATCTAGAGAGATGGAACCATCCAGTGCGGTGGACAGGATGAAAATCCCGACAATGGTGACGTATTACCGAAGTCGCCGGTGGGGGGTAAGAGTAAAATGCCGCATGAAATGTTTCTACGAGACTCGGAGTCACGGTCCAGGGGATCAAGATTTTGATGGAATCCGGAGAAATATTTATCTCTGAATTTCTGACTTCGGGAATCGAACCCGAGCCGCGCGATTGGTAGTAGAAGTACTAACCGCTAGGCAAAACTGTCATCAGATCTGATGACAGTTTTGCCTAGCGGTTAGTACTTCTACTACCAACCGTGCGGCTCGGGTTCGATTCCCGAAGTCAGAAATCCAGAGATAATCAATACACTGGATTCCATTAGTGAAAACACCTCGTCAATATGACATGCTCTGTCGTGAAGTTTACCAGAACCCTGGTTTGAAGCAACTTCATACAGATGCAGAAGAGCAAAGATCTGTGGTTACAGATGCCGAAGATCTGTGGTTACAGATTCAGAAGAGTACAGATCTGTGGTTGCAGATGCATAAGAGTAAAGATGCTAACTGTGAAGTTGATGCATGAGTTTGAGAAGGCGGTCAAGTAGGATGGGCAATTAACTTGCAACGTGAAGGCGAGCTTGACTGGTTTCTTTCGGTGCGCTATACTTACAACAAGGTTACCGGCGCGAGAGGCTTAATCAGGAAGCTTACATCGATCGCCTCTTGGTCAAGTATTGCATGACTATTGCGAATGCGTGCAAACTGCCGTTGAATCCAGGCTCCGACCTTGACTTGTTGCCTGTCCCGACGTGCTCGACAAAATTGTCATGCATGCCTACGCTGCTCTGATTGATGAGTTTCTCTACATTGCTATCAACACAGTACCTCAACTTCGCTACTCTATTAGCTCTTTGACTCTATACACGTCAAAGCGAGACAGCTGACATGGTGTGGTGGTCGGGTCTCTTGCCTCATGTACTCGGTGAAATTATAGTTTTTGTCGAATTCAGCTGGGTTGATGACAAGAATAACAGGCGAAGTTCTGCGACTTCATACTCTTTCTCAATTTATTGCTTTGAGCACTGCAGAGGCAGTACTCATGGCGCTTGCTAGCTTCTGCTGTGAATTCGTGTGGGCTCGTCAATTGGCAAACAAGCCGGACTTCCCCTACTCAAACCCACTCATGTTTACGATGATAAAACGTGACACAGCCAGTGCTAAGCAATGCAAATTGGTAAAGTAGCTTGGTTAAGAAGCTTGGTTAAGCAGCTTGGTAGAGCTTGGTAAAGCAATACAGCTTTGTAAAACAGCTTGGTAAAACAGCGTGGTAAAGTTTTGGCAAACTTGAACAACATACACTTTCGTTGACGCAGCAAGCACATTGCTCTGCGTGTGTGCTTTATTCAGAAACTCATTCAAGATGGAATCTTAAACGTCAAGCAATGCCCACCGCGGTGCAAACTGCAGACATAGGGACAAAGGCTTTGCCTCGCGTACCTTTGGAAAACTTTACGGATCAGCTCCTTGGCGACAAGCACGTTGGTGACGAATGATTTCTCATTCGGCCCTTCCTAAGCCACGTGTGTCAGCCTTCAAGTTTTTCATTTGGTTTGCGTTGGTAAGCTGCTTTATCTACATGTCCTTGTCGTACGTTGCGTGTGTGTACTTGCTCTCTATCAGTCTTGGTGACTTATGGGTAAGGGGGGGAAATGCGCATTGTTGTGGCATTATGATTATCTGTTGTGAGTTTATTATCTACACATGCTTTTCGCTCATACATCTAACATGGAGTGATGATGTTATGAGTAAGGGGGGGTGTCAGAGTCATACCTTGACACTGGCATGTGTGATACTTGAGCCTAAGAAAGTATTATGCAGATGCTAGATTCTATCTAGAGTCTCCTATGTGTGACATATACCTTGAGAGGTATATTGGGTTTTCATGTACAGGATTGTATGTGGCTTTGAGAAGTACACTTCCCCCTCGCCTATACCTTGACCGTGACGTTGAGGTTGAAGAATCAAGTTTTAAGTTCGTGACTGAAGAGAAGCAAAGCAACATGAACGAAGGAAAGCTTAGACTGCGAAGACCTCGGCGCCTTAGTGCTGAGAGTGGGAGCTGCTTGGTGCAGCGACCTGTGGTCGATCATTGATCCATTTTATTAAAGGCAGTACCAACCTGAGGGTTGAGTACAATGAGGGCCAATCGGTGTTGGTGTGTTCCGTCTACTCTCCAACAACATCTCTCTTCCCGAGCGCAGCTTTGCTACAGAGCCTGTATACTTTGTTTTCGTTTTGATCGATAATAAGTCGTGGGTATAAATAACTCAAGTTCGACTCCTAATTTCAAATCTGACATCGGAAAACACGTGATGACTCAGTGGTAATCACGTCGGCGGGCTATCCCGGAGGTCGTCGAATCGATCACCGGTGGTGTTCTAAAAGGAACTTCTAGTTCTCGCATGCATGATGTATGTTTTTGGTAGATGTAAATGTCATGTTTTGTCCAAAAAAACAAATCTGTGCAGGCAAACTTCTCTCGTATCATCCCTGGTACTAGTGCTAATCGAATCGATAACCTCTGGGTTATACTGGTGGTATTGTTACCACTCACCTACCAGCGTATTCCAATGTGAATCCCATTTGAAAATCGTTGAGATGACTGATTATCTATCAAATTTTGCGAAAACGGTTCTTTTCGAAAATTGTCCCTGTTTCTCGAAAATACCTTTCAGTATCTGCGTGGTATCTGCGTGGAATCTCCCAAGATATTTCAGTGTCTCATTTCAATTCCCGCAGGTCACTGAGTTCGGCAAATCGACGTCGATCTACCTCGCCGATTTTTTTTGTCAGCTTTACTCAGCCTTGTGATCAGCAAGACAGGAAGATCTGAACGATCCGCAAGAGCGCTGCGCGAGGGCGCAGAAGTCGTGCGTGAGGCAATAGGAAATCAATTTTGCGTGCGAATTGGCTATATGTTCCTGAAATCAAAAAGTAGACAAGACCTAGATCTAGGTCTGTGCACAACTTTGGGACTTGCATTTGGAGAACCACTGTGCAGTGGCGACTTCTGAAAAAAAAAGGTGTTTCGACACAGGAAAAATCGGAGTTTGCCATTGCGCTGCGGTTCTCAAAACGCAAGTCCCGAAGTTGTGCACAGACCTAGATCTTAGGCTCCTCTACATTTTGATATTAGGAACATATAGCAAATTTGCATGAAAAAATTATCTTTTAGCACTCGGCGTTTACTGTCCTGCAGGTCTAAGCGCGTTCCGTAGATCGTGAAAGCAACTGAAATTGGGTGAGGAGATCGAGTCTTCGAGATCAGTCGACGACTAATCGTGCAAAAATCAAAAATACCAAGGTGCACCTTAAGACCTGGCCTAAGCCCAGCACTCGCGCCTTCCACCATCGCACTCCTTCATCGCAAGTGGTTAAAAAGAACCCACAAAGTCTTGAACTTCTGAAATTCAGAAATCTGAAATTAGCGGTCACACATGTGCAAATTCCTACATATTACTCAACTTTCATGCAAACGAAAGCTTCACAATTCAAGGGTTGTTCTGTTTCTGATTTTTAATAGTAATCAAGGTTAACTCTGGGATTAATAAAATTCACCGTGACTACATCGTCAATGGGGCTCGAACGCCTATGCGCCGATCTCCGACAACACCCGGTCAAGCTCACACCCGACACTTATTTCAGGACCCACTACTGACTTGGTTTGTACTTGCTCCAAAATCTCTCCGAGGAGGGACCCTGGAAACAGTCGCACCTTATCGGCTGTACCCAAGAAGCACCTCAGCTAAGAACCCGCATCACTCACGACAATTATCTTCAACTGTCGACTTATCCTACATGGGTTCCAAGTCTTCCCCAATTCCATCGGACAAATATCATTCACAGGACCTTGTCCATGGCATAGGGGAGAAACCGTCGTCAACTGACTATGACGGTCCTTGTAGGGCAGACACTCTGAAAGAAAGGTCTAATGAGGTGGTTGGTAAGGTTATCGGCAATCGCGTGCGCCACGGGGCTTTTGCCGGTGCGGTCAGTGACTAAGCGAGGAGATTGATGTCCTCCCTGTCCGGGCTAGGGTGTAATAAAAACTATGCTGAGTAAGCGACCCCCAGCCCTGGGGGTGTGGAACCCCCAACCCCTAAAAAGGAAATCAAAAAATCCAAAGATCCAAAAAAAAATTGCGTGGAGGAATAATCGGGGGGTCGCAATGGGACTCATTCGGGAGTGATTCTTCTGGTTCCATACTGACGTATAACTCTATTGTCTTTGGGGGATGTTGGGTCCGGGTCAAGGCGAACCATGAGGTTACAGTGCGTCTTAAGACGGAAGCAGACCTTGGGATATGTGTGGACAACGGTATCAACGTGTAGGAAGGATGGGGGGCTGTGACTTGGAGTCTGTGTTGGAGTAAAAAAGAAAAAACTCCAGGTTGTTTTGTTTACATGGTCATAAAGTTTCAGTGTCCGCGTTGGAGGGGAAATTAAAAAACCTCCTGGTGGTTGGGCGTCACGGTGGGAGAAACTGAGTCACGTGTCTCAGAGTCTTGTTTGTTGGGACGGGTATCTCTCTGTACCAGTTCGGATTGATTTGTTAAGGAAGAGTAGTATCTCTTATTGTACAAACGTATGAAACCCTGATGGTGACGAGGTTCTGAAGATATACTTCACTACGTGGAAAACAACACAATAGGTCTCATCACCATCACATGTTTGTGTTTTTGTTGATAGTCATGTCCACACTGCACGCCCTCCGAGAAGTGTGGAAAACCCATGAATGGTGCGAGGTAATAGGGTAGCCTGAAGGCGCCCGGTATAATGACCTCCCACTAGGGTCTTTTTATAAGAAACTTGTTTTTGGTCACTGCAGGGCGACTGCGTGACTATTTTACATAGACGCGTATTAACCGCTTAGTGGTTTGTTTGTTGATTGGTGCCGTTGGGTCTGTTGTCTGTAAATGTACTTTTGAGGTGTTGGTATGCGTGCGTACAGTAGTGGAGACGGGTGCCTTTGAGACAGTTGTCTTTAAATGTGCCTTTGAGGCTGCCTTTGAGGCTGCCTTTGAAGCATTTGAATACGTGCGTGCAGTAGCGGAGACGGGTGCCTTTGAGGCAATTGTCTTTGAATGTGCCTTTGAGGCTGCCTTTGAGGCGTTTACATGCGTGCATGCATGCGTGTAATAGTGCGCCTGAGGTGCTAGACGCACAACCCCCCAGGTTCTGTTATCACCATCTTTTGAGGACTCTAGTCACAGTGTATCTATTACAATCTCACTGTACTAGGGGGCTAAAATACCCAAAGCAAAACGACAGGAGATTGTCAGGGTCAACGCTACTCGCTGAATTTTACACCACGGATCAATAACGTGGAGTCGTGCATTTAAAAATCTGAAAACCCTTCAATTTTCAAAATCTTGAATTTTGAGATTTTAGAATTTTGGGAAAAATCGATTTCATGTTTTGACAAAATTGATCGGGTAAAAGTGAAACATTTGTTTGTTAGAGAGTTGACGAATATATCAGAATTTGCATCCAAGTTTGGTCCTACCTAGCACGAAATCCAAATCAGAAGCCGAAAATCGACACAGCCCCGACACGGCCGCCGAATCTGACATTAGCGGTCACCTGTATTCGAATTGGTAAATATTACTCAAATCTCAGACAAACGAAGTTTTTTTGACTTGGAGCGAGGGGATGGTAGCAAACCAAAACGTGGTACTAATTCCATTTCCACAGGTAGTACCTGTAGGACCTTGGTGTTCTAGAAAAATATCCTTTTCATCAAAAATGATGAATTCTCAACACCAACACATCCAGAAACGAGAGATAGTCGATTTGCAAAAATTTCAATATAAATACAAATCTGAAAAAAAAACCTTGAGCCATTCAATTTCATCAAAAAATGCCCCAGTACAAAGGTATTTGTTATAGTAGATCAGAGTTGATTACCAATAACAGCAAAATCAGCCCATGGAGTCGTGATTTATTTGACGTGCAATTCAAATATCCTTTTTCTTTCTGTCTTGGCCTTTCAGCTACCATCCCCTCCTTGGAGCTTCCCAGAATCGATTTAAGGTGGGGTTGGGTATTTCTCGAACGAATGCAGATTCTCAGTTGAATCCAGTTTACAACGCATTTCATCGAATTTTTTGTTGTGTGTTGCTTTGATTAACCCGATATTGGGGAATCGTTACGGTCCCGGGGTGTCCTCGTGTCAACAGTGGAAACAAAACAACTCGTCGGTAGTTTTGTAAACGTGTTCTTGACGCGGCAAACCTGCGGACAAACAAACAAGCAGCCAGCGCTCGAGTAGGGCTGCGGAAAACAAACGCCGAGCGCTAAGCAATTGTTTTTCCGAGCAAATTTGCTATATGTTCCTAATATCAAAATGTAGAGGAGATCCAGATCTAGGTCTGTGCACAACTTCGGGACTTGCGTTTGGGGAACCGCAGCGCGGTGGCAACTTCCGGGGAAAAATTGTGTTTCGACGCAGGAAAAAACGGATTTTTAAAGTCTTGCCATCGTTTATTCTGTGGTGCCCTCATTCAAATCTGTTCACTTCCAACAAGGTGTCCTCCTCGACGCGGTGCGCTTGATATGTGCGGCACAGCCAGGATTTCCATGCTCGAACACAACACATGTATACAAAGTATTTCCACGATGCTGCCACGGAATCCTGGCCGCTCTGTTGCTTCAGCCCAGTTCTGCGCCTTCTGCCATGGTTTTTGGTTTTTGTTTTGTTATGCCGCCACACAGCTAGCGAATCAATTGCAGCATCTTACTCCTTTTTTCTTTTCCTTTGGGTTTGAATCCACACAGCTAGCGCGCCAATTACAGGATTTTTTGGTGTGGTATCCACGCAGCTAGCGTTCCGAGTGCAGCCGAAACGCACACAGGTGGTGCAGTACTAGGGAAACCCGAAGGTAGCCCGGCTCGAAGGCACTCCCGCAAGATTGATTTGAAGTAGACAAGCCGGGTGCGATTGATAAGGGTTAGGCTTGTTTTAATTAACCTCAATCCAATAAACGATACATACATACAGTAAAGTTCGTTTCGTTCTCACACTTTTTATTTTTAACTCACCGAATCTTTTTTTGGGGGGCCTTCATCGCAAGTGGTTAAAAAGAACCCACGAAGTCTTGAACTTCTGAAATTCAGAAATCTGAAATTAGCGGTCACACATATGCAAATTCTTACATATTGCTCAACTTTCATACAAACGAAAGCTTTACAATTCAATATCTTCCGCGATCAAATTGGCTCGATTGCGAAAAAGCGTTTTATCTTTTACGACACACGACATTGTCTGTTTAAGTTGAACGCCATGCCACTCCTGACCAGGAGATGACGCAATGAATATCGGAATGAGATGCAGAACGTGAACGCAACAGAAGTGGCTCTTTTGAAACAATAGCGTTCAAAAGAAGTCTAGTCAAACCTATTATGTAGCACGATCTTCAAGATTCTGATTTTCGATCTATCTGCGGAGGTGTAAAACTCAGGGAAAAAAAACAAGTCAACTTCCGCGGTACTGTATGTGAGGGTACGTTGAATGACATGCTCACCAGGGAGAGTTCAAAATAAATATCGGAATGAGAACAAGATATCAATTATTTTAAAAAGTGACCTAGAACGACCCTGAGTCCGATAACTAAATTTCCCACATTTTGTGTAGGTATAAACATTCTTACTACTAATGTATAAAAACACTGAGACCCGCACTGCATCTGCCCACACAAACAAACGGACCGACATGGCGGGGGTGAGACAGCCGCGGCGGAAGAGCATGCTGGCTGAAAGCCAGGAAGAACGAGATGCCCAGCGGAAGGTTCCTGTGCCCATGCCTACAGTGTGCAGGCGTAGGGAACGACCAGAAGAACGCCTTGCGTGTCATATACATGCATTTGTGCACCAAGCCCCATTTCTAGTCGCTGTTTGAATGCATGGCGCCAAGCGGGCAGAGGCCACATACTGCTGGATCTCAGACAAAGCTCTCTGTATTTACAGGTCAAGGAGTGGATTAGCCAAACACAGCGTGAGAGTGCAGAGAGCAATGTTGGTGTCGGAGAATCTTTTGGAGAATCTTCTGGCGGGCCGATTCCAGGTCCTCGGCACGACAGTGCAGAGGGAGGCCCCGCGAACCGGAAAAATATTCAAGGGTCTCGGCGCAACTCTCTGAGTCAAGTCGAGTCTTCTGCGTGAGTGCGTTGTGATGCTGTTTTTGTTGTGTCTCTGCCTTTCGGTCTGTTATGCCAGCGTGTGTGCGTGCGCGTTTGTATGTTTGTGTGTTTGTGCGTGTGTGTGTAAGCATGCATGTGTGTGTGTGCATGTGTGTTTGTGTGCGTGGGCCCACGCATGATTATGTGCGTGTGTACATATGTGTGAGAGAGTGTTTGAGTTGTATATGTGTTGTGTATGTGTTCTGTGCGTGTGCGTGTGTGTGTGGGTGTGTGTGTGGGTGTGTGTGTTTGTGTGTGTGTGTGTGTGTGTGTGTGTGTGTGTGTGTGTGTGTG
>Ga0105054_10010779_pt1 | contig 11553 bp, 16 predicted proteins | sample BON02_FD_78091 | JGI IMG/M metagenome (GOLD analysis project Ga0105054, IMG submission 78091) | Freshwater microbial communities from Lake Bonney liftoff mats and glacier meltwater in Antarctica - BON-02 (megahit assembly) | ecosystem: Environmental > Aquatic > Freshwater > Ice > Glacier... | reverse complement strand
TGGTGCTGCCTCCTTTGTGGAGTTGAGAGATGGTGCCATTCATGGTGGACCGACTCTGGCGCACGGTGTCGATGGTTTTCTCGGGTAGAGTCAAAAACACATTAACCCACGCTTGCATGATCAAGAATTCCTCATCTGAAATTGTCTTCAATAGCTCATTGGGGCACTTGTCCGGGCCTGGCGCCTTGTCTGGTTTTAGACAGAATTCAACGTACTTTGCAATCTTTTGACTGGTGAATGCGCCACGCAATCTGCCCTGCGTGCCACCAGCGGTTCAGTATGCATCGATTGTGAGCTTGCTCATCAGCTCCAGCGCTGCTATTGTTCCTTTATTTTGCCAGTAATCAGTGAAGTGCCAGTACCCTTGGCAGAAGGCAACTAGCTCTCGTCTGTTGTGCTTGGCTGTGTCCTGCGGGATACTTGCACAGGTCTTGCTTGCGTTGCCCCAATTCATTATCGTAGGCTCAAGCCGCCGTCCTCGTGCACCAACGCAGACTTCTGGCGAGACACATTTGAGGCAGCACCACGATGGCGGCGGGGACAGGGGAGAGTGCGGAATCTCAGTAGGCGTGAGCGACGGTTTTTGTTAATGATACTCTTAACCTCTGCATTTTGTCGTGTCAGATGCTCGCCAATCGCTCTGCCTAACAGCGCCTGTGCCACCTGCGCCTGTTTCAGAAACATGGTTTCATTCAGAGCCGCCCCCATCGGCTGAATTAACGTGTCTCTGAGTGTGGGACACCCCCCCCCCGCGACCTGTTGCTTCACTATGTCGACCCAGGAGTGCTTCACCGATTTTTGATGCATTTGCCTCGCCACACTCTCTGCCCTCATCTCTGGATTGCTTTTGTCAAATAATTCCATAAGTGTCAGTAGACATGACAACAACTTCCACATGTTGCCCCTTGCTAGCTCTCTGTGTCCGAACTCGTCTCAGGCTGCTTGTGGTCCTCTTTTTTGGATCTTGACTCTGTTCGTTTCGATTGGCTGGTAACAATTCCGCTGGAGGCAGCTCTTTATCAAGTGCCACGGTTGCGAATTCTTTCTTAAGACCTATCCAGTCTTTCCACACTCAGACCGAGCATTCAAAACTTTTTAAACTATCTCGTTGTCTTCTCTCGGCCGATGGCAGCTCGAGTCCTTCCTCTTCTGGGGCTTTTCGCTCTCCGGGGGAATCGAGTCCGCGACCTTTGGATCATTTGTATGAAACATGCTTAATTCCTGCAGGTCCCCGAAAGATTAAATAGGTCATGCGGTACCGCGTTCCCACAAAGATCCAAAGGTCGCAGACTCGATTCCTTCGGAGAGCGAAAAGCCCCTGAACAGGCTCCGGGACAGTCTCTTGGGTCCTACGTGGTTAATCAGGTGCGCACCACCCGCTTAACCCAGTGATTAGATTGGGTCTTCGAAACCCAAGAAAGAACAGGAAGAGAGTAAAATCCAAAGGAAGGGAGGGGCCATGGCCTACCCCGCCGTAGGTGAGGCATTCCCCCTGCTGTACGTTGTTTCGTATGAACTGTTTTGAAATTGAAATTGTGTTGTGCGATTTGTATCTCAAGAGGCTTAATTTGACAAATAGTTTGTTATTTGACACTTTCTTAATTACTGTTTGGTACAAATCGTGTCGTTGTGATCACTGAGTATTGGAGTTCCAATCATTCTCACCACGAATGAATAGGTAGACAGAACAAGAAACTTCAAATCAGATGCATCCCAGAATGATTAAAAAGAAGACTTTTTGTGAATAACATGCGCTGCAGGCCAGATTTTTAACGAAAAAAAAATGTACTGCAGGCAAGACTTATCAAACAAAATGCGCTTCAGGCCGGATTTTTGGACTGAGTCCTGATGGGTACTCTGTCCTACTGATATAGTATGTAATTTATTTTCCACGAACCACAGCTCTGAATATTTTTCATTCAATTTATTAATAAATTAATTAATGTATCAATTCATTAAATCATTATTTTTTAATTGATTAGTCTTGGGCCGGCCTATAGTACGTTTGTTTTCCCCACTGCCAGTTCGCGGTGGCGACTTGCAACGAATTTGTGGTCGCGTCTTTTAATCGGAACCATTGCCAACCCGGGTCAAACCGAAGGCTGGAGACAGTCCCGGACCGTTGCCCACTTACTTATGGTGGATGACCCGCTATGAGTAAAATCAGTGGTGGAGGAATCGCAGTGGGTCAAAACAGTCTACGATTCTGTCTTTCTTTCTTTGGGTTTGCAAACCCAAACTAATCACTTGGGGGTTGATTTGGATTGATAAAGAGGGACACACGCACACACTTAGGACCCAATAGACTGTCCAAATCTTGGACTTTAGGACTTGAGGTCAGAGTAATTTAGGACTTTATGTCAGAATACATGTGTTACAATTTTACTTGGGGAATACTACACCTAAACCAAAGCAACAAGAGATTGACAGAGTGAGGGCTGCCACCGGGGTTTTACACCGGGCATCAATAAAACCCCTGATTTTTGAAATAGTTGTTGCTTGCTTGCTTTCTTTCTTTCTGTCTTGGGTGGCGAAAACCCAACTTACTATAGGACCCGAGAAACTGTGTCACAGTGTGTTACTTTGAATTGAAAGCCCGCGAAAAAAAACGGTGAAAATAGATCTTTGTGATGGATGAGCTCCGTGGCACGCTTCGGGTGCGACCCATAGACAAACTGGATGAGGCCTGCACCAACGTGGATGATCGAATGATGCTTGTGCGACACCGCAGCGGCGACCACGTCATGAGCTAGCGTGGATTTGGACGGATTTCTTGAGCGAACAGCGTCGGGCGACGGGTTTGGTCGAGACAGCCAGACGGGCGGCAAGAGCGGGTGGCAAACGACAGCCTGCACGATGCTTGCGCAAGACTCAAAATAAGTTCGCATTAGCTTCCATGGTAAAGAAGTTTCTGCAGCGTTGCATAGGCGCGCATGCACGAGTGTATGAGCATTTTTTGCGGAAAGTATGCAGTCGGTTCGATTCCGGCAAAAACTCAAAAAATCGAGAACTCAAATCTACTGGATTTGACCTACATAGACCCTCAAGCAAGGGTACTAAATTACTGTTACAAGTAATAAAAGCAATCATCAATCAATGCATTTCGACAGGTGTTGTGAGCACCGTGCATGTGCAGGTGTGTACGTTAGACAGGTGTTGTGAACATCAGCGGACACATTTGCGTACACGCTCGCTACAAGATGTGCATATGCGTTCATGTATGTGCAGTTTGTTGCACGGCGCTGCACATGCATCGCACCGCGCCGCCCCTTGCCCTGCACCCCCTCGTCCTGCTGTCAACGTGGACGTTGGTGCACCCAGCGTCGCGCCATCTGCTCATGCTAATCGTGCAGGTGCCTCTGGAGAGAGAGAGAGAAAAGTTTAATATAAGACAAGCACCAATAGGGGGAAAAGATGATTATGATAGTGAAAACTCCTGTATCTCAAATGGGCTCCCCAGCAGCAGCAGAAGGGGGAGGGGGGAGAGTGGAGAGAGAAGTGAAGTGCAAGCGAGGTCGACATTGACGTCGACAGCGCCAAAAGCGAGATCAAGGTCGAGAGAAGTTGCGACCCTGGATGGAGCGCCAAGGATTTTGCAGAGAGTGTCATCGAAAATACCATTGTCGGCATCGTCTTCATCTGGAAGGACAGGGGGCTTACTGTATTCACCCTGGCAACCCCTGTTTGTTTCGCGCGTGTGCTGTCCATAAACTGATTTTGACTTCCGATTTTTCGTACGAATCTTGTTTGTGGCCTCTCGAATAAGGAGATGAAATTTCAAAATAAGGGAACAGTTCCAGAACAAATTGCTCCCTTATCAATTAGTCAATCCCGCAATCGAAATCACTCTATGTCTTTTTTTTGTTGTTGGGTGTTTTGCCGCCACACAGCTAGCGCGCCATTTACATCAGGAACGCACACATGTGGTGTGCGGTAAAAGCGAGCCCGAAAATGCCTGGCCGATTCGAACGGCACTCCCGCAACGGATCGTGGACTCGGAAATGATCATGTTCGTAGGTATCGTGGTATGTGCGTGTAGTTGACACGCACTCGGTTTCAAATTGTTATTTTCAAGATCTTTCGTGACACGAAAGGGCTACTGCGTGACGATTTCATTTTTTTTTCACGAAAGGGCTATTGCGTGACTATTTCATTTTGTTTGGTTGTACGTGCGAAAGTATTAGCATGTAACAATGGTATAGGAGGATTCCATGAAAACCTTGTAACTTTTCGGGGAACAAAGTGGCCAGATTTTTTATGAGCTCAAAAGATGTGCCTTCAAAAATGCAGTTTTTGGGTACAATAAAAAAGCTGGAAAGTCTGTTCCCGTGGCCTCAAAACGCAAAATGGCGGACAATTTCGACCGTCACATGCTATGTGATACCAAGACCCTCACGTACCCTCAGATCCAAATCAGGGCCACCCACAGACCATAATCCAATAGTCCTCCACCTGCCTATTTTAGCAAAGTCAGCCACGCAAGGCACTGGCAATATCCCCATAGCCCAGGAGCTTCCCCCACGAACCCAATTCCACTAATCCAAACTCAGAGATACTGCTGTTCGGCAAAAATTATCAGATGCTCTGGAGGATCAGGCTAGTAAGGCAGAACAGGCCATCCAGGCATTCAAGAATAGCATCCAACAAGGGAGTATCAATGCTACTCATTATGCAGGAAAAGCCAACGCACTTTTTGCGTGAGCCTTACAAGTCACAGCACAGAAAATCATTGGCACAACAGAATTTCGAGGCAAGAATGCCCAAAAAGAACATCTGCCAGTGGCACCAAGGAGACAACAAGACAATGGACACTTCTCGTCAGATGACAAACACATTTCAGAAAAACAGACACTGACGCAATTTCTGAAGGATAAGCTTAGGCAGTCAAGACAGGAAGGTGCCCCTGCACACGTAATTGCGGACCTTGGCAAATCCCATGTTAAGGAAAAACATGAGCTCCTGAAAGTACAACACAAAATTCGGCAGAAAATTGTGACAGATGCAGTAGCCTCGTCAGCATCTGTTCCAAACCACCAAAGAACTTCACCTCATTCCATGTGGGACCTGCTTCGACGATACAAAACTGATCATGTGCAGTCTACCCTGCCCGCGCACACTCATGACAACGCGTCCCCTGACCCCAGAATCTGGAAGCTAGGTCCTCTCACGCTCGACCCTCTGGCCTGGCATCGATTCAGATATGCTCTAGGCCACCATCTCCTGAGACACAAGGCTTCGCCATATAATGAGGAGGCGGCCCAAAAATTAACTGTACATTTTTCAGTGCGTGCATTACTCCATCAGGTAGAACAACCTACCCTCCAAGTAGACCTTCTATTCTACGAGGATATTACACCACACGAACTTGCGGCTGAAATCAACCTCTCAGAAAAATCTCCGGGAGATGATGGAATCACAAATCGCATGATCCAGGCAGCCGGCCCGAAGTTTACAAAGATCTTGCATGGGGTGTTCAGCACGTCATGGGTACACAAAATCCAACCGGCAGCGTGGCAAATGTCCCTTTTGTAGCCAATCTACAAGGGTGGTGACAAATCTAAGGCTGACCCAGCCTCATATCGTGGCATATATCTAAATAGCGCACTGGCTAAACTGTTTGAGGGAATCCTTATTTATCGGCTGACTAAATTCACAGAAACACACAGTACGCTGACAGAAAATCAACTCGGAACATGCAATTTACTACCTGCTCTCTATCATCCAACACAACATATCACAGGAGGGTCTTGCAACATACGGTGCCTTCTGTGACTTCTCCACCGCGTTCCCAAGCATTCACCGAGGAAAACTCCTTTCCCTACTATGTAAAGAGAATATTGTGGGAAGAACGTGGAAACATCTCAGAGAACGATTTCACATAGTCAAGGTCCGTGTCTTCCATCCATGGATCCCCCAAAGTAGCAGTGTTGACATGCTGCGTGAAGTGCCCGAGGGGAGCAGGTTAAGTCCTACTCTTTTTGGGATTTTTGTGGCTGCTTTGATTCACCAACTCAAAGTGCAATTCCCCAATGCTACTATCACCCACAATGAGGGGGTCAGGTGGATAGGGGAAATTCTCTGCGTTGACGATCTGTGTCTGATTTCGGCTGATGCTCTCGAATTCCAGATGATGATAAACACATGTCAGACATGAAGTCAAATAGCGAGGATGCAACTCAACGCTGACAAAACTAAAACCATGTGTTTTCATGAAATCTTATAAGCCCGAAATGCGCGAAAACGACCACGAAAAACTAATGGCCGCATTCTTTGGCCAGCGCCATTCCACATCCTTTCCCTGTACCCAGACCACACCAACCCCACAGAGTGGCCTCACCTTTACCCATCATATATATCCACACTCCTGCTAGAGGTAAAGAAATTTGACTGTCTTGGTCTCCGACTCGACCCCATGATGAATATGAAAGCTGCTGTGTCATCTATTCCAGAAAAGGCAAATAAAGCTCACTCTCTTGTCCTCGTTGTCTCCTTTTCCTTTCGCTATGACAAGTACCACTCCAACCGCACCATCTGTAGCTCAACAGTTGAATTGCTTAACCTTTGGAAATCCTGTGTCCTTTCACACTTCCTCATCTACCTCCGCTACATATCAGATGAGACACAAGTTAAGACACTACAGGCTAGCCTGAACAAGTCACTCAGCACCACCATGCATGTTTATGGACATCCCACAGCGCTGATCTCTGACACATTTATTCCCCCCTTGTACATCACGCAGAATCTGCAACTTGCACAATTTAGATTCAGGCTATACTCCTTCCCCCCCTCCACAATCCAGCATTTTCTCTGGCGCTTATGGCTGCCACCGCTACAAGCAGTGCCTTTAGATACGCTTGAAGACCTCATGCAGAATGCTGTAGGACAGGTGGACCCACCACGGAGAGACCCAAACTCCCCTATGCCACACAACATAACCCTCTCCAAGCCACACAACAAAAAAAAGTTATACAAAAAGTACCTCGAGACTCAATGTTTTGACCAATGGCGAGCACACCTCGAGATTGTACTAAGCAACCCACCAGGACGAGTGAGGGCATACGTACATTGGCATCTTCACAACAAATATAAACGTAGTATGTATAAGCCAGCCCCATACCTCACCCACCAATCCTCACCCTACCAACTAGAGCTCCTTCGGATCCGCACCCAGCATACCCTCCACATTATACCTTCCCACCTCCATTATGCATTCCAGAACCCACGAGCTGATTACCAAGAACGTGTGTGTCCTTGCTGTCTTGCCTCAGGTACCCGGATCCTTGGTGATGAGCTCCACATCATATGTCAGTGCCCTACAACAAAAGTAGTACTTGACAGGTTTGCTGTCAAATTCCAACGGCTCGCACGACTACTGGACTTTCCCTCCTTCACTACCTTCGCAGCAGAAGAGACCGCACGATTAGTACTTGTGAACCCCCCTGCCCAAGTTCTGCAAAAGAAATTACGGAGATGGATACAAGAAGCCACTCCCTTCGGTGGTGAGTACGCGTATGCTCTCCGCACACACATCACATCCCTTCAATCAGCTGTTGTTGACATGTCCTCTGATTACGACGACGCAGCGTGATCAGACAACCACGATGATTTCTCACTCATCCTCCCCCCCCCTGGCTTCCGACCTGTATCCATACCACCAACCACCACCATGCTCGCATTCCTCAACCCCGCAGGTCAACAGCTCATAGGGCATCACATCCTGTTCAAACGACCCACGTATGGATGGTGTCTTGGCCGCATATCTGAATGAAATAATAATCTGAAACGCCAGGTGTGTACACAGGTGGTCAACTTCATTGTCATTTACCCTGATGACGGTAGCTCTGGGCCCCACTGTCTTTCCTTGGACAATTATAATATAAATGGAGACAATGACTCTCCAAATCGCACATGGCTGCTCTTTGAACCCTCCAACCCTCAGCACAATAGTAGCGGACAAGTGTAGCGCAGCGCGTGAGGTAAAATTGTCATTGCTGTTAACTTCAGACAGACACACACTTCCTGCAGGTCCGTTACCTGCCCCCGAATGCCGCACCTAATCAAGTGCAACACTTCCAGAGGGGTCTAAACTCGTAGTATCCCTGTCCGAAGCCTCACACTCCCAGACGAGTCTAAACTCGTCACAAACTGGCCAGGAGGACCCAGTTCAGTACAGTCGCCATAGGGGAAATGGGGAAGACTTGGTTTCCCGGTTGCAGGTGCGCCTTCTCCTTCAGGTGTTCTTTTTTCCTTTTTTCCGAAAAAAAAACAAGTGTTATTTTGCTTTGGTGGTAGGTGTGGAGGATTTCACAGCAATTGGGACCTTGGATTTCAAGAAATCTTACCATTACTCAGAACCCTCAAAAAAATATGCATACCCCTTGGGGATATTCCCGCGAAAACATCCCTACAATTTGAACCCGGCAAAATACGAAATGTTTCCAAGGAAATCATCAGCTGTCGTGACTAGTGACGTGACTAGCTGTCGTGACTAGCAGACGATTATAAGAAAGAAAGGATGGTATTTTGTGTGTGTATGTGGGTGTGATTATTTGCATGTAAATACATGTACTGTCATATTTGCAATTCTTGCACAACGCACACACGCACACACACACACACAAACGTATGAACATACATGTGAGTTCGCTACATACGAATGGATGCATGATCTCACTCCATAACTCGACGAATCATCGATTGGTGGCAAGATTGCACGCAGGAATACAAAGACCTGTTATGAATCATGCACACATGTAAATTGAATAAGGATTTCGTTCCCCTGACCCCGAGGTGGGGAGGGGATATGGGAGCGACTGTTGCCTGCAAAGGTCGAGCCTGAGTGCTAACCCAGACTCCCCTTCTCGTCGTCAGGGTCTCGAAGATCTCGAGGTTTAACGATGGCAAGCACCTGGCATGCAGTTGCACATGCAGCGTGCCCATACTGCTCTGGGCACTCTGGCGCGTGTCGTCCTCATCCTGACGATGGCTGGCGCACACGATCCACCAACACTGCCGCGCCTCAAGAACAATGCAGGAGGAAGTGGGCGAAAGGGATGCGGTGCCACTTGGCTGCGGCCCCGGCTTGCCGACCTACCGCCGTGTCAAGACAACTTAGCAGGAGGAGGATTGAGCAACTCGGCAGGAGGATTACGAGGATTTGGAGGATTGAGCACACGAGACCGCGGAGTGTTCGGACAGAGGGAGGCATATAATCGATGGAGCTGGGACGAGGAAGAGCGAGGGGAAGTGGGTGGTGCTGCGCCAGCCGATTTGGCTGCTGAAAAGTATGATGCGCTCCAATATATGCACGATTTCATTAAGCCAAAACTATGTGGACACCTGTGCGCAAACACGAATATTTGGCTGCTCCCTTGCTGCGGCTGCAAAGGGGAGCTGCCGCACCACCGGGCGCGCAGGGCGCAAGAAGAATCAAGGAAGGATTTCACAGCAATTGGGACCTTGGATCTCAAGAAATCTTACCATTACTCAGAACCCTCACCAATGAGGCCGAACGAACTTGAGACCCGTCCACACATCGGAGCCGCCAGGGCACAAGCCCCTGGTTGTCAACGTAATAGTTGTAGGTCCGTTCGAAGAGGAGAAGGAGGGGATCGGCATAGCCAGCGACGTAGTTAAGGTGGAGGGTGAGGACCCGGACACTCCAGGTTATCTAAGGGGGGATGGGGTTAGGAGGGATGTTGGCGATCTCGGATCGTGGGTTCGTCCCCCTTGGCTCGCTCGTGAGGAAACCCCGGGACCGTAACGATTCCTCAATATCGATTTAATCAAACAAAACAACACACTGATGTAATCTGGAGATTCTATCTCCAGGGATCGAACCCGGTATTCCACGGTCCCCAGCCAATAGAATTACCGCTGGGTCGCGGATAACATCTTATCAAGCGCTTGATAAGATTTCATCCGCGGTAATTGTATTGGCTGGGAACCGTGGAGTAATGGGTTCGATCCCCAGAGATAAAAGTCTCCAGATTACATCAAAATCTTGATCCGTTGGACCGTGACTTCGAGTCTCGTAGACACATTTCATGCGGCATTTTACTCTTTCCCCCCACCGGCGACATCGGTGGTGCGTCACCATTGTCGGGTCTTTCATCCTTTCCACCGCTTCAGGATGGTCGCTCAGGTATGTCTTCCCGTCCATCTTGCACTTCCGCACTTTGTGGGGTACCCAGGATATTCACTACTCCTGGGCAAGCCTTGACATTTCCATGCCGCACAAACACCTCGTCCTCAAGGATTCAGGATGTTGATGTAATCTGGAGATTTAATCTCCGGGGATCGAACCCGGCATCCCGCGGTACCCAGCTGGTATAACTACCACTTGGCCGCGGTGTAAATCTATTCAGCGCTTGATAAGATTTCATTCGGTGTAATCTGGAGATTTAATCTCCTTGGATCGAACCCGGTATTTCACGGTCCCCAGCCAATAGAATTACCGCTGGGTCGCGGATGGAATCTTATCAAGCGCTTGATAAGATTTCATCCGCGGCGCAGTTGTAGTTATACCAGCTGGTTACAGTGTAATTCCGGGTTCGATCCCCGGAGATAGAATCTCCAGATTACATCACACACACACACAGGCCCAAAATTGGTCTACATCCAAATTTTCTTGGATATTCCAACAGCCCATGAACAGGGACAAATATGCGTACGTGGTTTTATGGGTAAAATAAGTTCAGGGAAAAGTTCCTGCGCTTCTAAAATCCCGCAGTGGTATGCAAAAACATGAAAACAATCGTTTCGGTGTTTTAATGGTTGGCCGCTAGCGTGCCAATTACATCAGGAACGCACACAGGTGGTGCACAGTAATAAAGAAGCCCGGAAGCGCCTGGCTCAGATGCACTTTCGAAATAACCGCTTTACTTTTGAAAAAATTTCACCTCCGCCTCTTTCTTTCTTTCTTTTTTGGCCCGGGTTTCGAAAACCCAACCTAATCACTGGACTAAGCGGATGGCGAGAGCATCTCCAACACGTTGCGTACCCCAGAGCAGAGGCTTCCCTCATGGGCCCCGCAGGAAGAATTTGGCCGGATGATTTTTTTTGAAAAAAAATCTCCTCTGGGGAACCGTACTAAAGTTCAGTCACCGCCGTCGGCAGCTGCTCGAGGAGGTGAGGCGTGACGCCGGAACGTGTGACGCCCCGTGTATATAGACTGATTTTGACTTCCGATTTTTCCTACTCATCTTGTTCGTGGTCTTTCGAATAAGGAGATGAGCTCCCTAACGAGATGAGCAATTTATACCAGAACTCCGAAATAAGGGAGCAAAGTGCTCCCTTATTATTTAGTCAACCCCGCAATCAAAATCAGTCTATTAGACTATCACTGCAGGTCAGCCTCACTCTAGCCTGCATAAAGACGCTGTCCAAAACTCTCCCTAGTATGCACGGGGCGTCACACGTTCCGGCGTCACGCCTCCGGGGTACGGAAACGCGCCTGCTAGCAATCAAAAAAATTGGAGACTGGAAAAAATTGGAGATTCTGGTACAAAACCAGTCATTTTGAAATATTGTCGGTGAACGACATACTGCAAG
>Ga0105054_10010778_pt1 | contig 11553 bp, 11 predicted proteins | sample BON02_FD_78091 | JGI IMG/M metagenome (GOLD analysis project Ga0105054, IMG submission 78091) | Freshwater microbial communities from Lake Bonney liftoff mats and glacier meltwater in Antarctica - BON-02 (megahit assembly) | ecosystem: Environmental > Aquatic > Freshwater > Ice > Glacier... | reverse complement strand
TTCATGCCGGGGTAGGTGAGGCGCTCGACCAGGATCGTGTCGCCGGGGCGGGCGACCAGGTTGAAGGCGACCATCAGTGCGTTCTGCGCACCGGCCGTGATGAAGACGCGGTCGGGCGTGATGTCCATGCCCGTGGTCGCCGACAGCCAGGCCGCGGCGGTGTGGCGCACGTCGCGCCGGCCCAGGTTGGGCGGATAGATTAGATGGCTGGCCATACGCGGATCACCGGCAAGGCGTACCAGTTCCTCGGCAAAAAGCTTGTCCTGTCCGACGATGGGCGGCGCGTTGGTCGTCAGGTTGATGGCGTTGCCGCCGATGGCGTCCGAGGTCGGCCAGATCATCGGCGTGGCGTGGATGCTGGCGCCTGCGTCGGCCTGCACGAAGGTACCGCGCCCGACCTCGCCGGCGATCAGGCCGCGCCGCGTCGCCTCGGCATAACCGCGGCTGACCGTGCCCACGGTGACCCCCAACTGCCAGGCCAGTTCGCGGTGCGTGGGCAGTCGCGTGCCGGGCTCCAGCGTTCCCGAACCAATGTCGCGCGCCAGGGCATCGGCCAGGGCCTGGTAACGGGGGCCGCGCAGGGGGCTGAGTTCAGGCTGCCATGAGAGATTTGTCATGGTGACAATGTTCCAATTGCACTCATCGATGTCAAGTGCGATAGGATAATTATCGATACAATATGACGTAATTAATTGGATTGTATCGATTCAATGCACCGCAAGAAGCGGGTCGCCGCAGGGTCTCGTGGGAGACAATCTGGCCGCCCGTGACAAAGGAGACCACCGATGACCATGTTTGCCCTGCCGAACGTCAGCCCTCTGGCCCACCGTGCCGCCCTTGCCTTGTGGCGGCTGACCGGCACCGTGGTTGTCGCTGTTCCCGACACGCTTTACACATGGCAGCGGCGCTACCGCATGCGGCGCGAAATGCTGTTGCTCGATGATCGCCTGCTGCGCGACATGGGCATCAACCGGTACGACGCAATGCGGGAAGCCCGCCGCCCGTTCTGGAAGCCTTGAGGGCCGATGGCCATGGACGTTGCTGCTCTTCCGCCGGGGCGGTCGCTGGACCACCCGGCGGTATTCTCCCGCTACAACCGGTGGGCCAACACCCGGCTCTACGATGCCTGCGCCCTGCTGGACAGCGCGGCCTACAGGGCGGAACGGCCGAGTTTCTTCGGTTCCATCCACGCCACGCTCAATCACATTCTGGTCGGCGACATGCTGTGGATGGGGCGGATCACGGGCAAGCCGCTCGCGATTGCCCTGGATGCCGAGCTGCATGGCGATCTTGCCGCACTTCGCGCTGCACGCGAGGCGCTTGACCGGAACATCATCGTCCACTGCGATGGCCTGGACGAGGGTTGGCCGGAAGAGATCCTGCATTATGCCAACACCCGCGGCGAAGCCTTCGAGACGCCGCTGGCCCAGGTTTTCTGGCATCTCTTCAATCACCAGAGTCACCACCGCGGCCAGGTCCACGGCCTGCTCAGCCATGCCGGTGCGGTGCCTCCGGGGCTCGATCTGATCTATTTCCTGCGCGAGGCGGGGATCGCCTGATGCGCAAGAACCGGGTCGCCGGGGGGCCTGCCGCCCCCTACCTTGAGGGACGTTCCGCGCTCCTGCAGAGGTGTCAGCCATGACCGACCCGATCCAGACCAATCCCGACTACCTGAAGATCGAGAAGGCGATCCGCTATCTCGATGAAAACTTTCAGGAACAGCCGGAGCTTGAGGAAATTGCTAAATTTATCGGCCTTTCTCCTTTCCACTTCCAGCGCCTGTTCCGCCGCTGGGTGGGGATCAGCCCGAAGCGTTTCCTGCAGTTCCTGACGGTTGATTATGCCCGCGGCCTGCTCGAGCGTTCGACCCCGGTGCTCGACACAGCCTTTGAATCCGGCCTCTCGGGACCATCGCGCCTGCACGACCTGTTCGTCGTTGCCGAGGCGATGACGCCGGGTGACGTGCGCCGGGGCGGTGAAGGCGTGACGATCCGCCACGGCGTCCAGGATTCGCCCTTTGGCCCCTGCAGTCTGGGTTTGACCGACCGCGGCCTGTGCTGGCTCTCCTTTGGTCCGGCGGAGGCCCGCGACGACGGCTGGGCGCTGGAGCGCCTGGCCGCGCGCTGGCCCCACGCCACGATCGTTTCCGATCGTGAAGGCACGGCCGAGATGGCCCGGCGCATCTTTGCCGCCAGCGAGAATGACGAACCGATCACCGTGCACCTGCGCGGCAGCAATTTTCAGCTTCGGATTTGGGAAGCGCTGTTGCGTATTCCCCCTGCGCATGTGACGTCCTATGAGGAAATCGCGCGGCGCACAGGCAATGTCCGCGCGGTGCGGGCGGCGGCCTCGGCCATCGCACGCAATCCCGTGACCTTTGTCGTGCCCTGCCACCGTGTCATCCGCAAGACCGGCCCGTTCCACAACTACGCCGGCGGGCCGTTGCGCAAGCAGGCGATTCTGGGCTGGGAGCAGGCCCGCTACGGCGAGGGCAGGGACGAGGTCGCCTCCGCCGCCTGAGTCATTGAACCAAGGAGTGAGCCGTGCGCCTTCCCCTCTACCAGATCGATGCCTTCGCCAGCGCCGTGTTCCGCGGCAACCCCGCGGCGGTGATGCCGCTGGAAGAATGGCTCAAGGACAGCACGCTGCAGGCCATCGCCGCCGAGAACAACCAGGCCGAGACCGCCTTCTTCCGGCCGGGCGTGGGCGACGATGTCTTTGAACTGCGCTGGTTCACGCCCACGGTTGAAGTGCCCCTGTGCGGCCACGCGACGCTGGCGACGGCCTTCGTGCTGATGACCGAGATCGATCCGGAACTGGAGCAGGTCGGCTTCGACACCCGCAGCGGCCGCCTGACCGTGACGCGCGACGGCGACCGCTTCGTTCTCGACTTCCCTGCAGCCAGCCTGCGCGCCGCCGAGGTTCCGGTGGCCCTGGGCAAGGCGCTTGGTGCGCAGCCGATCGAGGCCCTGCGCGCGGTGCCCGGCGAGAACAGGCCCGACGGCAACTGGTTGCTGGTGTTCAAGGACGAAGCCGATGTCGCCGGGCTGGCACCCGATTTCCGCGCCGTGCTGGAAGCATTCGCGGGGGAAAACGTCGGTGTGATCTGCACCGCGCCGGGCAAGAGTTCGGATTTCGTCTCGCGCTACTTCTCTCCTGCTCACGGCATCCCCGAGGACTCCGTCACCGGTTCGGCGCATTGCCTGCTGGTGCCCTACTGGGCCCAGAAGCTCGGCAAGGACGACCTGCACGCGCTGCAGATATCCAAGCGCGGCGGCGAGCTGTTCTGCCGCAACCGGCGCGACCGTGTCGACATCGCCGGATGCGCGGTCAAATACATGGAGGCCATTGCGCACGTTCCTGTCTGATGGGGTCGGGCCTAAAGTGATTGCATCCAAAACTTCCGGAAACGGTCATAAGAAACTGAATTACCGTTGATATATGGAATTCTGGAAACTTCACGCCTCCATACGGAACCGCGCTACGGTTCCGTATGGAGGCGATTTGCTCTAAGCAACGCCACGCCGCACTGAACATGAACCAGCAGGGAGCCCGTCATCGACGGGGCCGATAGCCATGACCGTTGCCAAGCCGACGCGCCTGCCCGCGCGTCCCCACTTCTCCTCAGGCCCGTGCGCGAAGCGACCGGGCTGGTCTCTCGAGGCGTTGGCGGGTGCCTGGCTGGGTCGCTCCCACCGCGCCAGGGGCGGCGCCGGCAAGCTGGCCGATGTCATAACCCGCTCGAAGGCCATCCTCGGCATGCCGCAGGACTATCGCCTGGCCGTCGTGCCGGGTTCGGACACCGGCGCGGTGGAACTGGCGCTGTGGTCCCTGCTGGGTCCGCGCGGCGTCGACATGCTGGCCTGGGAGAGTTTCGGTCAGGAATGGGTTTCCGACGTCACCAAACAGCTCAAGATTGGCGATGTGCGGGTTCTGGACGCCGCCTACGGTGCGCTGCCCGATCTGGCGCAGGCCGACTGGTCACGCGATGTGGTGTTCACGTGGAACGGCACGACCTCGGGCGTGCGTGTGCCCGACGGCGACTGGATTCCGCACGAGCGGCAGGGCCTGGCGATCTGCGATGCCACCAGCGCGGCCTTTGCCATGGACCTGCCCTGGGACAAGCTCGATGTCGTCACCTGGTCCTGGCAGAAGGTTCTGGGCGGCGAGGGCGCCCACGGGATGCTGGCGCTGTCGCCGCGTGCCGTCGCACGGCTCGAAGCCGGCCCGGCGCCGCGCCCGCTGCCCAAGCTGTTCCGCCTGACCAAGGCGGGCAAGCTCAACGAGACAATCTTCGAAGGCCAGACGATCAACACACCCTCGATGCTCTGCGTCGAGGATGCGCTCGATGGCCTGATCTGGGCTGAGGGCATCGGCGGCCTGCCGGGCCTGATCGCCCGCTCCCGCGCCAACGCCGATGCGCTGCAGGCCTGGGTCGACCGCACGCCCTGGATCGCCAATCTGGCGGACGATCCCGCGACCCGCTCGACCACCTCGGTCTGCCTGAAGCTGGTCGATACCGCAGCCGATCCCAAGCGCATCGCCAAATTGCTGGAAGACGAGGGCGCGGCCTTCGACATCGGCGGCTACCGCAATGCGCCGCCGGGCCTGCGCATCTGGTGCGGCGCAACGGTCGAGACCGGCGATATCGAGGCCCTGCTGCCCTGGCTCGACTGGGCTCATGACGTAGCGGCAACCGAAGCGGAGAAGGTCTGATGAGCGCACAACCCCGGGTTCTGATCGCCGACGCCATGAGCGCGGATGCCGAGAGCATCCTCGCCGGGCGCGGTATCGTGGTTGCCGTCAAGACGGGCATGAAACCCGACGCGCTGATTGCCGAGATCGGTGCCTATGACGGCCTGCTGGTGCGTTCCTCGACCAAGGTGACGGCGGACGTCCTGGCGGCAGCGACACGACTGAAGGTGATCGGGCGCGCCGGTATCGGCGTCGACAACGTCGATGTTGCGGCCGCTACCGCCCATGGCGTGGTCGTGATGAACACCCCCTTCGGCAACGCGATCACCACGGCCGAACATGCCATCGCCATGATGATGACGCTGGCCCGCCAGATCCCGGCGGCAGACCGTTCGATGCGCGAGGGCAAGTGGGAGAAGACCCGCTTCGTCGGCATGGAACTGGCCGGCAAGACGCTGGGCATGGTCGGCTGCGGCAATATCGGCTCGATCGTGGCGAGCCGCGCCCAGGGCCTGAAGATGCGCGTCGTGGTCTCTGATCCCTTTCTTTCGGCCGAACGCGCCAGGGAACTGGGTGTCGAGCGGGTCGAACTGGCCGAGCTGCTGGCGCGCGCCGACGTCATCACCGTCCACACGCCGCTCAATGACGCCACGCGTGGCCTGATCGGCGTCGCGGAGCTGGCCGCGGCCAAACCCGGCGTGCGTATCGTCAATTGCGCCCGCGGCGGCATCATCGAGGAAACCGCCCTGCACGACGCCCTGGTCTCGGGCCATGTCGCGGGGGCGGCGCTGGATGTCTTTGCCACCGAACCGCCGGCGGGCAGTCCGTTGCTGGCGCTCGAGAATGTCGTTCTGACACCGCATCTGGGCGCCTCGACGGCCGAGGCACAGGAGAAGGTTGCCCAGCAGGTCGCCGAGCAGGCGGCCGATTTCCTGCTTTCGGGCGCTGTCTCCAATGCGATCAATATGCCCTCGATCTCGGCCGAGGAGGCGCCCCAGCTTGTGCCCTACATGAGACTGGCCGGCCAGCTCGGCGCCTTTGCCGGGCAGCTCACGCGCACCGGCATCGAAAAGGTGACGATCGAGTACGAGGGTCATGTCGCCGGCCTCAACACCCGCCCGCTGACGGCCATCGCCCTGGCCGGCCTGCTGGCACCGATGGTCGAATCGGTCAATGTCGTCAACGCGCCCGTGGTCGCCCATGACCGCGATATCGCGGTGTCGGAGGTGCGCCACGACCGGCGTGGCGACTATCCCACGCTGATCCGCCTGACCGTTACGACGGAGCGGCGCACCCGTGACGTGGCAGGCACGCTGTTTGCCGACAACCGGCCCCGGATCGTCGAGATCAAGGGCATCCGCATCGATGCCGAACCCTCCCAACACATGCTCTACATCGCCAACGAGGACGTGCCCGGGGTGATCGGTTTCCTGGGCAAGACGCTGGGCGAGGCGGGCATCAACATCGCCACCTTCGCCCTGGGTCGCGCGGAAGCCGGCGGCGACGCCATCGCCCTCATCAGTGTCGATCAGCCGCTGTCTGCCGAAGTGCTCGCCACCATCCGCGCACGCGACGGCATTGCCCAGGCCGACAGTTTGTGCTTCGAAGGCGGCTCCTGACATTCGGGAATCAGAGATATCCATTCCTTGATTTTCTCGTAAGAGCGGCTTCACCCGGAAGAGCAATTGGCTGTGGATACAGAGTAAATACATAGCGACGGACTGCCGCTCCTGCAGGGGCATTCGGTTCGAAACAGCCTGATCGCTGGACAGTCCGAAGTTTTCGGGAATGCCTCACCTGTGCCCTGTGTACGGGTCAGGCTGCCCCCGAAATCAGCTTTTCGAAAACAAACCAGCCCTCATCTCTTTGAGTTCCCCAAGCAAGTGGGATACGCGAACTGTCGAGCAGCCTGAAAGGTCCGGCAACACGCGGGTTTGGCAGCCGGCGGCGGACCGTGATAGAGCGGCCCGTCGAATCGTCTTGGCGCTTGCCAGCGCCGGGCTGGACGGCGACAAAACAGGGCGCATGGGGGGCCATGCCGAAGTTTCGCCGAAACTCCCGCGTTTGGTCCATTTCGACACAGGTGCAGGCAATCTTTTCTGGGGAGGAGTCGCAACTTCGCTTCCCCGCGCATGGCACGGCCATGGAAGTCACCTGTATAGTTCCGCGTAATCAATTTCCGAGGATTCTCATCATGGCGAATGTAGCGGTCGTCGGCTCCCAGTGGGGAGACGAAGGCAAGGGCAAGATTGTCGACTGGCTCTCAGAGCGCGCCGATGTCGTGGTGCGCTTTCAGGGCGGGCACAATGCCGGCCAGACGCTGCAGATCGACAACACCACCTTCAAGCTCTCGCTGCTGCCCTCGGGCGTCGTGCGCGGCGGCAAGCTTTCGATCCTGGGCAATGGCGTCGTCGTCGACCCCTGGGCGCTGTTCGCCGAAATCGAGAAGATCGCCGGCCAGGGCGTCGAAATCACACCCGACAACCTGCTGATTGCCGAGAACGTGGCTCTGATCCTGCCGCTGCACGGCGATCTTGACCGCCACCGCGAACAGGCCCGGGGCGAACATTTCATCGGCACCACCGGGCGCGGCATCGGCCCGGCCTATGAGGACAAGGTCGCCCGCCGCGCCGTGCGCCTGTGCGACCTCGACGATGCGGACACTCTTGCCCACAAGATCGACATGATGCTCCAGCACCACGAACCGCTGCGTCGCGGTCTGGGGATGGAGCCGGTCGATCGGGATGCCCTGATCGCCTCGCTGACCGCGATCGCGCCGCGTCTGCTCAGTTTTGCCCAGCCGGTCTGGCGGCGCCTGGACGACCTGCGCCGCGCCGGCAAGCGCATCCTGTTCGAGGGTGCCCAGGGCCATCTGCTCGACATCGATCATGGCACCTACCCCTTCGTCACCTCGTCCAACACGGTCGGCGCCTTCGCCGCGGTGGGTTCGGGCATGGGGCCGGGCGGAATCCACTATGTTCTGGGCATCACCAAGGCCTACACGACCCGGGTCGGCTCGGGCCCGTTTCCCACCGAGCAGGACAACGAGGTCGGCCGTACCCTGGGCGAGCGGGGTAACGAATTCGGCACGGTAACAGGGCGTCCGCGCCGCTGCGGCTGGTTCGATGCGGTGCTGGTGCGTCAGGCGATCAAGGTCGGGGGCATCAACGGCATTGCGCTGACCAAGCTCGATGTGCTCGACGGCATCGATCCGATCAAGGTCTGCGTCGGCTACCGCTACAAGGGCGTCACCCTCGATCACCTGCCCGCAGGGCCCCATGTCCAGGCCGGCGTCGAACCGATCTACGAGACGCTGGAAGGCTGGAGCGAAAGCACCCAGGGCGCACGTTCCTGGGCGGAACTGCCGGCGACCTGCATCAAATACGTGCGTCGCATCGAAGAATTGATCGAGGCACCTGTCGCCTTGCTCTCCACAAGCCCGCAACGCGAGGATACCATCCTCGTTACCGATCCGTTCGCCGACTGAACGGAATCACAGGGAAAGTATCGCCATGACCCGCCAACTCGCCATGACCGTCCTTGCTGCGTCGCTTTTCGTTGCGGCACTGCCGTTGGCACATGCGCAGTTCGCCGACGACACCCAGAACCTCTTCACGGGCGATCCCGACGCGCCCAAGACCAAGGACGATCTGTTGATTTTCGATCTCGACAAGCCCGACAGCCAGGACGAAATCACCGGCAGCGGCAAGGCCCAATCAGTTGAGGAGTTATGCTGTTCCCTGAGTGCGGCGGAACGCGCGACCGACGGCCTGTGTTTCGAGGCCCAGTGTCCGGAGTAACCGAACCAGCGATTGCCCTGTTGGAAGGTCGGTTGTTGCGGTGGTTCACGTCAGGCAGGACGGCGCTGAAGGCTGTTGCGGCCGCGGTTCTGGCCGCTGCCGTCTGCGTGGCCGATGGCGCGGCAGCCGACGAGCCCGGCGCGGAAGCACCCTCCGACGAGAAACTCTGGAGCGTCGTGGTCTTCGCCGGTCCGGGAAGCTCGCGGGTGTTCAGCCGCACGCTCAAGAATCTGCACGATTTCGACGACAATGGCCAATGGCTCGCCGCCGCTGCCCTGCGCCGGCAGATTGCACGGCCCTTCGACCACGTCGTTCTCGAGGCTGAGGGGATGTTTGCCCAGCACTGGGGCAGCCAGAGTTTTGGCGAGTTCGGTGCTGCGCTCAACACCCGGCTGGTCGACAGCCCGTGGGACCACGTTCTGGTCACGACCTTTGCGATCGGGGTCGGACCTTCGCTGACCACTGCGCAGCCCGAAGTTGAACTCAATGATCAGGGCGAAGGCGGCAAGCTGCTTAACCAGTTCAACCTGGAACTGACGCTGGCGCTGCCAGATTACCCCGACGAAGCGCTGGTTCTGCGCCTGCAGCACCGTTCGGCCCTGCTGGGCCAGCTCAACAAGAGCGAAGGTTCGGAATTCGTCGCCGTGGGAGCGCAGTTCAAGTTCTGACGCCCCGGCCGCGGGAGCGGCCAGGGCGCCGGAAAAACTATTGCATCACCGCGTTGCGGCGTTCGGCTGCGGCGTTGCGCACCGACTTCTGCAGCTTCTCGAAGGCGCGCACCTCGATCTGGCGCACGCGCTCGCGGCTGATGCCATATTCCTGGGAAAGATCCTCAAGAGTCTTGGGGTTTTCCGACAGCCGGCGCTCCACCAGGATATGCCGCTCCCGCTCGTTGAGCGCCTCCATGGCATGGGAGAGCAGGGCACGGCGCGATTCCAGTTCCTCGCGATCGCCCAAGGTTTCTTCCTGGTTATCGCTTTCGTCGACCAGCCAGTCCTGCCATTCGCCGTCGCCATCGATCTGCAGGGGCGCGTTGAGCGAGTGGTCGGGGCTTGCCAGACGGCGGTTCATGGACACCACGTCCTGCTCGGGAACGGCCAGACGCTTGGCGATTTCGGCCACCGTGTCGGGGTGCATATCGCCATCTTCAATCGCCTGAAGTTGTCCTTTCAACTTGCGGAGATTGAAGAACAATTTCTTCTGCGCTGCAGTGGTTCCCATCTTCACCAGGGACCACGAATGCAGGATGTATTCCTGGATCGCGGCGCGGATCCACCACATCGCATAGGTCGCCAGGCGGAAACCCTTGTCCGGGTCGAAACGCTTGACCGCCTGCATCAGGCCGACGTTGCCCTCAGAGATCAGCTCGGCGAGCGGCAGGCCATAGCCGCGATAACCCATCGCGATCTTGGCGACCAGGCGCAGATGGCTGGTGACCAGCTCGTGGGCAGCATCGACGTCGCCGTCCTCGCGCCAGCTTTTGGCCAGGCGGAATTCCTGCTCGGGCTCGAGCATGGGAAATTTCCTGATCTCGCGCAGATAGCCCGACAGGCTGCTTTCGGGGGTCAGGGCTGGAAGGCTCAACTGGGCCATGATTCTCCATTCATTTCGCATCGGGCGGCGCACACGGCGCCATCCCTCTCATCATACTATACGTCTGAGCAACGCATTTGGACCTTCACTGTATCCTACCTACCAAGTCAACTTTATGTCAGATGCCCAGGAAGGCAGCGTCCAGACCCGCCGAGACGGCGGCAATCTCGGGTGGCAGCGGACTTTCGAATTCTACCATGACGTTTGTGACCGGATGAAGGAACGACAGACGGGCGGCATGCAGGGCCTGGCGATCGAGCGCGGCAACCAGGCCGCGCACCGGTTCGGGCAGATGCTGCAGCTTGCCTGTATCGCCGCGGCCATAGACCGGATCGCCCAGCACGCTGTGGCCGATATGGGTCATGTGGACACGGATCTGATGGGTCCTTCCCGATGCCAGTTTCAGGGCCAGCCTGCAGGCGACCACCCCCCAGGCCTGTTCGACGGCATAATGGGTGCTCGCCGTCTTTCCGCCGCGGGTCACCACGGCCATCTTCTTGCGATTGGTCGGGCTGCGGCCAATGTCGCCGACGACATCGCCGCTGGTCGGTTTGGGGATGCCCCAGACCAGCGCAAGGTAGCGGCGGGAGACCTGGCGCGCGGCCAGCGCATTGGAAAGCCGGATATGGGCATCGTCATGTTTGGCGACAACCATCAGGCCGCTGGTGTCCTTGTCGAGGCGATGGACAATGCCGGGGCGCTTTTCGCCGCCGATGCCCGAAAGGCTGTCGCCGCAATGGGCGATCAGGGCATTGACCAGGGTGCCGTCGGGATTGCCCGAAGCCGGGTGGACCACCATCCCGGCCGGTTTGTCGACCACCAGGATGTGTTCGTCCTCGAAGACGACATTGAGGGGAATGTCCTCGCCCTGGGGCCGGGCAGGGCGCGGAGGCGGGATCTTCAGCGTCAGGCGTTCGGCCGGTTTGACCCTGTAATTGGTGTCCGTTATCGTCCGCCCGCCTGCGATCAGGCGGCCTTCCTCGATCAGCGCCTGGATGCGCGCGCGCGACAGTTCGGGATGCGCTTCGGCCAGCACCCGGTCAAGCCGTTGCCCGACCTGCTCGGCGGTCGCGACGTGGTCCAGGATCGTTCGTTCGTTCACATCAATCGCCTCGGTCGATCCGGACAGTTCTGGCCGGAGTATCCTGGCCGGAGTATTCCGGCGGGAACCACCTGGAGTTACACAATGGACCGCGGTCTTACCACGATCAAAGTCGTCGTCGTCGTCCTGGGGCTGCTCATCGTGGCTGCCACGGTCGTTCTTGTCATGGCCGCCATCGACCAGGCCGGAAAGCCGACTGAACCGGACACCAGCACCGCCGCGGTGACCGAACCTGCCGTCCCGACCATGACGGCCGCGCCGGCGCCGGCAGCCTCGGACTTTGCCGATGTCGCGGTGGCGCTGCCCGCCGGCGCCCGTGTCGTGTCCATGATCGGCGAGGGCGGCGTCCTGACCCTGTTGGTG
>Ga0105054_10010777_pt1 | contig 11553 bp, 9 predicted proteins | sample BON02_FD_78091 | JGI IMG/M metagenome (GOLD analysis project Ga0105054, IMG submission 78091) | Freshwater microbial communities from Lake Bonney liftoff mats and glacier meltwater in Antarctica - BON-02 (megahit assembly) | ecosystem: Environmental > Aquatic > Freshwater > Ice > Glacier... | reverse complement strand
TCGGAACCTTGGAAGGTTACATTATCGAGGCGGTTTTCATCTAATTTAGAACCTAAAGTAACAGTAGTTAAGGACTGAGTTTCACCTCTAGTAAAAATGGCGGAACCGTGTGTACTGGGTAAATAATCTACTTCTGTCCAAATCGGACGAATTTCGTCGGTTTTACGACCATCTAAACGTTGACGATCCTTTAAAATCATATTACGCATCGCGTGGTATTCCACCTCGTGATAGTAAGTTTTAATAAGGTCAGCTTTCTCCGCTAATTCGTCTTCGCTAAAATTTTCGGCCATATAAGTGTCGCGTGCCTCTTTAAAAGCGGCGCTACGATCTTCTTTAGAATGACCACCCTTTGCAATACCGTAAACAGTATCGTAAAGATCTTTCATGATTTGATCGCGTAAAGCTTCATCATGTGTTTCGTGGCTGTACTCACGTTTGGTGTGCGACTTAGCAACTTGACTGGCTAAATCTACCTGCGCTTGTACTTGTACTTTAATGGCTTCGTGGGCGAAAGAAATAGCCTCTAACATCTCCTTTTCAGAGATTTCGTCCATTTGGCCTTCTACCATTACTACGCTATCGGCAGTAGCACCAATCATCATGTCAAGATCAGAATCCTTCATTTGTTCAACCGAAGGGTTGATCATTAAGGCCCCATTAACACGACCTACCCGCACTTCTGACATTGGTCCGTTAAAAGGAATATCAGAAACAGCAATAGCAGCCGAAGCGGCTAAACCTGCTAGCGCATCTGGGCTAACCGAAGGCTCCCAAGATATTAAGCTTATCATCACTTGCGTTTCCGCGTGATAATCGGTTGGAAAAAGAGGACGTAATACGCGATCTACTAAACGCATTACTAAAATTTCGTCGTCACTAGGACGTGCTTCTCTTTTTATAAAACCGCCTGGCATACGTCCGCCAGCGGAAAATTTTTCACGGTAATCAACGGTTAAGGGGAGGAAATCAATTCCTTCCTTTGCGCCTTTGTTAGAAACTACGGCGGCCATTACCATTGTGTCGCCCATGCGCACCACTACTGCGCCATCAGCTTGTTTAGCTAATTTACCAGTTTCTAGGGTGATGGTACGACCGTCTTCGAGTTTTATCTCCTGCTTTATTGCGTTTGGAATCATGTAAAATTGTATCTGTTGTAAAATGCTTAAAAGACAAAAGAAGGCAATCGTAAAATTGCCTTCTTTATAGTAGAAATTACTTTCTAATTCCGAGTTCGGCGATTATCGCACGGTATCTTTCAATATCTCTTTTCTTGAGGTAAGCCAATAAACGACGACGCTTTCCTACTAAATCTACCAGAGCTTTTTCAGTTGCGTAATCTTTACGGTTCTTTTTCAAGTGTCCAGTAAGGTGATTAATACGATAAGTAAAAAGAGCAACTTGCCCTTCAGGTGAGCCAGTGTCGGTCTCAGTTTTTCCGTGTTTTTGGAAAATTTCAGCTTTCTTTTCTGATGTCAAATACATGTCAAAATCGTTTAGATGAATGTTATGTAATATAAAATTTGAGCCTGCAAAAGTACGCAAACTTTCTCAATTATTTGCTAGCCTTAATGTTAACTTGTGAATAAGTCATTTTTAAAAATGTGGCTAGCTTACTTTTAAGTTTTTTCCTTTCTACTATGAAATCTAAAAAGCCATGCTCTAGTAAGAATTCTGAGGTTTGGAAGCCTTCCGGCAGATCTTTGCCAATGGTTTCTTTTACTACCCTAGGGCCAGCGAAACCAATTAAAGCACCGGGTTCAGCAATGTTTATGTCTCCTAACATGGCAAATGATGCGGTAACTCCGCCAGTGGTTGGGTCAGTTAAAACGGAAACATAAGGGAGGCCGTGTTTGCCCAGCTGTGCCAGCTTAGCGCTAGTTTTCGCCATCTGCATTAGCGAGAAGGCCGCTTCCATCATGCGGGCACCGCCACTTTTGGAAATCATTATAAAAGGTTTTTGATATTTTATGGCATGGTCAATAGCCTTAGAGATTTTTTCTCCTACTACCGAACCCATGGAGCCTCCAATAAAGTTGAAGTTCATGGCGGCAATAACAACATCAATTTCGTTAAGCTTGCCGTAGCCCGTGCTTACGGCGTCTTTAAGACCAGTTTTTTTAACGGCCGCTTGGTAGCGATCGGCGTATTTTTTGGTATCTTCAAATTTAAGCGGATCACCGCTGCTCATTTTGGCATCCAATTCAGTGAACTTCCCTTCATCAAATAAAATGGTGAAGTACTCCTTGGCATTAACGCGCTCGTGAAAACCGCAGTTGTTGCAAACCCATTGGTTATCCGCGTGATCTTCTACACTGCTTATTACTTTGCACTTTTTACATTTATACCACAGTCCTTCGGGAGTCTCTTTCTTGTCTTCCGTTTTGGTAGTAATACCTTCTTTGTTTCGTACAAACCAACCCATAAGCTTTTTTTAATAAAGTGAAAAAGCCTGCACCCCTTAAAGGAGAACGCAGACTTTATTTTCAAATATGTTTAAATCGAATGAAATCTACAAAGCCTTAGGCAATGGTGATTTCCTTCTCTAAATATACGTCTTGAATGGCATTTAATAATTGTACGCCTTCTTTCATTGGCTTTTGGAAAGCTTTTCTACCAGAGATAAGTCCGTGTCCGCCCGCGCGTTTGTTAATTACAGCGGTGCGTAAAGCCTCGCTTAAATCATTAGCTGCGTCGCCACTGGAAGCTCCACCGCTGTTAATTAAACCGTTACGACCCAGATAGCAATTAGCTACTTGGTAACGGGTTAGATCAATGGGGTTATCGGAAGTTAACTCGGTGTAAATACGTTGATCTAATTTTCCGTAGCTGCTATCGCCCGTGTTTAAAGCTAAGTAACCACCATTGTTTTCTGGTAATTTTTGCTTAATAATATCTGCTTGGATAGTAACCCCTAAATGATTTGCTTGGGCAGTTAGATCGGCCGAAAGATGATAATCTTTATCAGATTTAAAAGCGGAGTTACGAATATAACACCACAGTACAGTTGCCATTCCTAATTCATGCGCATATTCAAAAGCTTCTGCTACTTCTACAATCTGACGATTACTTTCTTCGGAACCAAAATAAATGGTAGCACCAACGGCAACGGCACCCATATCCCAAGCACTTTTAATAGAGCCAAACATAATTTGGTCGTAGGTATCGGGATAAGTCATTAATTCATTGTGATTAATTTTTACAATGAAAGGTATTTTATGGGCGTATTTTCTTGATACACTCGCTAATACACCGAAGGTACTAGCTACCGCATTACAGCCACCTTCTACGGCTAATTTCACAATATTCTCACCATCAAAATAGATGGGGTTTTTAGCGAATGAAGCACCCGCTGAATGCTCAATACCTTGGTCTACTGGTAAAATAGATAAGTAACCGGTATTGCCTAATCTTCCATTACCGTATAAAGCGCCTAAACTTCTTAATACTTGCGGACTGCGGTTACTTGGTCCAAAAAGGTCATTAACAAAGTTTGGCCCAGGCAGGTGGAGCATGCTTTTGTCAATCGTTTTACTTTGGTGGTTAAGCAGGTCATCACCGTCTTTGCCTAATAATTCTGAAATTTGATTGATATTCATATTGCTATTGATAAGATTTTTTCAACTCGCTACAAAAATAGAGTTTTTTCGATGCCATCCTTAGAAAGGATAACCTAAGGCAATATTATATGTTAAATTTGGTATAACGGGTTTACTCAAAATAACCCACTCTTCTTGCTGCGCCCAGTATCCAGGGTCACGCACTTTAATGCCAGTGTCGAATCTGATCACAAAAAAATCTAAATCTAAACGCAGACCAAAACCACTGCCGATATATAAATCGCGCCCTAAATTTTTCAGCCTAAAGCCGCTATCCTCAGATTGTAGTCCACCACTGAGCCAAATATTTCCCGCGTCAACAAATAGGGCTCCCTTTAAGCTATTGTAAATGGGAAAGCGATATTCTACATTAGAGAGTAGTTTAAAGGTTCCAATCGCAAAGTTGTTATCGTTACTAGATCCATAACTGGAAACTTGTTCAATACCGCCACCGGCACGATAGGCAGGCCAAGCGCGCAGGTCGTTAGTACCTCCTAAAAAGAAGAAACGCGAAAAAGGCGGTACGCGTAATTCTGTGCCTTCACTGTTAAAAGTACTAAGGCCGTAGGGTAAAATGTAGCCGGCGTTTAAACGGGCAATCCACAGATGCTCTTTGCTAATGCGAATATATTGACGGTAATCTATTTCTAACCGTCCAAATTGATAAACTGGCACGTCGAATAGGGTGCTGAAATCATCATTATTTAACTCCCCGGTGCTGCGCGTTAATAAGGACTGAACATTCCCCGCTATCTCCAAATTACTGGTGAAGAAATTATAGTATTTCTGACGGAGCGACTTTTGTCCAGTATAAGTGAAAACCCAGGAGCTACTGCTGATAAATTCTGAGCTAAAGGCCAATACCTGAATAGGATCTAATTGCGAGATAAAGCTAGCGTCTATCGAGAAAAGATTCGAAAAGCTAACATTGAGAAGACTAATACGGTGCGTTTTTTGGGAATTTTCTTGCCACTCGTAGTTTAGGCGACCCCCAAAAGTTTCGCGGTCAAATTCTATCCTAGCGGTGCGATTAGCATATATATTGATGCTAGAATGTGGTAACATCCTTTTGGGCACTAATCCTTCGGTGTTAAAGGGTAAGAGTAGGCGCGGAAGCTCAATTTTAAGTTCCGCTCCAACTTCAAAAGTACGGGAGAGTACTTCACTATTACTTATCGAAGGTTGGTACTCCAATCCGCTGTTTACGTTAAAGCTAAGCGCTTCCCCTCCGCCAAAAAGATTGCGATTAATAATACCCACCGAGCCTAAAATTCCATAATTTCCAGAGGTGTTAGTAGCTTCGGTGCTGGCAGTAAAGGTGCGCTTGTCACGCGGAACTAAGCGCACTTGCGCATCTAAATACATGGCGCCATCCTCACCCTTTACGGTAATAAATGATATTTCTTTTACGTCAAAAGCATTATAAGAAGACAGGTGATTATAGCTCTCTAAAACGGCTGACTTTTTATACAAATCACCTTTCTTAAAGTGAATAGCATCAATTAGGTAGCGCGCTTTATATTGCAAAGTATCGAAGCGCAATTGATAGTCTCGGTAAGAAGAACTGTCCTTTTTTCCGACATTTTGATTGAAGTCAAAATCTGGTATTACCGTAACTTTGCGGTAAAAATATTGATTGGGGTTTTGGTAGACTATCGAATCTCCTTTTCGGCTGGGAATCCCCTTAATAAGCAGTCGCAGTGATACTAAACCCGATTCTTTTACGTGAATAGTATCGGCTTCAAAGCTGATGTAGGCTTCCGTGAAATTGTAGTAGCCATTGTTTTGGAAAATTTCTGCCAAACGGCTACGCTCTTGATCGAGACGGGCCGAATTGTAATACTGCCCCACGGTTAGTAAGCTCTCTTTGCTATTCCTTAGTACCAAACCTTCTAAGTTCGGGCTAATGGAATAACTAAGGCTATCAACTTTATAATGAGGACCGCGCTTTACGCGATAAATTACTTCCGCTTTCTTTTTTTCGAGACGGGTAATAATTTCGGTTTCTACTTTTACCTGAAAATAGCCGGTATTAAAATAGTAATTTTCTAATTGTCGGGCACTAGGCTTTACCGCATTCTCGTCAAAAATAATGGGCTTTTTACCATAGCGCGAAAAGAAGGAGGAGTCGCTGCCACTACCCCAGCTATGGATGCTTAATCCGGGTCTTAAGCTTTTGAAAATCAGATAGTCATTCGGCTTTTGCTTGATCACATTCTCAGCCTCAAAATTAACCTGACCACCATCTTCCAAATCTATTTTATAATCCCATAAAAGAAACTGATTCTCGGGAACGTGCCTGGTATATTTACAGGCTAGCATGCTGATGCTTAAAAATAAAATAGAAAATAGGCGCCTTGCCATTTAAGCGTTTTAATTTTGGCAAAAATACATTATGCCAAGCGGAACTGAGCAAAAGTTAATAAGGAAGCTGAGACAGCGTAAATATCGTTGGCAAGAAAAGTTATTTATTGCGGAAGGACCCAAGGTAATTGCTGACCTAGTGCGGGAAGGTTTAGAGCCCTTAAAGGCTTGGTCTACAGAGCTTAATTCGCCTTATCAAGCCATCTCTGAAAAGGATCTACAGGCAATTTCGGGCTTTAGTACTGCTCATCAATCCTTGGCTATTTTTCCTTTTCCACGGCATAGTTTCGGTAATGCAAAGCGCATTTTAATCTTAGACGGTATTAACGACCCCGGCAATTTAGGAACTCTTATTCGTACCGCCGATTGGTTTGGTTTTGAAGAAATTTATTGCGTAACCGGTACCGCTGATGTTTACAATCCTAAAACCGTGCAAAGCACCATGGGCAGTATTGCTCGTATTAAAATTGCTTACGCAGATGCGCAGGAAATTTACGATACCTTAAAAGATTCGCATCGTTTGCTTAGCGCAGATATGCAGGGACTATCGCTCGGAGATTTTAAGCAAGCTCCCCATAAAAGTATTGCTCTCGTTATGGGGAGTGAGAGTCACGGCCCCAGCGATTTCTGGAAAGATAAAGCCGAAGCGATTACTATTGATAAGGACAATTCTAACTCTTCTATTGATAGCTTAAATGTGGCGGTGGCGGGCGCTATTTTAATGCAAAACATCGTAAAACTTTATTGAGCAAGAGAACAGAACATACAGGGTTTAAATTTATACAATACTGTTTTTCACTCTTAACTCTTGCTCTCAACCCTTGCAGAGTGCCGGCGAGCGCGACGCTGTAAATAGGCCTTAAAAAGTAGGTTTAAAACAACTCCACCTACCACCATTAGCATGCCTAAAAGCACCATGGTATTGTATTCTACCCCAAAAATCCAGAGGTCGAAGCTGAGGGCGAAAATCACCCCCAGATATTTTAAACCTGCTATTTCATTGAGCTCGGCCGATTGCATAGCCCGCGTCATGTAAATCTGCGCTATCTGCGTAAGCAGCCCCATAATTAATAGTAAAAGCCATTCCCAGCCAATGGGTTGTACCCAGTAAAAAAGAGAGATTACCGCCATTACCGGCGTAGCAATTAAGGGGAAATAAAGCACTACCACCAAAGGATGATCGGTGTCTTTTACCTTGCGGATAAAGTTGTAGGCAAGGCCCGCAAACATGGCGGAGGCAATGCCCATAATAAATAGTTTCGGGCTTATACTAGCGTCGAAACCTTTGATTACCGCAATGCCCGCAAAGCTGAAGATGAAGAAAAACCATTGCCACCATTTTACTTTTTCCTTTAAAAGAAAAATGCCAAAAAGAGCGGTGAAAATAGGGGAGAGGTATTGTAAGGTAATTGCCGAACCCAGCGGTAATTCCTGCAATGTATAAAAGAACATGCTTAAGGCCGATACCCCGCATATTCCTCTTAAAATGAGATACTTCTTTTGCACGCCCCAAGGACTGATTCTCCGTTTTCTTAAAAAGTAAAAAGATAGAACTAGGGAAATAATCGAACGAAAAAGTACCAACTCAGTCGCGGGTAAGCGATGCAAGAACTTCACCGTGAGATTCATCAGGGCAAAACCCACAACCGAAATAAGCATATAGCCCACCGCTTTATTCATGCGAGAAAATTAAGGGCGCAAAGGTGCGATTTTTTAAAGAGGAGGCTGGGATTCTTTAAGCGTTATGAGTCCTAATTTTAAATTGAAGGCAGGTTAAAACCGCTCTTTTTTATACTGCGATCAAACTACATTGAATTGGCGCTGCCATTCTTTAGGGCGGATTATATGAAACTCAAATTAGCCAACTCCACCTCAAATTTCGAGTATAATGAGTCTTTTACCGACGCGAAGAGCCCGATTGATAATGGAGCAAAGAAGAGCCTATATCTTTTATATTTCCGTACTAGCCTAGGTTAGTGTAGAACTCCACCGCTGCTTCGGCACATCTTTCGCCATCCATTCCCGCCGATACAATACCACCCGCAAAGCCTGCGCCTTCGCCACTAGGGAAAAGGTTGGTGATTTCAGGATGTTGAAAAGTTTCCTTATTTCGAGGAATGCGTACCGGACTGCTGGTGCGACTTTCACTGCCAATAATATTGGCTTCATTAGTTAAATATCCGGGCATTTTACGACCGAATTCCACAAAAGCTTTTTGCAGGCGCTTGGCAAAAAAGGGCGGTAAAACTTTATGCATCGCTACCGATTTTAAGCCAGGGATATAGGAACTGGGATTCAGGTCTCGAGAAATTTTACCTTTAACAAAATCTACTAAACGCTGGGCTGCAGCGGCTTGGGTGTTGCCGCCGGCTTCCCAAACTAAGCGTTCCACTTCCTTCTGAAATACTAATCCCGCCAAGGGGCCATGTCCTTTATATGGGTCTAAGTCTTCCATTTCAATGCCCACCACAATGCCGCTATTGGCAAAGCTATTATCGCGTTTACTAGGACTCATACCATTAACCACCAGCTCATTTTGCTTGGTGGCAGCAGGGACAATAAAGCCCCCCGGACACATACAAAAACTATAGACACCGCGCTTATCTACCTGCTGCACTAATTTGTAAGAAGCTGCCGGTAAGAGTTCATCGTAATCGTTACCGTGGTACTGAATTTTATTAATTAATTTCTGAGGATGCTCCACGCGCACTCCCATGGCAAAAGGCTTTGCTTCAATGCGGATATTCTTTTTATGGAGTAATTCGTAAATGTCACGCGCGCTGTGTCCCGTTGCCAGAATTAAAGAGTGGATGGGCCAAATTCTGCCATCACTAGTGGTAAGGAAATTAATGCGATTACCCTCTTGCTGGAAATCCGTCATGCGGGTTTCAAAGTGAATTTCACCACCGTATTGCCGCACGGTTTCACGCATGGCGGCTACTACTTTGGGTAGTTTGTTGGTGCCAATATGCGGGTGTGCTTCATAGAGAATATCTTCTGCAGCCCCGTGATCTACTAAAGAATCAAGAATGCGCTGCACGCTACCGCGCTTCTTACTGCGGGTATATAATTTACCATCAGAGTAAGTGCCAGCTCCGCCCTCACCAAAACAATAATTGGAATCGCTATCCACGGTGTTATCGCGGTTTATGGCTTTTAAATCGCGACGACGGCTGCGAACATCTTTGCCGCGCTCCAAAACTATGGGTTTATATCCTAGTTCAATCAAGCGCAAAGCCGCCCACATTCCTGCCGGCCCGAAGCCGATTATATGCACAGCGGGTGAATCGCTAACATCTTTAAATTCAAAAGCGGTAAGAGCGCGCGGCTCTAAGTTTTCTTTTAAAGAATAATGTAGGGTTATATTAACCTTTATATCTTTTTTCCGCGCATCAATGTTACGTTTCTCTAATCGCCAATCGAGAAAATCGTCAGTGGATAGCTTCAATTTTTTTCGCAAGAAATCCTCCAATGCACCGGGGGTGTAGGCAATTTCTGGTGAAAGGCTAATGCTTATCTCGTTGGTCATCTCCCGAAAGGAAATTATTCGAAAGTGAAATTAATAAGAATGGCTCGAGTTTGAATACTCTCAATGCCAGCCGCAAGAAAAGTATCGTCTTGAACGCGGGTGTTACTTAGTCCAAAGCTGGCGATAATTTGTGGTGAAAACTTGAAATATTCGAAGTAGATATCGGTGCCAAAACCAATTTCATAACTGATATCGTTGCCTTTGAGTTTAAAAACTCGGTCATCAACAACATCCTCATCACTAGCCAAATCGATGGAGAATTTTGGTCCGGCAAGTAAATGCAGGTTGTAATTTCCTACTCGATCTGATCTGAATTTAAAGTGAAAAGGGAACTCTAGAAAGGAAGATTCTATGTCGCGGGTAACCGTGCCACGCTTTTCGGTAAAAGGATTTACCACATCAAATTCTAAAGTGCGTACACTCGTGGCGAATCCCGGATTAAATCGAAAGTCCCAGTGATCGCTTAAGCGTAAATTACTAATTATATAAATGGAATAACCGGGCGCTGTACTGCTTTTAACATTGTAGAAGCCAGGTAACTCGCTACTTAAATCTGCAATATTTTGCAGTTTAAAATTATAATAATTCAAACCCACCGAAAAGCCAAAATGCAGGGGCTTGCGGTCGTATTTCGGATTGTTCTTTAAAGCCTTGCGCTGTGCGGTGGCACCCAAGGAAAGACAAATTAAAATAATAAGGGGGAACAGCTTATTTCTCACAGTTTAGGAACGTCGTTTTACGCCATTTATTTTTTACCTTCATAAATAGTGGCAATGCCAAAAGTAACAGGAATTCTCCTGCCATTTTGATAACCCACTTTAGCCATAATATTACTAAAGGCATCTCCGTAAGGGAAAGCCTGTACCGACTCAGGTAAATAGGTATAAGCGCGACTGTCTTTGCTTACTAATTTACCGATGGTGGGCAGCACAAATTTAAAGTAGAAATTATAAATCTGTTTGAATGGAAAGGACTGTGGTTGCGAAAATTCGAGCACCAAAAGCCGTCCACCGGGTTTTAAAACGCGCAGCATTTCCGATAAACCTTTTTCCAGATTTTCGAAATTACGTACGCCAAAAGCTACGGTTATCGCATCAAAGGTAGCGTCGCCGAAAGGTAAATCTTCCGAATCTGCTTGCTCCAAGGTAATTAAGGAACTGAGCTTTTTCTTGGCCACTTTATTACGCCCTACCGATAGCATTCCCGCAGAAATATCAATGCCCATAATTTTATCAGGATGTGCTTTCGCCAAAGCAATAGCCAAATCTGCCGTGCCGGTAGCCACATCTAAAATCAACTTTGGCTCATCTTCGCTGGCCATTTTTACCACTTTTCTCCGCCAGCCCTTATCAATACTGAGCGACAGTAAATGGTTCAACAAATCATAGCGTTCCGAAATATTATCGAACATCTCCGCTACCTGCTGCTTTTTACTGCCCGCCTCGTTATAAGGCTTTACTTCCTTAGTCATAATCGTTTAAATCGCTTGCAAAGGTAAGGCGAAAAAGCGGCCTTTTGTTTGCGAATTTTTTGGGCAACGGCCAGGCTTTTCGTTACAAGTCCTCCTCTGCCGCTTTAAAAAGCTATTCCTAGCGCTAGCTTCCTTCGGTCGCTGCTCTAGTCAGGCTTTTAGAGCGCGGCATCCTGCGGGCTTTTCACTGCAATCCTTGTTGCGGGCCCGTGTGTTAATTGGTAGGGACTGCGATAGTGGTAACGAGCTTGCTTCGTTGCGCTCGCAATTACGGGGTAGATGGAGTTTGGAATCCGTCTTGGTGAGGACTAAGGACGAAGCAAACTCAGCCAGGCTTATCGCTGCATCTCACGCCTAAAAAAGGCGTTCTGGAAAAATAATTAATTGAATAAAGTTGAATTCGATACTGTTAAAAACTTCTTGGCGATTATCGCCCCCTAGGGGTAGATTTAAATTGGGTGTCCAGCGCAGGTTTGTGCGAAGCAGAAAGGTTTGAATGCGGTTTGGTCTAATGTCCCAGCCGAGGCAAATTCCATATCCTAATTGGTCGTTCTGAATGTCGTCGTCTACCTGTCCCTGTCTAATACTTT
>Ga0105054_10010776_pt1 | contig 11554 bp, 19 predicted proteins | sample BON02_FD_78091 | JGI IMG/M metagenome (GOLD analysis project Ga0105054, IMG submission 78091) | Freshwater microbial communities from Lake Bonney liftoff mats and glacier meltwater in Antarctica - BON-02 (megahit assembly) | ecosystem: Environmental > Aquatic > Freshwater > Ice > Glacier... | reverse complement strand
TGGGGTCATCACCAGTCGTAGACGTGGTGGTGGTCACAAACGTCTCTACCGGACGATCGATTTTCGCCGCCACGACAAAATCAACATCCCGGCAAAAGTAGCAACTGTCGAGTACGATCCCAACCGGAACGCACGGATTGCCCTGCTGTTCTACCGAGATGGCGAAAAACGTTATATTCTGCATCCAGTTGGCTTGGAAGTTGGCACTGAAATTATCACTGGGCCAGAGTCCCCATTTGAAATTGGCAACGCTTTGCCGTTGATTAATATCCCCTTGGGTACCACTGTTCACAGTGTCGAACTCACCGCCGGAAAAGGTGCCCAAATCGCCCGCTCTGCTGGTGCTGCGGCTCAACTAGTAGCAAAAGAAGGGGACTATGTTACCCTAAAAATGCCTTCTGGTGAAGTCCGCATGGTGCGAAAAGAATGCTACGCAACCATCGGACAAGTCGGTAATACTGACGCGCGGAACACGAATGCGGGTAAAGCCGGACGTAATCGCTGGAAAGGTCGCCGTCCTAAGGTCAGAGGTAGCGTCATGAACCCAGTGGATCACCCACACGGTGGTGGTGAGGGTCGTGCGCCGATCGGTCGCCCAGGGCCAGTTACGCCTTGGGGTAAGCCTACCCTGGGCTACAAAACTCGGAAGAAGAAGAAAGCCAGCAGCGCACTCATCATCCGCCGTCGCCGGAAATCTTCCAAACGTGGTAAAGGCGGTCGTCAAAACTAAGAGAATGGATGGTGAATGGTGGATAGTGAAATTAACTATCGGTTATTCATTGTTTACTATGCGATCGTCGTTATTTATCACCTAGAATATCTAACGTTCGATCGTCATTCACCATTCACCATTCACTATTCACCATTCACCATTCACTAAATTATGGGTCGTTCTCTCAAAAAAGGTCCCTTTGTTGCAGATCATCTGATGACAAAGGTGGAAAAAATGAATGCGTCTGGTCGTAAAGACGTGATCAAAACTTGGTCGCGGGCTTCCACAATCCTGCCGCAAATGGTCGGACACACGATCGCAGTCCACAACGGTCGTCAACACGTTCCTGTCTTTGTATCGGATCAAATGGTCGGACACAAATTAGGTGAGTTTTCGCCCACTCGGAATTATCGTTCCCACTCAAAGGGAGACAAAAAATCCGGTAGATAATTCAAAATTAACTTTGAATTTTAAACTCTGGATTAAAGAGGAAAAATTATGGCGATCGACAACAAAACAGAAATCAAAGCAGTTGCGAAATACATTCGCATGTCTCCTTTTAAAGTGCGCCGCGTACTAGACCAAATTCGGGGACGTTCTTACCGTGAAGCCTTGATCATTCTCGAATTCATGCCTTACAAGGCTTGTGAAGAGATTATCAAAGTATTGCGATCGGCTGTAGCTAATGCTGAAAACAACAATGGGATGAATCCAGCCAAGCTAGTAGTATCTACTGCCTATGCTGACGGTGGCCCAGCACTAAAACGCTTCCGCCCTAGAGCGCAAGGTCGCGCTTACAAAATCCGCAAACCGACATGTCACATCACTGTGGCAGTGGCGGAAACGAACTAGGGAGCATATAAAGAAATAACATGGGACAGAAGATTCATCCGATCGGCTTTAGACTCGGTATCACGCAGGAACACCGTTCGCGGTGGTATGCAGATAGCCGCCGCTACCCCGAAGTTCTCAAAGAAGACTACATCATTCGCCAACATATCGAAAAAGACCCCACCCTCAGCACAGCAGGGATTTCCAAAGTTCGGATCGAGCGTAAAGCCGACCAAATCGAACTCGAAATCCATACCGCTCGTCCAGGTGTTGTCGTCGGTCGTCAAGGCAGCGGCATCGAAGTTATCCGTCAAGCTCTACTCAAAAAACTTGGTACCGATCGTCAGATTCGGATTAACGTCATTGAGATTGCCAAAGTTGATGCTGATGCAGCTTTAATCGCTGAATTCATCGCTCAACAACTATCTCGTCGCGTCTCCTTCCGTCGTGTTGTCCGTCAGGCAATCCAACGGGCACAACGGGCAGAAGTTAAAGGCATCAAAATCCAAGTCGGCGGACGACTCAATGGCGCAGAAATCGCTCGGACTGAGTCGTCTCGTGAAGGTAGCGTACCTCTACATACCCTCCGCGCAGACATTGACTACGCTTCCAAAACCGCAGAAACCACTTATGGAATCATCGGTGTAAAAGTTTGGGTCTTTAAGGGTGAAATTATCCCTGGACAAGAAAATCTAGAAATACCTAGTGCTGCTCAACCCAAACGTCGGCAACAGCAACAACGTCGCCGTCAGCAGTTCGATGACCGCTCTGATGAAGGATAGGAATTGAAAAATGTTAAGTCCTAGAAGAACGAAATTCCGCAAACAACAACGCGGTAGAATGACTGGTTTAGCTACCAGAGGAAGTGAGATTGCCTTCGGTGAATATGGCTTACAAGCGATCGAACCATCCTGGATTACCTCCCGTCAGATCGAAGCCTGTCGGCGAGCCATGAACCGCTATCTCAAACGGGGCGGGAAAATCTGGATTCGGATCTTCCCTGACAAGCCAGTTACCATGCGCCCAGCAGAAACACGGATGGGTTCCGGTAAAGGTTCTCCCGAATTTTGGGTAGCAGTAGTCAAACCAGGTCGGATCTTATTCGAGATTGGTGGCGTTCCTGAAGACATTGCTCGGGAATCGATGCGTCTAGCGATGCACAAGCTACCGATTAAAGTCAAGTTTATTATCAAAGCACATTTAGAAGACGAGACTGATTAAGGTTATGGCTCTGCCCAAAATTGCCGAAGTAACAAGCCTAACCGATGAAGAACTAGCTGCTGAGATTATCGCTGTCAAACGCACTCTGTTTGACCTGCGCCTCAGACAAGCTACCCGTCGGTTAGAAAAAACCCACGAATTCAAACATAACCGCCATAAATTAGCGCAGTTATTGACCGTGGAACACCAACGTAAAACCGCCAAGGTTTAATACCAGTCAACACACTCAGCCACAGGTAATCAACACACAATGGCAGCTAAAGAAAGAGTTGGCCTCGTCGTCAGCAACAAGATGCAAAAAACCATAGTAGTAGCGATCGAAAACCGTTCCGCTCACTCCAAATATGGCAAAGTAGTCGTCAGAACCAAAAGATATAAGGTGCATGACGAAGACAACCAGTGTAAAGAAGGCGACAGAGTTCGGATTTCTGAAACCCGTCCCCTCAGCCGCACTAAACGCTGGACACTCGCTGAAATCCTCAGTACCAAAGCCTAAATTACCAGGTGGGGTTAGGAATGGTAATGGTGCGAGCGTGAAATTTCACTTTCTTCCCTGCCCCCTACTCCCTACTACTGTCTTGATTCGCTAAACCGTCGTGGAACAAAGGCGTGCGCGAATCGCTACCCTCTACACAACAATGATTCAACAAGAAAGTTATTTGACCGTTGCGGACAATAGCGGTGCCCGTAAAATTATGTGTATTCGCGTCCTTGGTGCGGGTAATCGTACTTACGGCGGCGTAGGCGACACAATTATCGCCGTTGTCAAAGATGCCACTCCGAATATGGCAGTCAAGAAATCCGAAGTAGTCCGTGCAGTCATCGTTCGGACCAGACATACTATGCGCCGCGAGAGTGGTATGAGTATCCGGTTTGATGATAATGCCGCCGTACTAGTCAATGCTGACGGTAATCCCAGAGGTACTCGCGTTTTCGGCCCTGTCGCTCGCGAACTTCGTGAAAAAAGCTTCACCAAAATCGTCTCATTGGCTCCAGAGGTACTCTAAAAAATGGCAAGACAGAAACCTAAAGTTATCCATCGGATGCACGTCAAGAAAGGCGACACCGTACAAATTATCTCCGGTAGAGATAAAGGTAAAATCGGCGAAATCCTTAAATCTTTTCCCGAACTAAGTAAAGTGATTGTCAAAGGTGTGAGTATTCGTACCAAACACATCAAACCAGCTCAAGAAGGCGAATCTGGCCGGATTGATACTTCAGAAGCTCCGATCCATAGCTCCAAAGTGATGGTCTACTCGACCACCCAAAATGTTGCTAGTCGTATTAGCTATACTGTCAACGCTGAAGGCAAAAAGGTTCGGATGTTGAAGAAAACTGGCGAGATTATCGACTAGTTAGTGCTCAGTTCCCCTTTTGTAAATAGCTATTATCCTGACCAAGCCCAGGAAATCATACTCGAATATCATGGCACAACAACTCAAAACTAAGTATCAAAAAGAAATCACACCCAAGCTGATGGAGCAATTTGGTTATACCAATATGCTGCAAGTGCCCAAGGTGATTAAAATTACGATCAATCGAGGTCTGGGTGAAGCAGCTACCAATGCTAAAGCTCTAGAATCTTCGATTGTTGAAATCGCCAAGATTACTGGACAAAAGCCAGTCGTCACCCGTGCTAAAAAAGCGATCGCGGGTTTTAAAATCCGGGCTGGGATGCCTGTGGGAGTCATGGTGACACTGCGCGGCGATCGGATGTACGCCTTCTTGGATCGATTTATCAACCTCACCCTGCCCCGAATTCGGGACTTCCGAGGCATCAGCCCCAAAAGTTTTGACGGTCGCGGTAACTACAGTATCGGGATTCGCGAACAACTGATTTTCCCTGAAATCGAGTACGACCAGATCGACCAAATTCGCGGGATGGATATCTCGATTATCACCACAGCCGATAACGACGAATCTGGACGCGCATTACTCAAAGAAATGGGAATGCCCTTCCGCGCGAGTTAATCGCAACAGGTAACAGCGGTAGTAATGGCATCAATATGATGGCGAGCAATGGCTCACCACCAGCCACTAGCCACCAGCCACTAACATCACTAATCACCCTAAACAACAAATGGCGGCACACGATACCATCTCAGATATGCTCACTCGCATTCGGAATGCGAGCATAGTCAAACATCAAACCACCAACCTTCCAGCCACTAAACTTACCCGCAGCATCGCTACTGTCCTCAGACAAGAAGGCTATGTCGGTGAGTATGAAGAAACTGGTGAAGGGATTGATAAAAAATTAGTCCTGACCCTCAGATACAAAGGCAAAAATCGCCAACCAATCATCACTGCCCTTAAACGGGTGAGTAAGCCTGGATTGCGCGTTTATTCCAACCACAAAGACTTACCTAAAGTTTTGGGTGGGATTGGTATCGCCGTGATCTCTACTTCTAGTGGAATTATGACCGATCGCGAAGCCCGTAAACAAGGTGTCGGTGGCGAAATCCTCTGTTACGTCTGGTAATATCTCGCAAGTAGTCAGTAAGTAGAAGTCAACCGTGGTTTCACTGAATTAGTCACTTTATATGTACTAAATCTTACTCCCCTGGCTCAAATATTCATCTTTGCGCGTACTAAAATATCGCAATTTCATTGACAAGGAGTAAATATTAATTATGTCTAGAATTGGAAAACGTCCAATTCCTTTACCAGCTAAAGTTACCGTTGATATCAATGGTCAATCAGTTGTAGTCAAAGGCCCCAAAGGTGAACTCTCCCGCATCCTCCCCTCAGGAGTAGTCATCCTCATGGAAGACGAGATGGTAGTCGTGAATCGTGCCAACGAGTCCCGCCCCGCCCGTCAACAACATGGATTGTGTCGGACGCTGGTTGCCAACATGGTTGAAGGTGTTTCCACAGGTTTCCAAAAGAAATTGGAAATCCAAGGGGTTGGTTATCGGGCTGCTGTTGACAGTAATGTCCTCACCCTCAACGTGGGCTACAGTTTACCTGTCAAAATCACTCCACCAGCGGGAATTACGATCGAAGTTCCTAAAGAAAAGAATACTAATGTAATCATTAGTGGTATCGATAAAGAATTAGTCGGCAATACTGCTGCCAAAATCCGCGATGTTCGCCCACCAGAAGTATACAAAGGTAAGGGAATTCGCTACGAAGGTGAAGTTGTCCGCCGGAAAGCTGGTAAATCTGGGAAGAAATAGAACATAAAATGAAACTAACACGTAAAGAATCAGTACAGCGTCGTCACCGTCGCGTTCGGAAGGACGTAAATGGTTCGACAGCCCGCCCTCGTTTGGCGATCTTTAGATCTCACCAACACATTTACGCCCAAGTCATCGATGACACCGAGCAACATACAGTCGCAGCGGCATCGAGTCTCGAACCCGAACTAAAATCTCGATTGAGTGGTGGTGGGAATATTACCGCAGCCGCTGAAGTCGGCAAACTAGTCGCCGAACGTGCCAAAGCTAAAGGCATCGAGACGGTAGTATTCGATCGCGGTGGTAATCTTTATCATGGTCGCGTCCAAGCCCTCGCTGACGCTGCTCGTGAAGCTGGATTAAACTTCTAATCATAAATCATCCAAATATCAGATTATGGCACAAGAACAACAACAACGTCGCGGCGGCGGTAGTGGTGGCGGTAGCGGCGGTAGCGGCGGCAGTGGCGGCAGCGGCGGCAGTGGCAATAGAGGCGGCAGTGGCGGCAGTGGCGGTAGTGGCGGCAATAGAGGCGGCGGCGGTAGAGGTAAAAAGGAAGAAAAGGAAATCACCTACCAAGAACGGGTAATCCAAATCCGTCGGGTAAGTAAAGTAGTTAAGGGTGGTAAAAAACTCAGCTTCCGCGCCATCGTCGTGATTGGCAATGAAAAAGGTGAAGTTGGTGTAGGCGTTGGTAAAGCCAGCGACGTTATCGGTGCAGTCCGCAAGGGCGTAGCTGATGGTAAAAAACATTTAATTACCATTCCTTTAACCAAATCCAATACAATTCCCCATCCGATCGTCGGTGGTGGTGGTGGTGCTAATGTGATGATGCGCCCTGCTGCTCCTGGTACCGGAGTAATTGCTGGTGGAGCTGTCCGTACTGTATTAGAACTCGCAGGAGTCAAAAACATCCTCGCGAAACAACTCGGTTCAGGCAATCCCCTAAATAACGCCCGCGCCGCAGTCAACGCTCTCAAAACCCTTCGTAGCTTCAATCAAGTTGCTGAAGATCGCGGCTTGACAGTCGCCGACCTATTCGCATAAGAGGTGTTAGGTGTTAGGCTTTAGGCTTCAGGATCGGATGATTTGATTAGTTACAGCATTCGTTTGGTTTGAACGAATACGAACCCCGATATTTGTAGCTCCACAATCTACCAAACAACTAAAGCCTAAAACCTAAAGCCTAAAGCCTAAAGCCTTCTTGGTTCACTGTCTTGTCGTTTTTTAATTCGGGGGGAACCCTGAATCAAAACACCGCTGTCTTGAAAAGGTGCGTTCTTGGGGAACCCCCAAGAACGCACTTTTCGCAAACTGTCGTGGCACCAAGGCGTGCGCGCATCCGCTCAAACCTAAAGCCTAACTAAAATGAGATTAACAGATCTAAAACCCAAAGCGGGTTCTAAACATCGCAAACGCCGCCTCGGACGTGGTATCGCTGCCGGACAAGGTGCCAGCGGCGGTTTCGGGATGCGGGGTCAAAAATCCCGTTCCGGTAGTCCCACTCGCCCTGGATTTGAGGGTGGTCAAATGCCCCTCTATCGGCGGTTGCCTAAATTAAAGCACTTCCCGCTGATCAATCAGAAGTTCTACACCGTAATTAACGTTCGGTGCCTGTCTGAATTACCAGCCGATAGCGAAGTTACGTTGAAATCGCTAATGGCAGTCGGAATTGTTACCACAAATGACGGCCCCTTGAAACTATTAGGTGATGGCGAACTCACGGTTGCGCTCAACTGTAAAGCAGCAGCTTTCACAACTGGAGCGCGAACCAAGATTGAAGCCGCTGGTGGTACTTGCGAAGTAATTTAAGATGTCTTCATCTCATCAATTGTCGCAATCGAAAAACTAGATTGAATCCAGCATTGCCGCTCGCACTAGATCGGTACTGCTGGATTCTTTTTTGATAACCCCAGAATTAACTTGAAAATTGTATACTGAAATTCATCAAGGTAATAGTTCTTTAGATTATTTCAGTCTTGACATTAAATAAATTTGCCGAGGTAATTTTAGATGGACGCTAGTAGAGAAAAAGCACCATCAGCCCAAGAGACATTCGTACAGATGGCTCAAGCGGCTGGTTTGAGAGGTCGGATTTTTGTTACCCTCGGTTTGCTGATCTTAGCGCGGTTAGGTACTTTTATTCCCATCCCTGGGATCGATCGACTAGCCTTCGCTAACGATATTAAAAACAGCCCAGTCATTGGCTTTTTGGATATCTTTTCCGGTGGCGCATTATCCACAGTCGGGATTTTTGCTTTAGGGATTATTCCTTATATTAATGCTTCGATCATCATTCAATTGATGACAACTGCTCTCCCCGCCTTGGAAAAACTTCAAAAGGAAGAAGGTGAAGCTGGACGACGCAAGATTTCCCAAATCACTCGCTATGTAGCATTAGGCTGGGGTGTCGCCCAAAGTATTGGGATCGCCCTGTGGCTCCAACGCTATGCACTGCCTGGAAATGAAGGGATTTTCTTCACTGTCAGCACTGTCTTGGCTTTAACGGCTGGTTCGATGTTTGTGATGTGGATTTCGGAACTAATTACCGAACGCGGTATTGGTAATGGTGCATCACTATTAATCTTCTTGAACATCGTTGCTGTTTTACCTAAGTCTCTGGCTGATACATTCAACCTCGCTCAAAGCGGTGATAGCTCGATTGTCACTCGGACAGTAGCATTACTCGCCGTCTTTGTCGTGATGACTGTGGGGATTGTCTTTGTCCAAGAAGGAACTCGCCGAATCCCCATCATCTCCGCTCGTCGTCAAGTCGGACGCAGAATCCAACGCGAACGCACTAGCTACTTGCCCCTACGACTCAACCAAGGTGGGGTGATGCCAATTATTTTTGCATCCTCAGTCTTAGTTCTACCTAGTGCTTTAGCCTCCTTCGCTGGGAAGAATGTTGGTGCTGATGGCAATCTGAGTGCAGTAAGTCAAGTCGTAGTGAATATCGCGAACTTCCTCGCCCCAGGTACCGCCGCACATGTCGCATTCTATGTCGTTCTAATCGTCTTCTTTAGCTACTTCTACAGTTCGCTAGTCGTCAATCCTGTCGATATGGCTCAAAACCTCAAAAAAATGGGTGCAAGTATCCCCGGTGTCCGTCCAGGTGTGGCTACGAGTAAATATATCGAGGCGATCCTCTCTCGACTCACTCTGCTAGGTGCAGTGTTTTTGGGTGTTGTCGCAACTGTACCGACAGCGATCGAAAGTGGTCTCGGAGTCAGTACCTTCAAGGGCTTTGGCGCAACTTCCCTGTTGATTTTAGTGAGTGTCGCGATCGATACTGCTAAACAAGTCCAAACTCTAGTAATCTCTCAACGTTACGAAGGTATGGTCAACAGTAAGGATTAGGCTTTAGGCTTTAGGCTTTAAGCTTTAGGCTTTAGGCAAGAATGTCGTTGCTCTAAAACCTTTAGAACCGATCGCCTAATTCCCGATCTTAAATCGCCTAATATCTAACCCCTGACCCCTAAATTATGACTAGACTACTCTTTCTCGGTGCCCCAGGTGCGGGTAAAGGCACCCAAGCGCAACTACTAGCCCAATCCTGCGGCATTGCCCATATTTCGACTGGGGATATTCTCCGTGGTGAAGTAAAAGACCAGACCGATTTAGGCCTAAAAGCTAAGTCCAATATGGATAAAGGCGAATTAGTACCTGACTCCCTACTTGTGGATATGATTCGCGGACGATTGAGCCAAGATGATGCCATTAACCAGGGTTGGATTCTCGATGGGTTCCCGCGCAATGTCACCCAAGCAGAATTTCTCGATCGATTACTCACTGAAATTGGACAGAAGTATGACCTCGCGATCGATCTGTATGTCCCCCAGGAAAGATTGGTAGAGCGGTTACTCAATCGATCCACGATCCAAAACCGTCCCGATGACACTGAGGATGTGATTCGCAGACGGTTGGTAGTGTATGAACAACAAACAGCACCATTGATCGATTACTACCAGCAGAAGGGCATTCTCCGCAGTGTTGACGGCGATCGAGAATTGGCAGCGGTCACCACCGATCTAGAAGCATTAGTTTATTAGTTATTTGCTGCGGAGAGATACCCACCCCTTGCCCCTGTTAAAATAAAGTTAGACATTAAAAAATTAATTGTCAACTGATTTGAGTCCCAATTTGAGGTAAATATTAATTGTCTAAACAAGATTTGATTGAAATGGAAGGCACGGTGACAGAATCCTTGCCTAATGCCATGTTTCGAGTCGATCTGGATAACGGGTTTAATGTTTTAGCCCACATCTCCGGTAAAATTCGTCGTAACTATATTAAAATTCTGCCTGGCGATCGAGTTAAGTGCGAACTTACCCCTTACGATCTCAGTAAAGGGCGGATTACCTACCGACTGCGGAATAAAAAATAGTTAAAATTTGCCGATTGGCACCTAATTTTAGGACTTTTCCCGTCTATTGGGTCGGCTAGAGCCAGATTGTCGCGTAATTACTACTGACAATTAATCGAAAAATGTTATAATATTAAGCTTGCAGTGTTGACTAAATTGACATGAAAGTCCGAGCGTCTGTCAAAAAGATTTGTGAAAAGTGTCGCGTCATTCGTAGACGTGGCAGGGTGATGGTAATTTGTATCGTCCCGAAACATAAACAACGTCAAGGTTAGATGACTAGTCCAGGTTGCTAGTTAGTCATTGACACCAGCGTATATTCAACGGCGATCGAATGAAAACTATGGAGTGGGAGAGTTGCTTCAGTCCCAACCAAATATTTTCATCGATCATCGACTAAATTCAGAGCAAAGTATAGTGGAGAAACAAGTGTGGCACGGATAGCAGGTGTTGACCTCCCCCGCGACAAACGCGTGGAGATAGGTCTGACATACATCTTCGGTATCGGATTAACCCGATCTAAAGAAGTATTAGCAAAGACAGGTGTAAATCCTGATACGCGAGTTAAGGATTTGTCAGAAGCTGACGTTGCCCTCCTTCGGGAACGGGTAGAAGGCGATTACCAGATCGAAGGTGATTTACGTCGCTGGGAATCGATGAATATCAAACGACTGGTAGACATTGGTTCATATCGGGGACGGAGACACCGGATGGGATTACCCGTTCGCGGTCAACGGACACGTACAAATGCGCGTACTCGTCGCGGTCGCCGCGCTACCGTCGCTGGGAAGAAGAAAGCTCCTGGCAAGAAATAATATGGTTCGATGGTTATGGCAACCTAGAAATAGCCAATTGGCGATTAGTAGCGACCGATCTTGTCTCCCAATCCTAATGGTAGATCGTCGGCTTGTTACTCCTCGCCAATTATTGTGTCTAGAACTCCTGTCATCACCAACATCAACGCTCTAGTCGCTGAAAAAAAATTGTGGGCGATTATACTACCGAACACAAATTCAATTCAGCAGATTGTTCGTCGATCCATCAAATTCGACCACAGTGGATATTTTACTCTCCGCTTCATTGTTATTTGCTAAAGATGATGAAGAGTCCAGTCAAATCCCAATCGACCGCAGCCGATGTTTCATCGATCACCTCATTGATATTTTCTAATACATAGACCGACATGGCTCGACAACCTAGTAAAAAGACTGGCCCTAAAAAGCAAAAGCGCAATGTTCCAAACGG
>Ga0105054_10010775_pt1 | contig 11554 bp, 5 predicted proteins | sample BON02_FD_78091 | JGI IMG/M metagenome (GOLD analysis project Ga0105054, IMG submission 78091) | Freshwater microbial communities from Lake Bonney liftoff mats and glacier meltwater in Antarctica - BON-02 (megahit assembly) | ecosystem: Environmental > Aquatic > Freshwater > Ice > Glacier... | reverse complement strand
GGGGGGGGCGGTGGAAATTCGGAGAAAGGGGAGACCTGTGGGGTGGGATTTTTTTCTTCTGTTGGGGGGTGAGCGGCCGGGCGGGCGTGTGAGCGGGCTGGCGGCGGCGACATCGCTGGCGGGGTGGGGGAAGGCCTCGCGCCGAGCATCGCGACCCCCCTTCTTGGGCCCTTCTTTCCTCTCCCAAGAACAGAGGGGCCCTCCGGCGGCCCGTCCGGGTGTCGCCGCGGCCGGCGAGACGGCCCGGGGACCCGTGCGACGCTGCCCGCGCGGCCCGGGGGGGGCGGGCGGGCGAGGAGGGGGCGCGAGAGACTCGAAAAAGAGGGTGGGAAGGGGGCGCTTACTTTTTTTTCTTCCTTCCGAAAGGTTCGCTGGCGTGGGGGGCGAGGGGAGGAGGATAGGGAAGAGAGGGCGGTGGATGCTGTGAGGCACGAAACGGCGCGGGCCGAGGATGTGCGGAGCTGCCGCGGGGTTTGGGGGAAAAAAATATTCTCATCTGGATAAGGGGGGGTTGATATGGGCGTACCCCCCTTCGTGGCCACCCGCCGGCGTCGCCCCGCATCGGAGGATCCTCCCTGGCTGCTCCTGCCTGCGGCAGGCTGCTCCCCAAACGAACGCCAACGACGCGTCGCCGCGGTTTGACTTACATGAAAAACCGACGGGCGCGCGTCCTCGTCCAACTCACGCGGGCGGGAGGGAGACGGGGGGGGAAAAGAGACATGAAAAGAAGCCGGGCGGAAAACCCGGCCCCCCGGCCCCCGGCCCCGCCCCCGCCGCCCCCCCCCCCCCTCCCCCCCGCGGTCCCTTTTTTTCACGCGAGCAGGTCGCCAAAAGGGTCGCGCGGCCCCTGCTGCTGCGGCCCGGGCGCCCCGCCCGCGCGCATGGGCGCGGCATCGCCGCCCGCGACGGCGGGGGCGGGGACGGGGGCGGGGGCGGGAGCGGGGGGCGCCGCCACCGCCGGGGACGGGAGGCCGAGGCCGCCGCCGCCGCCGAGGGATCCCCAGGCCTCGGCGGCGCCCGGCGACGGGGCGGCGGCGGCGGCGGCGGCGGCGGCGGCGGCGGCGGCGGCGGCGGCGGCGGGCGCAAACGAGGCCCCGTCGTCGTCGTCGTCGAGCGCCAGGCCGCCGAGCAGGTCCTCGACGGCCGACGCGGCCGCGGGCGCGGGCGCCGCCGCCGCGGGGGCCGCCCTGGCCGCCACCGCTGCTGCTGCGCCCGGGCGGCCGCCGCCGCCGCCGCCGCCAAACAGCGCGGCGGCGAGGCGGTCGCGTCCCGTCGGCGGGGGCGCGGCGGCTGCGGCGGCGGCGGCGTGCGACGGGCGCGCGGCGGCGGGCGGGGACGCGGGACCGCCGCCGCCGCCGCTGCCGCCGTCGCTGCCTCGACCCCCGCTGGCAGCAGCAGCCGCCGGGGGCGCAAACGCGGCCGGGCCCCAGCGCGCCGCGGCGTCGGGCCCGCCCCGCAGCCAGAGCGCCGGCTGCTGCTGCTGCTGCTGCTGCTGCTGCTGCTGCTGCTGCTGCGGGGAGGAGGCAGCCGCGCCGCCCGGCCCCCACCCTACCGCCGCGGCCGCGGCCGCGGCCGGCGCGGGCGGCGAGAGAAAGTCCACGCCGGGCAGCAGCGGCGAGGGAGCGGCAGCCGGGGCGGCAGCGGCGGCGGCGGAAGAAGGCGCGCCGCCGCCGCCGCCGGGCGCCTCGTGCCGCTCGTAGGCGCCAAACTTGAGGCCGCCGCCGCCGCGCCCGCTGGCCGCCGCCGCCGCCGCCGCGCCTGCCGCGCCCGCGCTGCCGGGCGACCCGAGGCCGCCGCCCACGCCGCCGCCGCCGCCGCCGGACGCGCGCCGGCCGCCCGTCAGCCACGCGGGCGGGCGGTAGCGCGCCGCCGCGACCGCGCCCGCGCCCGCGCCCGCGCCCGCCGCCCGGCCGCGCGCCTCGGCCCACCCCTCCAGCCACGGCGCGCCCGCCCGCAGCGCGCGCAGCTCCGCCGGCGCCACCTCCTCGCACGCGGCGTCCAGCGGCAGCGACAGGCGCACGGCCGCCGCCGCCCCCTCCCCCGCCGCCGCCAGGGCGACCAGCGCCGCCGCCTCGACCGCCCGCTGCTGGACGTCCGGGTCGGCGGCGTCGGCGGCCGAGCGCAGCAGCGCGGCGGCCTCGGGCGGCACGGCGGCAGCAGCGGCCTCGCCCCCGCCGACGGCGGCGGCCAGGCGCGCCGAAAGCTTGCCCACGGCCGTGACCAGGTAGCCGCGGGTGGCGGGGGACAGCAGAAGGCCCGCGCCGGCGCCGGCGGTCGAGGGGCCCGCCCGGGGGGCGGCGGCGGAGGCGGCGGAGGCGGCGGCCGCTCTGCCGCCGCCGTTGCCGCCCGCGCCGTTCTCGCCGCCGCCGCCGCCGCCGCCGCCGGAGGCCGCCAGCACGAGGCGCGAGATCACGCCCCGCACACCGACGACGGGCGCCGACGGGCGGTAGCAGGCGGCCGAGGCCCCGCCCGCCCCCTCGCCCTCTTGCTCCTCGTCCTCCTCGCCGCCGCCGCCGGCGGCGGGCGGCAGCCCGCCCGTCGCGGCAGCCGTCGCGGCGGCCGTCGCCGCCGCCTCGGCCGCCGCCGCGGCAAAGCCTGGGGCGGCGGCCAAATGCCCGTACTCGCCGAGCACCCAGCACGCGGCGCGCAGGAGGCCCTCGGGCGGGGGGCCGCGGGGGTGGCGGAGCTGCTGCGGGCGGCGCCGCTTGATTTGTTGCTGGTGGGTTTTGCCGCCCGCGGCGGCGTCGCCGGCGGCGTCGGCGTCGACGAGGAGGATCGCGCCGCCGTCCTCTCCTTCTTCTCCTCCCCCTCCGCAGTATTGCCCGAGCGCCTCGAGAAAGGAAGCGACGGCCGCCGTGTGCAGCGCAGGGTCGTCCTGCTCGGCCACCAGGCGCACGAGCGCGTGCACCATCGAGGGGCGGACGGAGCCGCTCGTGGCATCGGCGGCCGCTGCCGCGGCGGCGGCGGCGGCCGCGTCGTCGGCGCCCTCGCCGCCGCCGCCGCCGCCGCCGCCCTGCCGCCGCCCCCGCTCTGCCTCGCGCCCCCGCTCCTCCTCCTCCTCCTCCTCCTCCTCCCCGCCCAGCCCGCCCTCCATGTCGCGCGCCCCGGCCACCTCGAGCAGCGTCGCCATCGTCGACACGTACCACTTGGCGCTGGGCGCGTAGCGCTCCGCCAGCGCCGCCGCCCGCCGCACCAGCTCCCGGCGGACGTGTGGGTCGGCGCCGGCGCCGCCGCCGCAACCGCCGCCGCCGCCGCCGTTTCCGCCCCTCCCGCCGCCGCCGCCCCTCCCGCCGCCGCCGCCGCCGCCGCCGCCCGCCCTGCAGTGCAATATCAGGCGCTCGACCACGACCTCGGCGTTGGCCGCGCGCGTGACCGCCGCCAGGAGCGCCAGCGCCCGCAGGCGCAAGGAGTCGTCGGCGTCCTCGAGGCAGTCGACCACGGCGCGCTGGTGCTCGTGGGCCAGGCGCGGCGCCGCCGCCGCCAACCCACCTAGCGCCGCCAAGCCCGCCGCGCGCAGGTTTGGCGGCGCGCCGGCGCGCAGCAGCGGCGCGACGGCGTCGGCGGCGGCCTGCAGCAAGGGGCGCGGGTCGGCCAGGGCGCCGGCCATGGCGGCCGCGGCGCGCACCCCTTCGAGCGCCACGGCGTGCGCCGCGGCCGCGTGCGCGCCGCCCACGGCGGGCGGCGGGCCGCCGCCGGGCGGCGCGCCGGCCCGCGCCCTCGCGCCGCCGCCGCCGCCGGCCGCGCCCGCCGCCGCCGTCGCGGCGCTTGCCGCCGCCCCCGCCGCCCGCCGCACCGCGGCGGCGACGACGCCCGCCGCCGCCTCTGCCGACGCCGAATCCCCGCTTCCCAAACGCCCCAGGGCGCGCAGCAGCTTGATCTGCACAAACGGCGCGGGCACGCGGTGGTAGTCGTGCCCGCGCGGCAGCCTCCCCTCGACGCACTGCTGAAGCACCGAGCAGAGCGGCGGCACGAGCAGCCGGAGCTCGCACAGCAGGGCGCACGAGGGGCAGGCGGACGAGGACGAGGGGGCGGGAGGCAGGGCGGCGGCGGGGGTGGGTCCGTTGCCGCTGCCGCCGCCGCTGCCGCCGCCGTTCCCTCCGCCGCCGCCGTTCGCGCCGCCGCCGCCGCCGCCGCCATTTCCGCCGCCCCCGCCGTTTCTCCTCGCCCACGCGCTCCCCGCCGCGCAGCACGGCGGGGCCGCCAGCCGCGCCGCGTCCCCGATCGCGCTCAACGCCGCGCTCATGACGCCCGGGTCGCGATCGCAAAGCGCCCCCCGCAGCCGCCGCGCCACGTCGCACCCCTGCAAGGCGCCCTGCCGCCGCGGGTCGAGGCGCAGGAAGCAGTGGAGGGCGGCGACGGCCTTTTTGCGGACGGCGTCTTTCGGGTGCTGGAGCTGCTCGAGGACCTGTTGTTGTTGTTGAGGGCGTGGTGTTTTGGGATCGAGTGTGTTTTTGTTTGGTTTTTTTTTTTTGGTTTTTTTGGTTTTTTTGGAGCGGGGGGGTAAAAGCGAGCGACGGCGGGCGTCTTTTTTTCCCTCTCGGGACCGCGCCCCCCCTTTTTTTTTTTTTTTTCTTCTTGTCCGGTGAGGGACATCAAAACGTCGCGCTTTGCAAGCCCCTCGCCCGCAAGAAACAAAAACGCACCACGGGCAGCACCGCGCCGACCAGGTCGGGCCCCACGAGCCGCGTCGCGGCCGTGAGCGCGGCGGCGGCGACGACGAAATTGTCCGAGCGCATGTCGCCCAGTAAGGTGTTGACGAGCAGGAGGACGAGGTCGTGGCGGCGGTCGAGCAGCTGCGTGAGCGCGAGGTAGGCGGCCTGTGATGAGTTTGTTTTGTTTTGGGGCGGGCGTGACGTTTTTTCTTTCTTCTGCGTGAGCGCGGCGTCGGCGTTGTCGCCATCGGCGCCTTGTCTCTCTCTCTCTCTCTCCTCTCTCTCCCGGCCAACGCGCGCGCGCGCGCGCGTCGGTGTCACGGTCTCAAGCGGCACGGCACACGGTTCCCCCCGTCCCCCCCCCCGACACACAAAACCCAAAAACCAAAACCGACGCGCCTTTTTCGTGAGGATGTTTGGGTCGCTCGCGAGCTGCACGCAGGGGATGAGCGCGAACGACACGTCGTGCCCGAGCATCTCGCAGTAGAGCACGCGGACCATGTACTCGCGCCCGCGCGCGCGGTCGAGCCGCGGGTCCGACAGCCGCAGCTTGAGCAGCTCGACCTCGGCGAGCATGATGCGGTCCTCCTCGGCCTTGGACTTGCACTCGCCGATCGCCTTCACGAGCGCGTCGAACTCGCGAAACGTCGGCACGTGCGCCTTGGACAGCTTGGACAGCTTGTCCACGACGCCGATCAGGGACGACGCCATGGTGTCTGGCGTTTGCGTTGCTGCTACGTTGAGCGTTTCCCGATTCAAGTCTCGTCGAGAGAGCGTGGGGGGAGGAGTGGTGTTCCCCGCGCCCTGCTCGCGTTCTGCTTTGTGGTCTAGGGTCGCGGGCAAAGAGGGCCCTGTGTCTGTGCTTGTGGGAGTCCGTCGGATTGCAGGTGGGGAAGGGATAAAGAGGAGGCAACAAGCGAGCCGACCGGTTGCGCGGGCGCGCGAGACAAACCCCTCCGGCGTCGGCGAGCGCGTCGGGCGGTCTCCGGCCAAACACAAAACAACAACAATGATCAGAACGCCCCCCTCGACCCCCCGCCCAGCCCCGCGGCCAGGCTCCCGAGCAGCCCGCTCGCCAGGCCGCCCCCTCCCCCGCCCGCCGCCGACCCCGCCCCCCCGCCGAGCATCAGCGCGCCGCCCGCTGCGCCGCTGCCGCCGCCCGCCGCCGCCGCCCGCTGCGCCGCCACCGCCTGTTGCGCCGCCGCCGCCGCCGCCGCCGCCGCCGCCGCCGCCGCCGCCGCCGCCGCCGACGAGTGCTCGCGCCGCACAGCCACCTCGACGGCCGCGTCGAAGCGGGCGGCCTTGATCACCTGGTCGCGCTCGTGGAAGGGGTCCTTGACCACGTAGTCGGCGTAGTGCTCGTAGATCCTGCGCGTTGTTTTGGTATGGGGGTTTCCCGCCGCCGTGGGTTTTTTACCGAGGGGGGTTTGTCGGTTTGGCGGTGGCGCGCGGCGCGCGGACGCGCGTTCCTTCTCCGGCGTGAGCTGGCGCGCGCGCGCGGACGCGACGGCAGGCGAACGGGGCGGGCGGGCGCGGGCGGGCCGCGCCTCTCTCTCCCGCCTCTCTCTCTCCCTCCGGCGACGACGCGGACGCGGACGGCGGGACGGCGGCGGGCGGGCGGCGGCGTCTCTCTCTTCTCCTCTCCCTACGGCGACGACGCCGACGCGGTCGGCGGCGGCGGCGGCGGCGGGCGCAGAAAGCAAAAAAACCACACCGACGACAAGACCCCTTTTCCTCACCTGGCCAGGAGGTGCGGCACGTGCGGCGTCCCGGGCCGCGCCACCACCACGAAGCGCACGCCCGTGGGGGTCGGCAGGCAGTGCAGGTCGAACGCCTCGCTGGCCATCGCGACGATGGCGCCCCCCCCGCCCGCGCCCGCGCCGCCGCCGCCGCCGTTTCCGCCGCCGCCGCCGCCGCCCGCGCCGCCGCCGCCGATCGTCCCGGGCGCGTCGACGGGCGAGAGCTGCCGCGCGATCTCGGAGACGCTGTGCCAGACGGAGGCGACGCGGAGGGCCTCGTTGAGGTCGAGGCGCGACGCGGCGGGCTCAAAGTCCTGTCGGCGTCGTTTGGATTTTTGTTTTTTGTTTTTTGTTTTTGTTCTTGCAAAAGAGGGATGAGCGGGCGACGACGACGCCGGCGGGCGACGCCGGCGTCACGCGGCGGCGGCGATCGGGGCGGTCCTCGCAAGCCAGGGAGAAAACTCACGCGCGAGTACACGAGGCCGCCGGACTTGTTGATGATCATGAGCGTGTACACGCTGAGGGGCGGCATGGCGCCCCCCCCCCCCGTTTGAGGCGCTTTCGCGTCGCGGCGGGTGTCGAAAGTTTGCGTGCGCCCGATCGATTCTTGGAAAGGAGGGAGGCAGCAAGGCAACCGTCCCCGGCTTGAGGACGCGCGGCGGCGTAACAAGATAGTGATCCGAGCGCAGAGGAGGATCGAAAAGTGAATCAAAAGAGAGCTGGGTGTGAAAACAATCGCCACGCCTGACCACGCCGCCGCCGCCGCGTCTTGGTTCAAACGCCGCCGCCGCCGCCGACGCCGCCCGCCGCCGCCGCCGCGACCACCTCGATCTCTGCGCCGCAGTAGGGGCACTCGCCGCGCATGCGCCCGCCGCCCCCGAAGCAGCTCCGGGCCGTGGTGGGCAGGGCCTGCAGCCACTCGGCGATGCAGCGCCGGTGGAAGGCGCGGCCGCAGCCGCCGCGGGCGCAGGCGACCGTTGGAACCTCGTCCGTTCCGCCGCCGCCGCCGCCGCCGCCGCCGCCTCCGCCGCCGCCGTTGCCGCCCTGGGCCGCCGCCGCCCCCGCGTCGTCCGCGGGGAGCAGGTACGCGTAGCAGATTGCGCAGTCGGCGTCCACGCGCTCCGGCAGGAGGGCGCCGCCTGCGGGGGCCGGGGCCGCCGGGGCCGCCGCCGCTGCCCCGTCGTCGCCCGCCGCCGCCGCCGCCGCCCCCTCTTTCGTCGTCGCTGCCGCTGCCGCCGCCGCCGCCGCCGCGCTCGGCGGCGGCGGCGGCAGCGGCATCCCGAGCCCCTCCTCGAGCCAGGCGCGCAGCAGGCCGCGGCCGCGGCCGCCGCCGCCCGCCGCGCGGGCGCGGGCCCAGGCGCCGGCGGCGTCGAACGCGGCCCAGCGCCGCTGCAGCTCGGCCACCGCCGCGCCGCCGCCGAGCACGCTCGCGCGCGGCGGCGCCATCGGCGGCGGCGGCGGCGTCGGCGGCGCGGCGTCGGCGTTGGCGTTGGCGGCGGCGCCCGCGCCCACGACCGCCGGCGCCAGCTCGACGTGCAGCGACGCGTGCCCGCCCAGGGCGATGCGGCGGTACCGGCAGCAGACCCCGCCGCGAGGCGGAGGCAGGGGTGCCCGCGGTCTCGGGTTTGTGCCGGCGGCGGCGGCGGCCGAGGGCGCGCCGCCGTCTCCCCCGGTCGCCGCCGCGAGCGCCGCCGCCGCCGCCGCCGCCGCCCCCGCCGCCGCCTCGGTTCCCCCCGTCTCCGTCGTCGGCGGCGGCGGGGGGTCGAGCACCCAGCAGTGCGCGTCCAGGTCCTCGAGCGCGTCCCAGATCGGCTCGCACGCCGCGACCGACGCGCGCGCGAGCGCCAGAACCTGGGCCAGCGTGCGCGGCGGGCCGATCGCCGCGCCCGCGGCTGCCGCCGCGGCCGCCCCGGCAGCGCCGCCGCCAGCGCCGCCGCCGCCGCCGCCGCCGCCCCTTGCCGCCCGCGGCCCCTGCTGCTGCTGCTGCGGCTGGTGCGCCGCGAGCGGCAGGTCCATCGGGCGCGCGAGGTAGGGCGGCGCCCGGGGGAAGGCCCGCGGGTCCAGGCGCACGAGCGCGGCGTGCGCGCGGCCGCGGCGGCTCGGCAAGGAAAGGTCCAGGCGCCAAAAGGGCGGCGGCGGCGGCGGCGGCGGCGATTGCTGCTCTTGCCGCTGCTGCTGCGGCCGCTGCTGCTGCCGGCCGTCGCCGCCGCCCCGGTCTTCGCCCTCCCGTGCGGAGGCGGCCGCGAGGTGGTCCGGGTCCGGCCCCGGGGCGCGCGCGAGCAGCCGCCACGCGCCGGCCTCGTCCATCTGGCGCGCGAGCGCCGCGAGGAAGCGCAGCGGCAGTGGCGGCGGCCTGCTCGGCGGCGGCGGCGGCGGAGGCGGCGGCGGCGATGGCGGCGGCGGCGGCGCGGTTGCGGCAGCGGCGTGGGCGGGAGGCGCGGCGGCGGCGGCGGCGCAGCAGGTTTCCCTCTTGCTCGAGCACTGCGCGCCCGTCAGCGCCGCCAGCTCGCGCATTAGGGCGGCCTCGCCGCCGCCGCCGACGCCGCGGCCCGTCGCGGACAGCACGGACACGGACTTGGCCCGCCTGCTGGGCCGCGGCCGCTTCTCGTCGCCGCCGCCGCCGCTCGCGCGCCGCCAGTCGGCGGCGTTGGCGGCGTCGGCGGCGTCGGCGGCGTCGGCGGCACGAGCTCGCCGCTTGCGCTTGCCGCCGCCCTCGCGCGAGAGTTCGGCGCGGACCCACGCCTCGCCCGACGCGTCCGTCACGAAGCCCTCGTACGCGCCGAACGACGCGTCCGTGGGCAGCAGGAGCGGGCGTGCCGTCGCCATTTCAAAGGACAGCTGCTGCTTGGTCTTTGGCGTCGAAATGCGTCCCCCCTCCTCCAGGCGCTCGTTTGATGCTGGCCTGAGTAGGGCAGTCGCCGGGTAGAGGAGTCTCTGCAGGTGGACGCGCGATGGGTGAGGGAGCTCTTCGGTTGCGCTCTTCGGTTGAGGGAGCTCTTCGGTATCCAATAAGATAAGAAATTGATGTTTTGTTTTCAAATCGTCTTTCTTCCCGCCTCTTGGAAGAGCAGACGCGCCTCTGCGGCCTGTCACGCACCAGCGCCCATCCATCGCGAGATCCTCTCCATCGTCGTCGTCGTCGTCGTCTCGTCTCCCATCTCTTGACCTTGGGGACGCATCATCCAACTGCACCAAACGTTACGTTGCAAGACCCGTTGTTTGCCCATTTCTCACACAATGGTGCGGGCACGATTGCATCGCGCGGTGCGCAGAACACAGAGCAGATGGCCAACGTCGCGCTTCATCCCACCTTGGGGGCCAACGCGCGCGACGCGGCCCTCCCTGTGTTCTCGTTGCTTGCCGGCGCCGTCGTCTGTCGTCGTGTCGCGCCGTCGCCGGCGGCGGCGTTTCTCTTGTCGTTGGCCTCTCTCGCGCGCTCACCCTTCCCCCCCTCGACAAACACGACGACAACCAACAACGATCACAGGGCAACGCCTACCTGCTGGCGTACAACGCCTCGCTCTTCCTGGGCTGGTGAGTGTCTAGGCCGTCCTACCGGGAGCCGGCCGCCGTCCTACCGGGAGCCGGCCGCCGTCCTACCGGGAGCCGGCCGCCGTCCTACCGGGAGCCGGCCGCGCTCTGTGGCCTCGTCGCCGCCGCCCTGTCTCTCTCTCTCAAAAAAGTCCCCCGCGGCCCCCCTCCCCCGCCCCCCCCACTCCCTCCCGAAACAACAAACAACAACGACAAAATGACGCGACAGGGCCTACGTCCTCTTCCTCACGTGGCGCACGGTGCTCGTCGACAAGGGCGGCGGGGCCGAGGTGTGGGCGGCGGCGGCGCTGCCGCTCAAGGTCGCCCAGTCGGCGGCGGTGCTCGAGGTGGTGCACGCGGCGGCCGGCATCGTGCGGTCGCCCGTGGGCGTGACGGGTGCGTGTTTGCGGTTTTTGCGTGTTTGCGGTTTTTGCGGTTTTTGCGTTTTTGCGTTTGCCCCGCTTACACGCGCTTGGTCGTCGCTCTGTCCTCGGCGGTCGACGCGGCGGCGGCGTTTGTGGGTCACGCGGGTGCGCCGGCTTTCCTCTTTCTCCCTTGCAGCAAGCAAGCGAGCAAGCATCGCGGCTGACGTCGCAAGAACAAAAAGCCCGCCGGAAAGAAGCACACGCGCCCGCAAAGCACGAAACACACACACGCTCGCGCTCACCAAAAAAAAAAACAACAAAAAAAAAACCCACACATACCACAGCCGTCCAGGTCGCCTCGCGCCTCTGGTGCCTCTGGGGCATCGTCAACCTCGTGCCCGACCTCACGACCACCCGCGCCCTCCTGGTCGCGCCCCTCCCCTCTCTCGACCCGTTCTACCCGCCCGGCGCCTCCTTTTCCATCGGCCTCGTCTCTTTGCTGACGGCCTGGGGCCTCTCGGAAATCCTGCGCTACGGCTTTTTCGCCCTGAAGGAGGCCGTGGGTTCGAGCCGCATGCCGTACGCGGCCACGTGGCTCCGCTACTCGGGCTTTTTGCCGCTATACCCCTTGGGCGTGTCGTCCGAGCTGTGGGTGGCCTATGTGGCGCTGCCAGCCATCGCGTCTCGCGGCCTCGGGTCAGTCCGCATGCCAAACGCGGCCAACTGGGCGTTCGACTACTCGTGGGCGTGCGGGCTGGCCATGCTGGCCTACCTCCCGGGTTTGCCGGTGCTTTACGGGCACATGCTGACGCAGCGCAAGAAGGCGCTGGGCGGGGGCGGGGCCAAGGCGGCGGCGGCGGCGGGCGCGGGCGGGCGCAAGAAGCGCGCTTGAGGCGCGCGCGCTGATCTTTTTGTTTCGAAGGCCTATTTTTATAGAGTGACTTCAACCCCTCCCGTGGCTCTCTTCCTCTCATATCGCTTGCGGTCGCGGTGCCTCTGGACGCGCCGTCGGGCGGGGATCATTCGTTGCATGATCAGCGTTCTTTCAATCGATCAATGGATGGTGAGAAAAATACCCGCGGCCGGGGGGCAGGGAGGGTGCTGACAAGCCAAACTGAAAACGGCGGTCGGTCGGTCGGTGGACAGACGGCGTTTTGCTCCGGGGGGCGGGGTTCTCCGGAGTGGACAGGGGGGTGGCATGCAGGCGTCGCAAACTCCAACGAACAGAACAACAGAGCAAACCTCGAGGTATGAAGGAGGGGGTGGG
>Ga0105054_10010773_pt1 | contig 11557 bp, 12 predicted proteins | sample BON02_FD_78091 | JGI IMG/M metagenome (GOLD analysis project Ga0105054, IMG submission 78091) | Freshwater microbial communities from Lake Bonney liftoff mats and glacier meltwater in Antarctica - BON-02 (megahit assembly) | ecosystem: Environmental > Aquatic > Freshwater > Ice > Glacier... | reverse complement strand
TGCCCGCGATTCTAAACCAAGTTCATAGAAACATAAACCTAAATTGACACGGACGGTGGGGCTGCAGCCTGGGTGGTCTCTGATCGCCCTCTTATACAGATCGCGAGCTTCTTTAAATTGACGCTTTTTGAAAAGCATCGCAGCCCGTCCGAGTTTCGCTAAAAGATTATTTGGATCCAACTCAAGTGCTTGAGTGAATTGATTCAACGCTTCAGACTGTTCATTCCTCGCCAGCGAATAAAGACCTTTGTTCACCAACGTTATCCCACGCTTGTCGTCAATCTTGTCAGCTCTACTGAAAAGGTCCACCGCATCCGTCAAGTATGTAGCATTCGGGGTTCCATGAGCAAGCGTGATCTTGTAAGCTGCTAGAGCATTCAACATAATCAGGCGGCCCATGGGATCGTGATCGTAGTAAGCCTCCACTTCAGGTGAACACCCTTCCTCCAGAATGCGTTCAAACTCCGCAAGTCTGTTCTGCCCATAGTATTCCACTGCGAAATCCAGCCACCGAGGTAAATCTGCTTGTTCTGCCTGCAAGATGCCCAATAGATCTTCAACAGGAGGAAGATTCTCTATCGATATCTCAATGGCTTCGTCGCTTGTACGACCAGACTCATCACGCACTGGGATCTCCAAGAACTTCGTTTGGATCATTGGCTCATCGTCTAAAATTGCTGATACATCGCTATCAGCCATTGTTCCGAATATATCTAGGAGCTAATCAACTTCTCTAGGTGTCCTTTCCAACTTTACTCGATCCTTCACCTTTAACTACAGTGTATCTCGCAAACCGCAAAAGATTCACTCTTAACCTCACAGCCAGATGAGAGGCGGTACGGTCCCCTCGAAAGTACCTGGAAATGGTGCGTTGGCTGATGTTTGCCCTGGCCTTCGTCAGTTTAATCGCGATTGTTTTTCTTTCATTGGAGGCGTCTTATCTAGCACTGGCCACATTCTCCATCGCATCTGACCCTCATATTAATCCATATGCGGTATTCAGTTCCATAGGGGCATCGGGGACACGATCGAACAAACACATGCTCTTGTGCATCGCAGAGGCAACCTGCAATGCCACTGCTGGATGCAAATATTGGGGCAACTTTATGTATTATTCTTTGTTGAAATTCAAAAGTCGGGAATATAGTTTGGTGTTGCTAGGCGGCTGTCAACACGGTAATCCAAACCCAAATGATTACGCTGCGAATATACCGGATCCGGTACTATTTGAAAAAAATGAACGATTTCAAATAGACGAGGACAAATTGCGACAAGCTATTGCTTCCATGCCCTCTCCTGAATTTTCGCCTCTTCCAGAGATATCCAGTTATCATTGTAAACACAGAACGAATAGGGTACCGGCTTTTTTGCAATCCTGTCTCGAAGATAGTTTTCCAGCTGGTATTAACACTACTTTAAATGACCATTTCTGGGATAATTGCTCGAAAGTCATTCCAACTTTGAATTCATCCTCAACAAAAATCTCCATCGTTCAAGTTTTCAGAGATCCGCGAGAAACCACCTTAACGTGGTGTCGAGATGTTAAAATGAAATCACGACTACAGTTTGACGAATGTATTAAGAAACGTCATAGTTGGTATATCGTGAATACCGCGTTTAGGAATAGGTGGACCATGCAACACGGTGCACATCGGTTCGATCTGTCGGACATGAAAAAAAATACTCGAGATTATTTCCGGAGATTAACAAACGCATTGCATGGATTTACTCCTTCTGAGCATGTCTTGGATCACTGTATCATTAAAAATAAACTGCAAAACTACGAGCAAGCCACTTCGGAACCATGGTACATTGAAACAGGCGAGGAAATTGCCAAGCTATTTAATCGCACGGCATCCATTTACATATCTGATACATGGATGAGAAATTTGTACAACCTCTAATAAAGGACTGTCCAATGTCTAGTATGTTAGTTTGGTGAATTTAGATGAGCAATATTAAAAATGGTTTCATCTGCTTTTGTAGCATATGTTGGACGTGGATTTTAATTGAAGTGCATCATGGATAGCAGGAGTTATTGCTTTAGTTTTACAACTGAAGAAACATTCAAAATTCTCGATGTTTACACAACATACGCCGTGTGACTTAAAGCAAATTCCGAACAAAGAACAATCATGTAACTGAGCGTGCTAAAAAATTATATCTTTCCTACAAAACCAGGAACGCAAGTAGCATTATAGAATATAGCTTAGAGTGTCGATTGAGTCAGTAGTGAAGAATGGTTTATCATTCTATGCTCGTTGCCCCCAAATGTTAAGATTTAATGAGTATGTGAATCCTATTTGAGCGTTCAAATGATGATTTGCAGAGGCATTATCTCCCAATTACACGCTTGGGTGTTGAAACTATTTGGTCCAGCTGAACCTCCGTTTCGTTGTTGATGTATATGTCGCTGAACACTAGGTCAGCCTCGTTGTTATGTTTCATCACGGTAGGATATTTGAATCGTGAATTCAAATTTTCTTTCTTTCGTCCTAGAAACACCGGAGATTTAAAATACATTGAATCCTTCTTTCCTCAAGATGAAACCTGCAATTAAAATTCAGATTTTGAAGGAAAACGGATAACAATCGAAGTGGACTGAACTGCAACCTTATTACTGAGTATTCTCGAACGACAATATATTCACAAGCTGGAAGTAGATATAAAGCAGTTTGTGTGGAGGTGGACGAACTGCTATTTTTTAAGAGAGCTTGAGCTTGGGTGTATCATTCGCCTCTGGGACACTTACTTGGCTGAGGATAGGGAAGGGTTCACATTAAAGCTATTGGAAGAAATTGCTAACATTATTTAATATATGGTCATATTAGAATGATTGATTTGTGTACGTCCCTTTGAAATCCAGTCAAGTCCTAGTTTGCATTCCTGTTGATAGCAGCCTCCAAATCTGTGGTTGGATTATGGTACGTGATGGATTAGGATAATCAATACAAATTGCGGGATTATATTTTGTTGTATTCTTATTGGTGTAGATGAATTTCCGAAACAGATTACGTTTTCAGGCAAGTCGCAAACATTTAATTTGCTGCTGAAGTTCAATCCAGATGGACAATCAAATAGATAAGGTATGCCATTGGAGCATTTATAGAACTGACTGCATAGGGATGAAAAGGTTTTTTCCAATTATCTTCACTGTATAGCGTTCCTTGATATTTGAAATCCAGATGGTTATCATAATGCAAATTAATAGTTGCAGTCGTGCATCCACATGGAATATCGATGCTTTTCGATGGAGACGTGCTTGGATACAGGGAAGGAGAACTACTAGATGAAATCGATGGTGAAGTAGACGGAGAACTGCTTGGTGAAGTGGAAGGAGATCTTGATGGAGAACTACTTGGCGAAGTTGAAGGAAAGCAATCGACACCGAGGATTTTGATATCTATTTCTAGAAGCCTGCTGTTGCGAATCACCCGAGCATTTTCAGAGCTCAAATTCCAACAAAGTGGATAGTTGAAAGCTCGAGCATGATGAAACATATATCTCATGTTCATGACCCTGCTCACATCCCAAGCACCTATATCTTGATTAAAAGTGCTGGCAAAATAAAACATAGCTTCTATGTTCGTAACGCTACTCATATCCCAATTACCTATGTTGTGGTTGAAAGAAATGGCAACATAGAACATAGAATCCATATTCGTAACACTGCTCACATCCCAACCACCTATGTATTGTTGAAAGCTTGGGCATAATAGAACATGAATTCCATATTCGTAACACTGCTCACATCCCAACCACTTATATCTTGATTGAAAGCTTCGTTATAGTAAAACATATAATCCATGTTCGTAAGCTGCTTACATCCCACAGACTGATATCTTCATTAAAAGTCAGCTTTTTGTAAAACAGAGACCGCATGTCGGTCACCATGGAAGTATCCCATTCACTAATATCTCCATAGATAGCCACAACTTTTTCCTTTTCCGTCCCTCCAGATATGTAACTATCGACAGCGGACTTGATAGTAGAATCACTAAGAACTACGTACCCATGAACGCATGCTAGTTGCAATAGAACAAGGAAGAACGCAAATGCACGAACCATCTGTTTTTGTTTTGATGAGTTCTCGAAATAAATAAAATAGTGAATGTCGATATTTTCTGATTTTAGAAAGCCGTACAAGTCGTACAGCAATCAGTTTAGTGAAATATTGAAGATTAAACTGAGGAATAAGATATGCCGGTCTCGTTTTCAAGCGCAAAAGATCTGGCGGTATCTTGAAGAGAATGGGGGCAGTTTTTTTGTGTCGGAAGACGCGCACCAAGTCCTTATTAGCGACGAATTTGATTTGCCTTCAAAACTAGCCCAAAATTCAAATGGCGTCTCAACCTCTTCCGACTTTTTGGGTCAATATAGTGGCGCCTTTTCTCTACTAATGCCCCAAAACGCTCTTGGTCGTGTTACCCTGGTAGGCGTGAGTTTTTTAGCGCTAGGTTCGTTGTATAAACGACTCGATCAAGATATCCGTCCATTCGCCTTGATACTTCTCTTGAAAACCGGATATGATAAAGCTAGTTTAAAGTTGTATTCCCGTGATCTAGACTCGCATTTAAATTTCCTTTTTGCATTTGAGGAAAACGGAAGAGATGAATTGGAGAATGAAAAGGTTGTCAAAGATTTGGCAGAACAAATAGCCATAAGATTTGTGAACCATGTTTCCAAGCTCTCAAAGAACGGCCAAAAGACATTTGCAGATGTTCTTGTTAACCGAATGTTCAAACATTTGTCGAGACATCGTTATGGTTTCGAAAACGAATCAATGGTGTGGTACAAAAGCGAGCTTCAACAGTTGAGTTGGTCCCTACGCACTTCTTGGAGGAGATTCGTGCTGCCAGCGGATAGGGTTGGATCCCCGCAGCCGATAGGTCTCGTCGATAGATGTATTCGGGCATTCGCAGCGGAAACTTTTGAAAATGATTATCGGGTCTTGGAGCTGGAAGCGCTTCATGAGCAGTCGGAAACGCAATGGACTGCCGCCAATATACTTTCAAAATCAGCTGTGAATTTATCCGATCAAATATACGGTCACTCCCAAACGGATACAGTAAGATATGGTTTCGTTTACGGGACCCAAATAGAGATTAAATGGAGGAAGATGTCAAAGTTATAAGAAACCATATCAACTAGTAATTCTCTTTCCCAAGATTAAATTTGAATCATTTAGATATCATTAGATTCATTTCCGATCCGAAAATGTCGTGAACATGTTATATTGGTACAAAAATATCAACAGGCTCTTTTCCCAAAACCAGTTGTTTGATAAGAATGCATTTTCTTGGAGCCTATAACTTTTGTTTCTTTTGTCGGTAGTTTCGGTCCACGAGCAGACGAAATATTTCCTATACAACTGTAGGAGTGAATTTAAAATTGCAAAACAGGAGAATAATTGCTTTTTATGTATTAATGTTTATACTAGATACACTCTAGAACGTATCACAGAGGACTAGGCCATTCGAGAACTCATTGAAAATATCTTACTATGCATACAATATTTTAAAAAATGGTTGTTAAAAGATTTAAACAGGAAAAACTGCCGGGGAGATAAGAAATGAGATAACCAAAGCAAAACCACAACTTGAATCAAGTTTACCATCATTTATAAAATGAATTTAATACTGAGTATTTCGGTGACTTTAGCTGCAATGGTGAGTGCAGGTTCGACAGAAGGAGACGTAGGAATAACTTTTTCCGGGGGGGGGCTTTCGAGCGCATGCCGTTGCAACAGGAGTGGTATCAGGGCTCTCTGCGGGTTCAGGAGATGGACAGACGAGGCTTACAAAGCTATTTAACAGCACCAAATTAATTGGCAGTAACTCAGGGGGTTCATGGTTCTTTTCGCAACTGGCTTACTCTAAAATCTTCGTAGAAATGATAGGATCTATATCTGATCAAAGCAGCGTTAACGGTGCTGCTGATGTTTACTATGATAAATGGGTGTTTCCATTTATCAACAACCCTCGAACGAAACGAATGTTGCTGTTAGATGACATAGGTGGAGCTATCGGTGCTGTCATTGAAAGAGCGTTTGAGTACATCGGCATTGGACGCACCTGGTACACTTTGATCTCGAATGTAATTCACGGTGGTATTAGTTGGCAATCATTTGTCGAGTCTATCATTCACATTCCAGGTGACATTGATTCAACAGTGTCTCTACGCTCCGCCAAGTCAAACACTTGGTGCACCGATAAGATATGGGCAATTGCAGCTGCCATAGTATCCCCTTCTACGAATAATTATGATGGTGGTTTCGGGTCCTTTAACACCCAATGCGACAAGACTGCTCACTCCTTCACGTACAAAGTGAAGGAAGAATTCGCAGCTGGTATTTCTGTCCCTGTGACATTTTCTACTGTCCTTGGTTCGAATTCGGAATCACCTTTGCCTTTCATTCCGGAAACAAGTACTTTTACCCCTTCCTATGATATACTGGAGCGACCTTCTACTCTGCATCCAATTGGGAAGACGGTAAGAACTATCATCGCAAACGAAACAGTTGTTCCAGGACCAGGCATGTCCAGCAACGAAGTGTCTATCAACGATGCAGTAGCCACATCGAGCGCTTTTCTCGCACAAGCCCTGAGCATATTTGAAGAACTGAACCCTTATGTAGGAACTGCTGCTTGGTTCTCGCCTGATGCTTGGAGCAAGCTATTGGATCTAACCATTCGATTTGCAGCACATCCATCAGTCAAACCAGAAGCTGCGTTTTCAAAAGGTGCTGATCTCGTGAGACCTCGAAAGGACCAAACGTGCGATCAATGGCTGGATGAAGTTGCAAGTAATCATGTCATGACACTATCAGATGGAGGCTATGTGGATAATACCGGAATATCGAATATTGTTGCCACAGCAGCAAACAATTCGGTTATTACTGTTGTCATGAACACCAAGGATATGGACCTCACAGACTTCTACAACCTGTTTCAAAGATCTCTTTTTCAAGGAATTAACATTGCATTTTCGCGGCTCCCAATTTTCGAGCAGCCTGAAACTTATGCTATGAATATTTTTGAAAACAAAGTAGGTTCGAAAGGCACCTTCAAAACCAATTTTGGAGCTCTTAAGATAGTGGATCGAGCATCCGTTCTGAAAAGCATTCACTATGGTACCTTTCCAGTAACCACCGCTGATCAGCCGTATTTTGGAATTCGAGCTGGAAAGCATTTGAAAGTGAATTTTGTAATTGTGAACACTGATATGGGATTGGTTTCTCTGGATTGGAAAGATCCTGGAAGATTAGTGGGAGAAATCTCAACCACTTTTCAAAGTAAAGTAAACGCCAGAGCTGTCAATATCATAAAATCATGGTTGCAACTACCAGGATCCACTTTAGAAGATGAGCCATTCGATGTCAATACCTATGTCGAACGAACATCTGCCCCGACGTTCAGCGACGCAATGAAAGAGTTTTATAGGAAAATGGGACGAATTGTTCCTTAAGTTGACTCCGAAATTAAGAATATTTAAAAAATTCGTGAATTCAAACTTATCTATTTTTAATAAATGAAGTAGCAACATGAATGGAATCTCAGAAGAATACTTGGAACAGTTAAAATAATTTGACTTTGAACACCAGTAAATTGATCTTTCACCCATTATAGGCTGCTCTTGAACTCGAAACTCCTTCTTCTGCCTCGTAATTTCCGAATTGCAAAAGATACTTACACAATCAAATGAATGGTAATTCAAACAATAATTCAAAATCGAGCGCACAAATTGCGGTACGGTCCCCTCCGAGCGCGGCAATGTATAGCACACTTCTTTAATTTCAATATAGAATTGATTGTGGCATGGAACGTTGTGAACGATGCCATTCGGATGTGCCAGGTGGGAATTTAATTCTTCACAGATTGAGATGTGATGGACCATCGTATGAGAGTGAATGTGAAGACAGCCTCACGATCTTGATGCAGGAAAGGAGTCACGTGACTTTGATGCAGGACCACTTGGAGATGATATCGAAATCCGATCACGTGTTTGCTGAGAGCCTCGCAAAAGATTATCAGGAGGAATTTGACGAGTCAGTTGCATGGGATCTAGTGAAGAGTGACCCGACTCCAGTAGATGCTCTCGAAAACCTGATGACTGATCTCCTGTTTAGACAGGAGCCAAGTTGTAAAGCTGCGGACACTGAACAATTGGACCAGCTGGTTTCTTCTATTCTTGCTGGAACATCTCAATCAAAGGTTTATTTCGACGACGACGAATCGATAGCGCAAGCCATACAGTTATCGATAAATCAACAATACACTTAACCGAAGTGATAGTCGTGGTGTTAAGGTTGGGTTCATAGCTGCAGGAATCATGAAGTACTCGAGTGACAAAGGATTTATTATTTGCGAGTTCTGCTGAATGTATAAGCATCTCCTTACCTTGTTTTGAAATTCCGAAATCTCGTATATCCAGATGAAGGAGGGATCATGTTGCTGATAAGAGTACTTTGACTGATTCACAAACTTCCGCTTCCACGGTGGAGTTTCCTTGCAGAAACTGTTTTCATATTGATGAGCAGGTACTAAAATAGTTGATAGCGCGTGCAATCCCCGCTAAACATAGATTGTTCTTGTAAATGTCCATTAATTCCAACGAACAGGTAGCATCACGACAAAAGGCTTCGATAACATCGGACGATATAGAATTTCCTGAAACATTGAGAAATCGAAGGGTGCTGATAGTTCCAAACTTGTATAACGCAGTCGAAATCATATTACAACTAATATCCAATCTCGGTAAAGTAGGAAAGTTAATAACCGGGGACACAAGAAGCGATCTTTCAAAAAAAGGGTCTTGGAATGAGACGTTTAGGTGCTGAATAGTCGGAAATATGTGATGCGCAACAATAAGTTTTAAATCTCCATCTGAGAATTAGTGCAAAGCTCGAGATATTACGCAGAGTTTCTTGACGACTTTGAAGACATTCTGGTTTCTTCTGCAATCCACGTCCTTAATTCCTCTCGAAGTACATTACTGGGTTCGCTCATCAGAGAGCACCTCTAACGCTTCTTGGCGCCGGCTGATCTGAACCCGCAGGTAGGGACCCTATCGTCGTTGCTTACTTTTCTAAGACATTGGAAACGAGATTTGACCATTCCATGAGTAATTGAAGGCCTCTGAAGAACTTATCGCTATTTTCCAATCTAACCAAGCCACCTAGTTTGTGAAGTAAAAATGGGTCCAAAAGAGGACAATACGCCAATGACTCCCACAACTACAAATTACGTGCTGTACAGAAGACACCCCTCATTACCAATTGCAACAAAAAAGCAAGCCTGCATAACAAACAACGAGGGACACCTGCCACAACTAGAGTAAAGAGTTTCTACTGACACGAACCAGTTTCCTAGAGCGCTGATCCTCCTCACCACTCATTCGTCCTCCTTGCCTTCTTCTATGCGTACCAGATTATTCAGCTCCGTGACCCTGTCAACCATACACTAAAACCACGTGCCCCTGTTCGTCAGTTCGTATTTCACCTACCAGAACTTAATGCGAATAGTCCCATTTTCGATACAATTGTACTATGCATACAGGAAAAATCAAATAAAAGCGTTAGAAATAAGTGGGGACTATTGAAATTAATCTGCTTTGGACTTCCAAGAATCAAAATCGGTGTTTCCAAGAGTTTTCAAATGAGCTAGCATTTTGAAATAGGCCGAAGCTAAAGACTCTTCATGCTGGTACGGCACCCCGTATTCTGCACACGTGCTCTGCACTACATCAGCTATGTACACATAGTTGGTGTGGCAAATGCTAGGGAATAAGTGATGCTCAATTTGATGGTTCCAGAACCAGGAACCTACTGCCCAATTGACTGATGTTTGACATTGAACTGCTGCCCAGTCATTGGTTGGTACATGAGGTTTATCTTTCGAAGCTTGATCTCTGCAGGCATCCATTGGAGAGTCGCCAAAAACCGTACGAGGAGGCACCGATTCATTGTCCTTCCTCACATAAGATACTCCTTCAATAACATGATTTACAACAAACATGGTGGCCAGTAATTCGCCACATGTTAAATGTGCCAGCATGAACAACCCAAATCCTCGTTGAGCTCCTTGAGCATACATAGGCAATGCGATCATGTACAGGAAGGTGATCACTTTCATAGACCAGAATCGCAACGTATATAATGGATCAGCATATCTACAATTTGCATCCAGCTGAAAGAGCCTTCGTTCAGTGCACACCCTGAAATCTTGAGTAAAAACTTTGCTCAGTGTCATCAATGCGAACAAGAATGGAGCATAGATATGTTGGAACTGATGATACCACTTGCGCTCATGCCATGGATGCAGTCTCAACATAGGAAACGTTGAAAAAACGTCTGGATCCCCTTCTTGATCTGTTCCTTCCATCGTATGACTACCGTTGCTTCTACATTTTCCATTCTCACTTTCAATGAGGTTGGTGTATGGATGATGCCCTAGAACATGCTGCATTTCCCAAGTCATGGCTGATGCTCCGATCATGTCCAACGTCCAACCAGCGATTTTGTTCATGTATTTCGATTGAGCAAATGCACCATGATTGCCATCATGCTGAATGCAGGTACCTATAAAAGCAGCCCACGTACCCATAGACATGGATGCAACACAAGCAACGAATAGCGATTCAGATATGCACATAATGTACAATGAACCCCAGAACAGAGAAAGAAGCATAGCGGCTTTGATCCAAATCTCCGAACTACCACGACGAGTCAGTCCTCGTTGTTCAATTCTCTCCACCACTCTTGCACGGAGTACCTTGTAGAAGTCACTGTCCCATGAGTAATAGGAGACGTCCTCCGACTTCGTGGACTGAACCAAGGAACCGATCAGGTACTTTTTCAGCACCGCTTCTGGTACCCCTCTAGGATGATATGTCTCAAATAAAACCTATCGACATATGTTATTTTCATTGGAGACTACATCATCTGAAATAACGTACACTAGCGTCTTTACCGGCTCCCAACAAAATCAAATCGCCACCTGGGTGAGTGTTGGCGAACTTTTCAATGTCATATACATTGCCGTGAACTGCTGTCCATGCATTATCAGGACAGTTGTGGCTCTTGAGCTCTTCCCATTTGATAGGGGGTCGCTCCACAGCTGGTTGTTCAGTAGTTGTCTTGCACATGATAGGGACTGCACACCCAAGAAAAAAGAATATTTCTTGCTTAAGACCCCCTATGGTAAACACTAAACACTGTCGTTTGTTTTTAGAACAAAACAGGCGACGAATGGTTTTCCTCAGCGTTGGAAAAAAAAAAGTTCTAGGATTTTTTATTGTTTGTTGTGTTTAAATTAAAAACTGCACTTCGAAGTTTTCCAGAATTCAGTTCAGACTCTTTGAGTGACAGAATGATGGAAAACCAAAGGTTTTACCATGCATGGATGCACCGCACCCAGTAGTATTTGGCTCAAAAAAACAGACTTTAGCAACTGATTTCTATGAATCTAGTGTGTCTGAAAGCCTTCTTTGGTCTCGCGACGGTTCTATTGCAATAGACTGTCAATCACGTTTAACGTTGACTCATCTTTCAAAACCC
>Ga0105054_10010771_pt1 | contig 11557 bp, 11 predicted proteins | sample BON02_FD_78091 | JGI IMG/M metagenome (GOLD analysis project Ga0105054, IMG submission 78091) | Freshwater microbial communities from Lake Bonney liftoff mats and glacier meltwater in Antarctica - BON-02 (megahit assembly) | ecosystem: Environmental > Aquatic > Freshwater > Ice > Glacier... | reverse complement strand
GTTTGTCCGCCGCCACCCGGTAGGCGATGCCGCGGCAATTGCCGCCGCGGTCGAGGCCGAGCACCAGGCCGGGCTTTTCCGGCGTGCCGCGATGGACAAAGGAATAGACACAGAGAGCCCGGTGCGCACCGACCAGGCGCGCGTTGCGACGTTCCAGAAAGTCGAAGTCCGGCCGCCACATCAGCGATCCGTAGCCGAAGACCCAGAAATCGCCGCCGTGATCGTCTGTGCTGGTCATGGTGCCGGAAGCTGTGGATGCCTGCGAAATGGCGGCTGGCGTTCGCCTATCAGGCGTCTAGTTCCGGTGCAACCGCCCGGCGGCGGCGCTTGTTTTTCAGGCGGAACCTGCGCAAACAAACAGGACGATTCAAGGCGGCGCAGAATTGCCGTATTCCGCAGGTGACTGACGCAGAATGACCACAGGTTCCCGCACCACCCGGCGCTACGCTGCACTGCTGATCCTGGTCGCCCTGTTGTTCGGCGGCTGGAGCTGGTTCTGGTTTTATGCCGCCGGTAAGGTCGAGGCGACGGTCGAGGGCTGGCGGGCGCGCGAGGCCAAGGCCGGGCGGGTCTATGCCTGCGGTTCACAGACCGTCGGCGGCTTCCCGTTCCGGTTTGAATTAAATTGCGATGACGCTTCGGCCCGGTTTCAGAGCAGTCAGGCGCCTATCGAGTTGAAGGCACGCGGCATTCTGGTCGCCGCCCAGGTCTATCAACCGAATTTACTGATCAGCGAATTTCGCGGGCCGCTTACCGTTGCCGGGTCCGGTCAGACGCCGAGTCTCGTCGTCAATTGGAAACTGTTCCAGTCGAGCGTGCGCGGCACGCCGAAGGCGCCGGAGCGCGTGTCGCTGGTGCTGGACAAGCCGGCGATCGACAGAATGGATGGCGGCGTCGCGCATACCGTGCTGCGCGCCGAGCATATCGAAATCCACGGTCGCATGGCCCAGGTTTTGGCAGACGGCCCGGCCGCCGGCCAGCCGGCCATCGAAATCGCGTTGCGTCTCGATGGCGCGGTGGCGCCTGATGTGCCGGCCGCGGCGGGACAACCGGTCAACGCTGCCATCGATATGGTGCTGCGCGGGCTCGATGATTTCTCGCCCAAGCCGTGGCACGAACGCTTCCGCCAGATGCAGGCGTCCGGCGGACGCATCGAAGTCACGCAGGCGCGGGTGCAGCGGGGCGTGACCATCGCGGTCGGCAGCGGCAGCGTCTCGATCAATCCGAACGGACATCTGAACGGCCAACTGAATGTCACCGTCGCCGGGCTGGAGCCATTCCTCCAGTCGATCGGTGCCCAGCAGATGGTGCAGACCTCGCCGGCGATTGACAAGCTCGCCGGTGCGCTCGACCGCCTGTCGCCGGGTTTAGGCAATGCGGCGCGTCAACAGATCGGCGCCAATCTGTCGGCCGGCATCAATATGCTCGGCAAGCCCGCGACGCTCGAAGGTCAGCCCGCGGTTACACTGCCGTTGCGTCTCGACGATGGTGCGATGTTTTTAGGGCCGATCCCGCTCGGGCAGACGCCGGCCTTGTTCTGAGATCGTCGCTATTCGCGGTCGCGCCCGGCGATCTCCGCCTGCCAGGGCGCAACTTTGCGTTCGACGAAGCCAATCAGCGAATTGAGTCCGATCGCCATCACCATCAGGATGATGATGGGTACGAACATGGTGGCGGTGTCGAAATTATTGGCCGAGTTGATAATCACCGCGCCCAGTCCCGAGATCGTGGTGAAGAACTCCGCGATCACCATCGCCACCACCGCGCGCCCGACCGCGAGCCGGATACCGGCCATGATGTAGGGCAGCGTCGCTGGCAACACGATCCTGCGCAAAATGACGATGTCGGGCGCAACGAAGGATTTGCCGACCTCGATCAGCGTCTTCGGCACCGCGGTGACGCCGAGCCAGGTGTTGATGCAGATCGGAAACAGCGCCATCAGGAACACCACCGACACTTTGACGGTGAAGCCGAGGCCGAGCCACAGCATCAGTAACGGTACCAATGCCACCAACGGCATGGCGTAGCCGGCGGTGATGTAGATACCGAAGGCGGCCTCGGCGGTGCGAAAGCGTCCGAGGATGAGGCCGATCGGAATACCGACCACGATCGCCAGCAGGTAGCCGAGCACGAAGGAGCGCAAGCTGTCGGCAAGCGCGCCCGCGAGTTCGCCACTCAGCAGAAATTCCCAGAACGCGACCGCGAGGGCGGTCGGATAAGAGCCAAACACCGGATTGATGTCGCGCCCGAATATCTCCCAGAAAATCAGGAGACAGGCGACGGATATCGTCGTGATCGCCCAACGTGGCAACGGCCGGCGCTCACGGGGCTCGGCTGTCGTGTCGGTGTTTTTGTCTACGATGTCGGCCATTAGTGCGCCACTACCGCGCCGTCATGCAGCGCCTTCCAGACCTTGTAACGCGTCTCTGCAAATTCCGCGGTGCCGCGCACGATGCCGAGATCGCCGCGCGGACGCGCCAGCGGCACGGTCATAATTTCTTCGACGCGGCCCTGTTTCATCACCACGATGCGGTCGGCGATCAGAACCGCCTCGTCGAGGTCATGGGTCACAAATAAAATCGTCTTTCCGGTGCGGGCGTGAATATCGAGCAATTCGGCTTGCAGGCTCTCGCGCGTTTGCGCATCGAGCGCGCCGAACGGCTCGTCCATCAGCAGCACCGACGGGTCGATGGCGAGTGCGCGCGCGATGCCGACGCGCTGCTTCATGCCGCCGGAAAGCTGGTGCGGGCGGCGGTTCTGCGAGTCCTTCAGGCCGACCAGATCGAGATAGCGCTCGGCGGTATCGCGCAATTCGCCGCCGCGCATGCCTTTCATTTCGAGACCGAACATCACGTTCTGCAAGGCCGACAGCCAGGGCAGCAGCTCAGCGTGCTGAAACACCATGCCGCGGTCGTGGCCGCAGCCATGCACCTCATGGCCGTCAACGGTCACGCGTCCGGAGGTCGATGGATCGAGCCCCATGGCGACGCGCAGCGCCGTGGTCTTGCCGCAGCCGGATGGGCCGATCAGCGCGACGATCTCGCCGTCGGCGACCGAGAAATTGACGCGGTCGAGCGCGTGTACGTGATGCACGACATGGTCGACCCGCAAGGTGAAGCGCTTGGAGACATCGGTAAAATTGACCTGGCCCATCGTCGATTCCTAAATCCGTTATTCCGGGGCGCGGCCTGGAAAGGCCGATCCCGGAATCCAGATTTTTTAGCGGTGCTGGCTTTCGGGATTCCGGGCTCACGCGCTTTTCGCATGCGAGCCCGGAATGATACCGTTGCTAGTGGCCGGCGTTCACCATCTTGAGCGCCTTCTCGCGATATTCCGGTGCGGTGACCTCGGAAAGATCGAGCGTCTTTTTCAGCTTGCCGGCTTTCACAAGCTGGTCCTGGATCCAGTTCAGCTTGTCCGCCGGCAGCGGCAGCGTCGCATCGACCGCCTTGTGTTCGACCGCATCGTCATAAACGAATGCGGGACGCGGATCGCCCGGCTTCGAGCGAATGATCTTCTCGGTCAGGGCCACGGTTTCGGCCTTGTGCGACAACGCATATTTCAGCGCGTTCATTTCGGCGGCAAGGAATTTCACCGCGTCGTCGCCGCGTTCGGCCAGCACCTTGACCGACGAGATCATGCAGACGCGCAGGAAATTCGGCACCGCGTCGCGGCCGGCGACCAGCAGGTGAATGTCCTTCGGCGCCACCGGCTCGACCTCATTCGACACCACCGCCGCATCGACGACACCGCCGACCAGCGCCTGATAGCGGTCATGATCGCCGCCGACGGCGGCAAGCTTCACGTCCTTGTCGGAGACGCCGTATTTCGCCAGCGCCGAGCGCGCCAGCATGTCGGGCATCGAGTTCGGCGCCGATACCGCGATCTGCTTGCCCTTCAGGTCGGCGACGGTCTTGATGCTGGTCTTGGCGTAGATGCCGTGCGGCACCACGACCCAGTGGCAGCCGAGAATCCGGGCGTCGCCGCCCCTGGCGTTTGCGGAGAACACGCCCTGCGGCCCGCCCTCGAAGCTGTCGAGTTCGCCGGCGATCAGCGCCTTCAGGGCGAGTTGATCGTTGCGGAATTCGGAGGTTTCGATCTTGATGCCTTGCTTGGACGCGAAATCGCGGGTGGTCAGCATCAGGAAAATGCCGGCGTCGGCCTTGGCCTTGATCAGGCCGTGGCGCCAAACTTTCTCCTGCGCGGTCGAGGGCGTCGCGGCGAAGGCAATGGTCGCGACAGCGGCGAGCGTGCCGAGCGCAATGCGTTTGATGTGCGCGGTCGTCATTGGGGCTCCTCCCTGAGCAGTGGCGTTTATTCGGGCGCCTTCGGGCGTCCGTTCCCGGCGAGCCTACAGGATTATTGAGGCCTGGACTATTGCCAATGATCTGGGCGCGACAGCCGGTTCTAGTTCCGCGCCGCTTCGCGGCGCTTTAACCGGCGCACCAGATAATCGAAGTTGATCGCGAACTGATCGGCCCGGCTGATGTCGGTTTGGAGTTTCACCATGTCGGCATGCGGGAACTCCGGCGCCATCTCGCCGGCTGCCTCGGCGATCATCTGCACCATCGCGGCATTCTCGAGCATGATGGTGCCAACGACGGCTTCGGCAATGCTCGGACCAACGACGGCGACGCCGTGGTTCTTGAGCATAACGGCGCGGTGAGGCCCAAGCGCCTTGGCGACTCCTGCGCCCATTTCGGTCGTGCGGATCAGGTTGATGGTGTCGGCGTAAACTCCGAGCGCCTCGTAAAACAATGCGCTCGGCTGGCTGTAGCCGCGCATCGGCCGGCCGGTTCCCGATAACGCAACCGTATAGGGCGGATGGGAATGGATCACGCAATTGACGTCGGCCCGCTGCTTGAAAATCTCCGAATGAATATAGACCTCGCTGTGGCGGCGCGCGGTACCGGCCACCACGTTGCCGTCGAGGTCGATGGTCAAAATGTTTTCAGGCGTGATCTCATCGAAGCCAATGCTGTGCGGCTTCATGAAGAACAGCGAGGCATCATCCGGCAGCCGGAACGAGATATGGCCGCGGGTAAAATCGTCCTGCCCCTCTGCGACCAGAACCTTGCCGGCCCAGACCATCTGTTGTTTGATTTCGTCGTGCGTCATGGCGCGTTCAATTCCTTATGCGGGGCCGTGCGGACTAGTCGTCGGCGGCGTAGGGCTTTGGCAGGGGCTCATGGGGCAAATCCGGATGCGGCCGGCCGAAATCCGGTGCGGGTGAATCCTGGCCGATCTGCACGATGCCTTTGCGGATCGCGCGCGTGCGGGTGAAGTGCTCGAACAGAGCATCGCCGTCGTCCTTGCGGATCGCCTTGGTCAGCAGCGAAATATCCTCGTTGAAACGCCCGAGCATTTCCAGAACGGCGTCCTTGTTGGCCAGGAACACGTCGCGCCACATGGTCGGGTCGGAAGCCGCGATGCGGGTGAAGTCGCGGAAGCCGCCGGCCGAGAACTTCAGCACCTCGGAGCGTGTCACGCTCTCCAGTTCGTCGGCGGTGCCGACGATGGTGTAGGCGATCAGATGCGGCAAATGGCTGGTGACCGCCAGCACCAGGTCGTGGTGATTGGGCGGCATGGTCTCGACATTGGCGCCGATGAGACGCCAGAAATCGGCAAGCTTTTCGATCGCCGCCGGGTCTTGGCCGTCCGGCGGCGTCAGAATGCACCAGCGGTTGACGAAGAGTTCGGCAAAGCCGGCATCGGGCCCGGAATATTCGGTGCCGGCGACCGGATGCGCCGGGACGAAATGAATATCCTTGCGCAGATGCGGACTCATATCGCGCACGACGGCGCCTTTGACCGAGCCGACGTCGGAGACGGTCGCGCCCTTTGCGAGATGCGGGCCGATTTCTTTGGCGACCGCGCCCGAGGCGCCGACCGGAATGCAGACTATGACCAGATCGGCGCCTTCGACGGCGGCGGCGTTAGTCTCCACAACCTGATCCGCTATACCGAGTTCGGCCACGCGCTTGCGCGTTGCTTCGGACCGGGCGGTGGCAACAATGGAGCCGACCGCGCCCTGAGCACGCGCTGCACGCGCGATCGACGAGCCGATCAGCCCAACGCCGATCAAGGCGAGGCGATTGTAGAGCGGGGCGGGCTTGCTCACGACTTTCTCACGCCTTGGCCCCTAGAAATTCCCGCAGCGCGTCGACCACCAGCCGATTGGCTTCCTCGGTGCCAACCGTCATGCGCAGCGCATTGGGCAGGCCATAGCCTGAGACCCGGCGCAGGATCAGGCCGCGCTTGGTCAGGAAGGCGTCGGCGTCGGCGGCGGTCTTGCCCTTGGTTTCGGGGAAATGGATCAGCACGAAATTGGCCACGCTCGGCGTCACGACCAAACCGAGTTTGGAAACTTCGTCGCTGAGCCAGGCCAGCCATTTGGCGTTATGTGCGATCGACATCTCGACATGCGCGGCGTCTTCGATCGCGGCAATGCCGGCTTTCATCGCCGGTGTGTTGACGTTGAACGGGTTGCGCACGCGGTTCAAGGCATCGACGATATGCGCCGGCCCATAGAGCCAGCCCAGCCGTACGGCGGCGAGCCCGTGGATCTTGGAGTAGGTGCGGCACATCACGACGTTTTCCGACGTGGCGACCAGTTCAATGCCGGCTTCGTAATCGTTGCGCTGGACGTATTCGGCGTAAGCCGCGTCCAGCACGAGAATGACGTTCGCCGGCAGCTTTTGCTGCAAACGCTTGATCTCGTCGAACGGCACATACGTCCCGGTCGGGTTGTTCGGGTTGGCGATGAACACGATGCGCGTGCGCGGGGTCACCGCTGCCAGCATGGCGTCGATGTCGGCGGTGTAATTCTTTTCCGGCACCGCGATCGGCTTTGCCCCGTGTCCGAGCGCATAGATCGGATACATCAGGAAGCCGTGCGCCGAGTAGATGACCTCGTCGCCGTCCTGCAGGTAAGCGTGCGCCAGCAGGTTGAGCAGGTCGTCGGAACCGGCGCCGCAGACGATGCGCGCCGGATCAAGCCCGAACACGCGGCCGATCGCATTGCGCAAGTCGGTGACTGCGCCGTCCGGGTAATCTTCCAGCTTGGCGGCGGCGGTCTCGTAAGCGGCGACTGCCTTTGGGCTCGGGCCCAACGGGCTCTCGTTCGAGGACAGCTTGATGACGCGCGCGACGCCGGGCGCGCTGCTTTTGCCCGGAACGTAAGGGGCAATATCGAGCACGCCGGGGCGCGGGGTAGGGCGGTTCGCAGTCATTAGTGTCAGCCGTCGTTGGGGGTCATGCCTTGTCGGCGGCCACCGTATAGCGGGTCGCGTGGCTTCCGACGAGGGCCGTCGAGCGGACGGTGGCGCCGGCCTTAACCAAAGCCGCCGAGATGACTTCGAACGATTTATCCTTCGGCAGCGTCAACAGCAATGCGGCGCCGTCGAAAGCACGGTCGGGCACTGCGATAAAATCGGCGAGCGCGGTCAGGGTTTGCGCGGCCTTGGCGCTCCAGCCCGACACCCGCACGCTCCACACTTCGGCCTCGGTCGCCATGGCATCGGCCGCGGCGCGTGAAATCACGAACACCGGCAAGGCGGCCGGGTGATCGGCGCGCTCAACGAAAGGCAGGCGGGCGATGATCTTGGGCGCGGCGTCGAATTCCAGCGCGCTCCACCAGGCGCCGGCCGTCGCAATTGCCGGGATCAGGCCGAGATCACCCTTGGACTCCGACACCGCCGCCACCACGCCGGAGGCGCCCATATGCGGAACCAGCGGCACGGTGAAGCCGAAATGGAAGCGGGCGGAATCCCGCATCAGCGCGTCGCCGGCCGAGAAATCGGCGTGGGCCGAGAACGGCGCCTGCACGTAAGTAAAGGTCGCGATGATGACCCGCCAAATCCCCTCGACGGTGTCGAGCGGCAGGATGCCTTTGTGCCGTTCGACCAGGCGGCGCATCATCTCGGCCTCCCGCACCGGCCGGAAGGCGGAGCCGGTTTCCTGGCTTTTTTTGACCGCGATCAACCGATCGATGATCTCACCGCGCTCCATCAAGAGGCGGTGCACCGTTTCGTCGATCCGGTCGATTTCCTGGCGCAGATCGGAAAGGGCGGGGGCACGATCTGGGGCTTGTGGCGGCTTTGACATGCGGCATTGATAGGAAAGACGGCCCGCGAAGGCAAAGAAAACATGAAACGTGGGTTTCGGCGGGCAGAATGGGCGATCTTTACCTATATCCGGTTGTCTTGACGGCAAGTTGGACGCGGACTAAGACCATTTCCGTGGTCATTTGAGCCGGCCGGCTTGCAGCCACGTTAAACAACTCGCTAAACAGGCCGGGGAACATGTGTCCCGGCCGAACCTTTGTTCAGGCCGGGTTTTTTTATGGCCTGACGTAGCGGTCCTTGGGAGACCTTCCGCGGAGGTCATGGTCGATGGTGACAGTTGAACCGGTGCAAGTGGATGCAACGCGCGACGAAAACGTGCGCGATGCCGATCACCCGCGCGACTCTGCCGTGGCCATTTTCGGTGCCGACAAGCCGCTTCCGCTTGATGCCGGCATATCGCTGTCTCCGTTTCAAATCGCCTACAAGACCTATGGCGCGCTCAACGCCGATCGCTCGAATGCGGTCCTGGTGTGCCACGCGCTGACCGGCGACCAGCACGTCGCCAATCTCCATCCGGTCACCAAGAAAAATGGCTGGTGGGAGACCCTGATCGGCCCCGGCAAGCCGATCGACACCGATCGCTATTTTGTCATTTGCCCGAACGTCGTTGGCGGCTGCATGGGCTCGACCGGTCCGGCGTCGACCAATCCAAAAACGGGCAAGCCGTGGGGGTTGGAATTTCCCGTCATCACCATCCGCGACATGGTGCGGGCACAGGCCATGCTGCTCGATCATCTCGGCATCGATACGTTGTTTGCCGCTGTCGGCGGTTCGATGGGCGGCATGCAAGTTTTGCAATGGGCGGCGAGCTTTCCGCAACGCGTGTTCGCGGCGCTGCCGATTGCCTGCGCCACCCGTCACTCGGCACAGAACATTGCGTTCCACGAGGTCGGCCGCCAGGCGATCATGGCCGACCCGGAATGGAAGGGCGGCCGATATCATCTGGAAGCCTCCAACCCGCGCCGCGGGCTGGCGGTTGCGCGCATGGGCGCGCACATCACCTATCTGTCCGACGCCGCCTTGCACCGTAAATTCGGCCGTAAATTCCAGGACCGCGAGAATCCGACCTTTTCCTTCGACGCCGATTTTGAGGTCGAATCTTATTTGCGTCATCAGGGCATTTCGTTCGTCGAGCGTTTCGACGCCAATTCCTACCTCTATTTGACGCGTGCCATGGATTACTTTGACTTAGCGGCCGACGCCGGTGGCATTCTGGCCAGTGCTTTCAAGGCGACGCCGACGCGATTCTGCGTGATTTCATTCACCAGCGACTGGCTGTTTCCGACCTCGGAATCGCGCGCCATCGTGCATGCGCTGAACGCGTCGAGCGCGCGCGTCTCGTTCGCTGAAATCGTCACCGACAAAGGCCACGACGCCTTTCTGCTCGACGAGCCGGAAATGTTCGGCATCGTGCGTGGGTTTCTCGACGGTGCCGGCAAGGCGCGCGGGCTTGCGCCGGCCGCAAAGAAATGAGTTGCCGACCATGAACGATTTAAACGCCGCCAAAATCGCACGAACTTCAGCCGGCGCCCGCGTCGATCTCGTCCTGGTGTCGGATATGGTCGAGCGCGGCGCCAAGGTGCTCGACGTCGGCTGCGGCGATGGTGAATTGCTTCACCTTCTGGGCGAGAGCCGCGACGTTGACGGGCGCGGCATCGAACTATCGCGCGAGGGCGTCAACGAATGTGTCGCCAAGGGGCTCGCGGTGATTCAGGGCGACGCCGACACCGATCTTGGCGACTACCCGGATGACGCCTTCGACTACGTCATCCTGTCGCAGACGTTGCAGGCGACGCGCCATCCGCGCGTGGTCCTCGAGCATATGCTGCGCATCGGCCGGCACGCGATTGTGTCGTTTCCGAATTTCGGTCACTGGACGGTCCGGCTGCAATTGCTGTTTGAAGGCCATATGCCGCAAACCGATATTCTGCCGCACAGCTGGTACGACACGCCCAATATTCACCACTGCACGATCAAGGATTTCGTCCAGCTGTGTAACGTCGTCGGCGTCAAAATCGAGAAGGCGGTGGCGCTCAATGCCTGGGGCTCGCCGCTGCGGCTGAACGCGCCCTGGTGGTTCTGGAACCTGTTCGGCGAGCAGGGCGTGTTCCTGTTGAGCCGCAAGGACTGAACCGGGCCGGTCCCGGCGCGCCGCTTTCGGGCGCCGCTTTTTCTTGCGCCGCTGGCCGGCGCCAAGTTCTGCGCAAAGTTCCCGACAAGGTTTGGCGGATGCTGCACTGCACCGTTAACTAGCTTGGCAGGGTGCGACAACTTTGTGAAGCAGTATCCAGATCGGAAATACAATATTGCAGATATATATGTAAGTAATACTATAGAAAATTTCTGATTAACTGAATTATAGCTACGTACTAATAAGCATAGCAGCCATCCAGCATCAAAAAATACCTTTCATAGACCATGAAATTGCCTTACTTGCCCGGCGATTAGACCATGCATTCGGTTCCGATTCTGGTCGGGACCGGGTGCGTTGCTTTGAAGACATGAGGGCTAAGCATTATGAGACTGATAAGAAAGCGGGCAACGCTCGTGTTGTGCGCGGTTGTACTGGCCGGGTTCGCCGGTTCCGCCGCAGCAAGACCCGCTCACAAATCCGCGCATCTGCGCGCGGCAACTGTGGCGCATGACGCCAATTCTCCGGACGGCCAGCCTTATCCGTTTGTCGGTTCCAGCGGGTCGGCCAGCAAAAGCGGCAAGTCCGCCCGCCAGGCGCGCGGCAAGTCCCGGCACGCCGCGGCTTCCACCGCCTTCGGCGGGTTCACCTCGAATTCATTGGTTTCCGAGGCGCGCAAATATATCGGCACCAATCCGACCGGACGCTCAAGCTTGTGGTGTGGCGCCTTCATGGACCTGGTGCTCACACGCACAGGCCACGAAGGCGGCGGCAATCTCGCCAAGGGCTATGCCCAATACGGCAGGCGGATTTCCGGTCCGCAGGTCGGCGCGATTGCCGTCATGAACCGCCGTGGCGGCGGTCATGTCGGCATCGTTTCGGGTATCGATCCGAACGGCAATCCGATCATCATTTCCGGCAACCACAATCGCACGACCGCAGAAACGGTTTATCCGGCCAGCCGCATCACCGCCTACGTGCTGCCCGGCGGCTGACGCTTCGCGTCGACTACCGAATAAAAAACGCCCGGCCGCAAATGGCCGGGCGTTTTTTCATTTTAGGGGATGCGCGAGCGATGTCGCGATTAACGTTAAGCCGCGGGCCGTTGGCGGCGTAAACCACTTAATTGTTAATTCAATCTGAGTGAAACCCGGAAAATTGTCGTGCTACTCAAGTGTGATCGATGGCGCAAAGCCACCGCAGATAAAAACACTGGGCACAATTCAATGCGCACCACGACTCTTAAAATTCAGATGGCAATCGTCTTCGGTTGCACCGGCCTGCTCGCGATGGGCGGCGT